>Ga0075704_114_pt1 | contig 1642 bp, 2 predicted proteins | sample RifGroA2_FD_67735 | JGI IMG/M metagenome (GOLD analysis project Ga0075704, IMG submission 67735) | Microgenomates (Amesbacteria) bacterium GW2011_GWA2_47_11 | reverse complement strand
TCCTGGGCGAGACGGACCAGGGCGTCATAGACTGGGACGTCGCCGTGAGGATGGTATTTACCTAAAACTTCACCGACAATTTTGGCGGATTTGCTGTGTTTGCCTCCGGGCCGAAGACCCATATCATGGCAGGCATAGAGAATGCGGCGATGGACGGGTTTGAGACCATCCCTAACGTCGGGCAAAGCCCGGGCGACAATAACGGACATGGCGTAATCCAGGAAGTTTTTCTGCATCTCCGTCGTAATCTCCGTGGGGAGGATTTTGCCGATGGGGGAAGCGGTTATTTCGGGTTCGTCGGGCATAGACTAGTAAAAAAACATTAAAGTCCGGGTTTCCCCGGATGAAAATATATTACCTGTTTTATGAAGCTAAAGCAAGGGAAAAAGGTGGTTATGTGGTACGAGTACCTGTAGCTTGAGCGTCGGGTTTGTGAAATTTACAATCGGTTTGGTTGCAGATAAAAGAATGAAACGGATTATCCCTAATGTTTGTATAAGCAACTCCATAAACTACACCTCCAAGAACCGAACAAATTCGTTGGAGGTAATCTTTAATGTCTGGATTATGTGCGGTGCAGTTGTGAATTGTGGCGGATACAGTTTCGGTCATTTATTCTTCTTATTTTCCAAAGTATTTTATAATAAGGAAAGAGATAAGTAAAGGGGTAGCAGGAAACTTATCGGTCTAAAGGAGTAATTTGAGCGGAGGGTTCGATGAGTTGGGGCGAGGATGGGTTATTGAGGTCCAGCTCGTAGATACCGCGGTAGTCGGAGTAATAAAGTTTGGTAGAGTCGGGGGAAAGGACGAGATTGCCGGGGCGGTTGGATATATAGCCTTTTTCGGTTCGGATTTCTTGTTCGTCAAATTTGAGCAGATCGCTAATTTTACTCGTGGCAAGATCGATTTGGACGATTGAGAAATAACGGCGATATGTAGCTTTGTTGGTGGCAGTAGTAACCCGGGGGATTTCATTACTAACAAGAGCATAAGCAGTGGCTGGACCGGCGAGAACCAGTCTATAAAGCGTACCGGGGAAAGTGGTGATGGGGGTAGAAGTTTGGGAGACCGGATTGAAGAAAAACAGCTTGGTAACCTGGCTGAATTGGGAGTCGGCCGAACCGGTAAACTCGTAAGCTAAAGATTTGTCGATGTCTATAAAAGAAGCGACGACTTTGCCGGAGGCGTATGACTCAAAATCCAGGTCTGTAATTTTTTGGTTTTGGGAGTTGAGAAGAACCTGATCGGAACCTTCATAGAAACCCCGGGTGATGATTATTTCATCGCAGGATGCGGTACAGAGCGGACGAAGGTAAGAAAATATGGGGAAACGCTGGTCGGCTTTCACAGGCTGGGAATAGAGAGTTTGCGTCTGGCGGGTAGAGATATTGTAACGGTAGAGGCTGTCGCTGGTGGTGATGACTACAAAGTTACCGTCGGGAGAAATTTTGACGTCCCGGATTTGGAGGACGTAGTCCGAATTGGGAGTCGGCTGGTAGGCAAGAGTGTAAATTGTTTGGGGGGATAAAGACCGTGACAGGTCCAGAAGGTCAACCTTTTCGGGCTGAAAAATGGGATAGTAATTGGGATTTAACTCTTTTTTGCCGTGGGCGAAGACCAGGAGATTGGCTCCGGGATAATA
>Ga0075704_111_pt1 | contig 2670 bp, 4 predicted proteins | sample RifGroA2_FD_67735 | JGI IMG/M metagenome (GOLD analysis project Ga0075704, IMG submission 67735) | Microgenomates (Amesbacteria) bacterium GW2011_GWA2_47_11 | reverse complement strand
TATATAGATTGTTATTTTGTATGAGTGGTTTGAGAACCTTAATGTGATTAGAGGGTGCCGAGTTTAAATTGTTTGGCTTCATTGGGATCGAATTTGCCTCCTTCTTCGTTAGATATTACAGCCATGCAAATAAGAGCCTCATGAATTGTAAAGGCCATTGTTGACGCTTCAAAATAATACCGGCTTTCTGGTACTCCGGACAATATAAAATCGACGCCGGTTCCGAATGAGTTGACGCTAGCCCGTAGATATCTGATACTGGCAAAATAAGCTTCGCTTTTATTACTCATAGTTCTGGACTAGTGATATTTGATGACCAGTTGAGGCGGGTAGGTGTTGGAGCCGGAGTTTGAAGAATAGAAATAGGCGAAGTCGCCGGTAACATCTCCGCCTTGAGTTTCGGTAGTAAAACGGAGGCGGTATTGGGAGCGGGAATGACCGGAAGTTAGGTCAGCTTTAAGAGCCGCGGTCACATTGGCATCTTTCCACTCCAAGGCCGGGTTGGAAGCGCCGAAGGATGAGGAATTGGAATCATAGGCGGCTAAATTGTAGTCACTGTTTTCTAAAGTGGATCCATAGAAGCTGATGAAGATGCGTTCGGTCAGGGTGGCGTTTCTTCCAGCCTGCAGATACCAGGTGTTGTTATAACCTCCATTGGAAGCTCTCCAGCCATCCAGACCGGCGGTGGAGGTGACGGAGACGGTTTGGGAAGTGACCGTGGGAGTCGGGGTGGCGGAAGGCGCGGAGGTGGGTTTGGGAGTGGAAGTGGCTTTGGGAGTAGGTTTGATCGTAGGAGTGGGAGTGGCGGAAGGCTCCGGAGTGGGTGAGGGTTCCGGGGTGGGGGTAATTACTGATTCGGTACCCAGAACCTGGGTGGACTCGGGGCTGGGGCGGGTAAACCAGTAAACGCCGCCGCCGATGCCAGCCAGAAGCAGGATGACAACCAGGCTGTAAATGGCCTTATTGACCACTTTTTTGTCTGAGGTACGCAAAGGGGTAGGTGCTGGGGTAGTAGCCTCATCTTCCATGTACGGCGGATCTTAAAGGATTAGATCTACGGAGTCAAATGGGAGCAATCGCGGATTATTAAAGGAAATTCCAGGTGGGAGTTTTCCACTGACCGTTTTGTTTAACAAACAAAAGGTTTACTCTTTCACCTACGGCATCGTTTTGTCTGTAAAATTTAACCTGAAAGGTTATTTGCTCCTGGGAGTAAAACTGCTGTTCTTCCGAGGCTGAATGGAATTCATTCAGACCCTCATATGTTTTGTATTTGTACCAGTCTTGCGGCCAATTGGTGGGGACTTCGGATTTAACCGAGTTGGTAATATAGGATAAAGCTGTATTGCGATCGTGGTTGATTATGGCTTTGAGATAGCTATCAAGCGTGGAGAGTACAGCAGCTTTGGCGTCCTGGGTGATGTTGGGGTAGGAAACAGTGGATAGTATTGTGCTAAAGATTATTTCCGCTTCTGCGGTGTTGGTTTGATGATAATTGAAAGTGATACCAAGAGGAGATGCATCGGGTTTTGCCCAAATTTCGCGATTGTCTAAGTTTGTCGGGGAGCTGCACATTTCACCGGAGGAGACACCGGTAAATTTGGTGATGGAATAGATGTACGAATTAATATTACTGCTGCTTTGGGATATTTGGAGATAACATTCATTTAAAATGGTATTTTTATTGCTGTGTAATCTGAAAATCATATTACCTTTCGGGGATGCTAAAGTATAGACCCAATCAATACCTTCACCCCCGGACGGTTTCCAACCTTTGGGGTATTTGAATTCAATTCTGGCTTTAATATGGCTGTAGGTTTCCCAATCGGAAATATCCATGGCAGGCTCGGGAGTCGGAGAGGGAAGGGGGTTGGCTGGGGAAGTCGCTTGAGGGGTATTTGACGATTTAATTTGGTTGAACTCTTTTTGAAGAGTGAGGTATTTGAAGCTGATGACGGTGAGAGTGATAATTGAAATTATAAATGCGGCGAATAGAATCTTGGAACTATAACCGGATACCGGATGGGAAAGGTTGGTAGTATCAGGAGAAGGAGGGTTGGCTGGGTTGTTGGGAGAGTTTTCCATCGGGTTGCGGTTAAAAGTATATCATTACCAGAATGTTGAGAGCAACAATAATAAAAATAATATGGTAAATTTGAAAAGTGCGCGTCGGTTTTGCTTATAATGTCAAGCACCAGACGGGGGAGGGGCTGGAGAGGCAGTTGGATTTTGACGCGCCGGAGACGATTGAAGCGATAATCAAGACTATTGAAGGTTTGGGGCATACGGTGGTCAGGATCGAGGCGGATGAGAAAGCGTTTGACAAATTGCGGGAGCAAAAATCTCAAATAGAGTTGGTTTTTAACATTGCCGAAGGTTTGTGGGGAGATGCCAGGGAGTCGCAGATACCTCTATTTTGTGAAATATTACGGATACCGTATACGCATTCGTCACCGACAACCCATGCGGTATCGTTAAATAAAAATCTGACCAAGCTGGCAGCTGCGGGAGCGGGAGTCCGGGTACCCAAATCGGTGATCGTGGAGAAGCCGTATTCAGTGAAGCTGTGGTCGGGGATGAAATGGCCGGTAATAGTCAAACCGAATGCCGAAGGGTCGAGTATCGGGGTATTTGACAAAAATGTGGTAGGTGATGAACAGGGGTTAGAAG
>Ga0075704_105_pt2 | contig 2882 bp, 5 predicted proteins | sample RifGroA2_FD_67735 | JGI IMG/M metagenome (GOLD analysis project Ga0075704, IMG submission 67735) | Microgenomates (Amesbacteria) bacterium GW2011_GWA2_47_11 | reverse complement strand
AAGCGGGAATGGTACTAAGGGAGCTGGTGGGGGATAAACGGGTGTGGCTGGAATATGACAGGGATCAGGATGACAAATACGGGCGGGTGCTGGCCTGGGTGTGGTATAAGTGCGACCCTTCGGCCGGCTCAGGGCAGGGGCCGAAGTTTTTGCCGGCTGACTATATGCATTTGACCTTCAACCGTTCGCGGGAGGGACTGACCGAAAATCCCGAAGGGTGTAAAAAGGGAAAATTGGTACAAGAGGAACTGGTGAAGCAGGGGGTGGTGTGGGTACGGGGGTATAAGGATAGGGGAGAGCTAAAATATGAGGGGAGATTAATGAATTCAGTAGGTAGTAACAATTGACAGGAATACGGTATTTCTGTTATACTGCAAACAATGAACCAGATTGTGGATAAGGGGGAGATTATAAAGATACAGTCCCGTGGGGTACTGACTATACCCAGTAAATTCAGGGATGAAAACTTTGGCCAGGATAGATTCGTGCGAGTGAGCAAGCTGGGGGGAAAACTGGTTTTGGAGCCCGTAACTATCTTGAGCTATCCCGTACGTAGGTATACAAATAGTGAGGTGGACGAGTTTTTAAAACAGGATGAAGAAGAAACTGAAAGTCTTGTTTAACGCGTCGGTGGTTTTGGCGGGGTTGTATTCACCTTCCGGTGCATCGGGTACTTTGTTGACTTGGGTAAAAAAAGGCATGATTTCCGGAGTGATTTCTGAATTAATATTTGAAGAGGCTGTGCGACACGCTGCCAAAGTCGGAAGGGAGCAGTGGCAGGTGGAAAAGGAATTAATCAATATTTTTAGGGGGATAGCAAATCCACCCGGGGAATACATGGTTAAAAAATATTACGGAAAGGTTACGGATAGGGGTGATGCGCATGTGTTGGCCAGTTATGATGAGGAGAAGTGTGAGACCTTGGTGACGTTGGATAAAAAGCATCTGTTGGTAATACAGGGTAAGATAAAAGGAATTCGGATAATGTCTCCTGGGCAGCTGGTGCGAAGATTAAGAAGAATGGGGAGAGCTGAAATATGAGGAGAGATTAAAAGTTGGCTATAGCTTGGCCGATTTTAGAGGCTAATGGTGCCATATTTTTCTTTGGAGTACAGGGCTTTATTGAAGTGTTTGAGATATTTGGGAGTAATCTGATACATACGGCAATCGGTGATGGTTTTGATCACGTCTTTGATAGTGATATCTTTTTCTTTTCCCGGATTGGTTCGATGCCAGGCCAGTAAAGCTTTGGTATTGGCCACGACGCCTTTGATGGGAGAGATGATACCGGTACCCTGGAGGCCGATTTTGACTGCGGCGGCATTGGGTTGGCCGGAATCGAATATACTAAATGCCACCCGGGAGTTTTTGGCCATTTCCCGGCCATGACGGGAAGCGGGGTCCGTCAAAATAATTAAATTCATCCGATCGTCGACGGCGTAATAAACTGTGGCTACCCAAGGCTGGAAACCGGAGACAGTAGCCAGAGTAAGGATACCGTGATTTTTTAGAAACTCGGTGATATTTGTTTTTATTTGGTCTTTGGATAAACTCACGAATCTTATTATAATCCATGGCTGTTAATAACTCACCCCTTATATTCCCCTCTCTTAATTTAAGAGAGGGGAATGGGTGGTATTGGGATATAATTGGAAAATTAATATGAATAAGTTCCAGTTAATTGGTGGATTGTATCGGGGGGTAGTGAAGCCGGTGTTATTTGCAATTGATGCCGAGACTGTTCATAACCGGATAACCGGGATAGGCGAGGGACTGGAAAATTGTGAATGGGTACTGGAAAAACTGTTGGCTTTTAAATCCGATCGGTTACACAAGCAAGTGCTGGGAGTAGACTTTCCCAATCCAATCGGGCTGGCGGCGGGTTTTGATTGGGACGGACATCTGGCGAAAGTGATAGGTCATGTGGGATTCGGGTTTAATACTGTGGGGACGGTGACAGCCAAGCCGTATTCGGGAAATCTCAAACCAAGGTTGGGCAGATTACCAAAATCACGGTCACTATTTGTGAATAAAGGGTTTATGTCCGAAGGGGCACAGCGCGTAATGGAGAGGCTTGACAGGAAGCGGCTTGACGGGCACGTGGTAGGGATCAGTGTAGGTAGTTCGAATTTGCCGGAAGTGAATACGATAAATAAGGCGATAGAGGATTACTTGTTTACGTTTGAAGTGTTTAAAAACAAGGCGTATGTAAAATACTTTGAATTGAATATCAGCTGCCCGAATGCGGTGATGGCGGAATCTTTTACCACTCCGGCCAATTTTTCTAATTTGGTTAAACAAGTTGCCGGACTGAAAATAAAACAGCCGATTTTTGTGAAAATGCCGAATGAAATTGAAGAAGGGGAAAGCGATGGGTTGGTGAGGGAAGCTTTAAAGCTGGGAGTAAGAGGCTTTATTTTCGCTAATCTGGCTAAAAATAGGAATAATCCGGTTTTTGACCGGGAAGAGATGAAGCGGTGGGCGGGGATGAGGGGAAATTTCAGCGGGAAACCGACGGAAGAGGGGGCAAATAATTTAATTAGGAGAACCCGGGAGAAGTTTGGTAAGGGAATTGCCATTATTGGCTGCGGAGGAGTATTTAGTGCCGAGGATGTCAAGCTTAAGTTTGCGGCCGGGGCGGATTTGGTGCAGTTGATTACGGGGATGATATTTGAAGGGCCGCAGCTGGCGGGGGAGATAAATAGTCGCTTAGTGGTAGATTCGGGGGAGTCACCAAGATAAGGGTGACCAAGTGCAATCGCTGGTTTTTTTGACCTGGATGTTTTGAGGTGCTATAATGGGATTACAATTTGCAAACGCGATGACCCCGAGGGTTGGAACGGGTGAGCGGCACAAAAGTATGTGACGGAGGCGAAACCGTA
>Ga0075704_115_pt1 | contig 4855 bp, 8 predicted proteins | sample RifGroA2_FD_67735 | JGI IMG/M metagenome (GOLD analysis project Ga0075704, IMG submission 67735) | Microgenomates (Amesbacteria) bacterium GW2011_GWA2_47_11 | reverse complement strand
GCCGGCTGGGACGATTTACCCGAATTCGCTCCCGGATCAAATGTAAAAGTCAAACTGATTGGCCGCCCGGATCCGGTATCGGGGACAATTTTGCCGCTGGTTCCTCATTCTTCCCCCGCCTCAAAATCCCGGCCTCAAATCCGCGTCGGCCTGGCCGAAAGCCCCGCAATTCTTCCCGGCCTCCCCGGAGAAGTTCTGATATAATCGCGCCATGCCGGAAAAAGATTTCGAAATACCCTGTAAAAAATGCGGACAAACCTTTATATTTACCGTTAAAAGGGAAGGAGAAGGAGTGACAGATATTACTCGCCGAGACGCACTTTTGGCCCTAGGCTCCCCCGGTCGTACGGACCCCAATACAGGGGCGATAATAGTCGGCCATAACGCTGTAAAAAATGTCTGCCCTCAAAATACTCCATTTGAACACGCATTTGACTATCAGTCATTGACTTCACGCACGTGAGAAGAGGAACTATTAAACTGCGTCAACTCACCCCTCAGGAAGAGCAAGTGATTGTTCACAAAACCACAGAAACTCCTTTCTCTGGAGAATATGACCGGCATTTTGCTGCCGGTATGTATGTCTGCCGCCGCTGTAATACTCCGCTTTACCGGTCGGATGATAAGTTCGACGCCCACTGCGGCTGGCCCAGTTTTGACACCGTTTTACCCGGTGCAGTCAGGCAGGTTCCGGACGCGGACGGCCAGCGTACCGAAATCATCTGCGCGGCTTGTAATGCCCACCTGGGCCACGTCTTTACCGGTGAGCAGTTGACGCCCAAAAACACTCGCTACTGCGTCAATTCCCTCTCCCTGCGCTTTATTCCAGCGGAGAAATCCAGCATGTAATATAATAATTGTATGGGTATTGACTGGATAAAATTAGTCAGAAAGTACAAGGCTCTTTGGGTTGCACTCAAAGATGACGAAAAGACGGTAATCGCCAGCGGTCGGACCGCTAAAGAAGCCTGGACAAAAGCTGCCAAAAAAGGCTACTCCCGGCCTATACTCACTCATATTCCCAGCAAGGTTATACCATACGTCGGGCAGACACATGAAGTTTTTTTATAAACGCTACGCCCCAGGACTATTTCGCCCCGTTATCCCGATTGAGATAAAAGCCAATACCAAGTCAGTCAGATACGAAGCCCTTATAGACTCCGGTGCCGATTTGTGCATTTTCGATGGCCAAATAGCCCAAGTTTTAGGCATAAGTGTGCGTAAGGGTCAAAAGCGCTTTGTCGGAGGCATCACAGGGACAGAACGACCTTTCTTTGTTCACCCTGTTCTCATTTTGATCGGGGGGTGGGATTATGAAATCGCAGCTGGATTCATGCCTGACCTCCCGCCTTTTGGTTACGGAGTATTAGGACAAAAGGGATTTTTCGAACATTTTATTGTCAAGTTTGATTACTCCAAAGCCGAAATCGAGGTCAGGCCAAAGTTGTCGAATTAACTACTGTATTTCAATTCCCTCTAAACAGCTCAATATCCCGATTCAGAGCCGTTGACCAGTTTCCGGCAATATCGTGGTTGTCTCCCGGGTATCGGAAAAAATTGACGGTTGCCCCTTCGCTTTTCAGTTTATCCGCCAGTCTTTCCCCCCACTCAAACGGCACCGACTGGTCAGTCGTCGCGTGCTGGATATTTACCGGCGACTTTACCAGCTGGGTATTATCCAAAGTGCTGATACCGGAATACTCCTCGGGCTTAAAATTTTCTTTCAATTCTGCTTCCAGGGTCGGTAGCCTTTCCGGCCGGTTGCGGTTGCGTCGGGAAAAATGCAGCATTGATTCCGGCCAGTCGGATACCGCCGGCGCCCACAGCGTCGCCGCCCGGACGTTGTCAGACACTTCCAGGACTCTTAGAGTTACGTCCCCGCCCATCGAATGCCCGTACATGTAAATTTTTTCCGCATTTGCCGAAGTCTGTGTTGGTATCGCCGCCAGCAAATTCAGCACATCCACCGCGTACAGCACCCGTGACACTATCCGTTCCGCCTGGCCTTCGGAATTTCCGTGCCCCCGGAAATCGGGTTTCAGGACCAGAAACCCGGCATTGGCAAAATACGCCGACGTGTTTATGTATGACTTTTCCGTCGAGTACTCCTCGGGGGTGATATGCCCGTGATTGACGATGACTACCGGCCAACCCCCTTCCGGTACTTGGCCTTTGGGTACATTCATCAGCGCGTATTGCACCAATCCGTCCGAAGTGTAAGTTACCACGTACGAAGTAAACCGGGTTGTTTGGGCCGCTTGCCTGACTGTGGCAATTTTTCCTCCGTCGTATGGCCTTTTTCGTAACATTGCGATCGAGTACGGATTCACAGTTTCCCCTGGCTGATCGGTTTGTTTCTCTTGATTTGGAATTTGACTACTCGATCCCTTTTGGATCTTTGGATTTAGAACCTCGGATTTGTAAGTCAGGTACCCCCCGATTGCTACCAGTAGCGCGATCAACATCCACTTTCGCATCCGGCCAGTGTACCATACCCCAGCCCAAGACTCTCAGTTATATTTTATACTGACAATTCTGTCATCATCCGCCGCCGGGTTTCCTCTGCCGTCCCGGTTGCTGGTTGTTATATACAGCCTCCCGTCCGGCCCCGTAATCACTTCCCGTATTCGGCCGTATTGCCCTTTGTAATGCTCTTTTACTTCCGCGACCCGGCCGCCGTCCAGAATAGCTTCATACACCGCCTCACCCCGTAATCCTCCGAAAAATAGTGATCCGCCGGTAATTGCCGCTCCTGCCGGTGCCCAGGTTTTGGCAGGACCGGAATTTGCCGCGGGTCCGACCATTCCTTCCCGGGTCTGGTCCCCCTGGATAGTCGGCCAGCCGTAATTTTTCCCCGCTTCAATTATATTGACTTCGTCCAACCCCGACTGGATCCCCGACCGTCCGTGTTCGGTAGCCCACAATCTCCCCGTATCATCCCAGGCAAGTCCCTGCGGGTTGCGGTGGCCAAATGTATAAACCAGGTTGCCGAACGGATTGCCGGGAGCCGCCTGTCCGGTATCAGTCACCCGCAGGATTTTTCCGGCCAGAGTAGTTGTATCCTGGGCTTGCGACGGGTTTTGCGCATCGCCTGTGGTTATGTATAAATTTTTGTCCGGGCCGAATTTTATTCTGCCGCCGTCATGAAATATTGCACCGGGAATCGCATCGACAATAATTCTTTCCTCAGTAAATGTTTCACCGTCAAAACGAAATCGCGAAACCCTGTTTTGCGTATTATCTCCATTACCTCTGTAAGTATAGTAAAGATAAACAAACCGATTATTTTCAAAATCAGGATGGATTGCGATTCCATGAAGCCCGCTTTCACCGGCTTGCAGAACATTATCAAGCGCAAAAATTCTGCTGATGTTTCCTTCAGCATCAATTAAATTTACCGTACCTTTGCGCTCGGTAGCCAAAAGATCACCGCTTGGTAAAAATGCCATAGCCCAGATAACTTCCAGATTTTGGGCATAGACAGAGATTGCTAAACTGCAATGCTCATCTGGGACATGTTTTTGACGACGGCCCGACAAAAACAGGCAAAAGATTCTGCATCAACTCACTTGCTTTGGATTTTAAAAACTGAGTTTAATTCCATAATTATTGCTTTTTTGACAAAATATGTTTAGAATACGTCAATGGCGGGACAAAAAGACGTAAAAATTGCAACATTGGGTTCCCATTCCGCCCTGCAAATTTTAAAGGGTGCCAAAGACGAGGGCTTTAGAACAATCTGCATTGCAACCCCAGACAGAATTTCTCTTTACAGCCGCTTTAATTTTATCGACCAGATTTTAAAAATCCCTTCTTTTTCCGACTTCCCTAAAATAGAAAACATTCTAATTGCGCAAAAAGCAATTATTATTCCGCACGGATCTTTCGTTGCTTATCTTGGGCTGGAAGCAAATAAAAAAATGAAAGTTTCTTATTTTGGTAATAAAAAAGTTTTGGATTGGGAATCAGACAGATTAAAACAAAGACTGTGGATGGAAAAGGCCGGCGTGCCGGTTCCTAAGCGTTTCAGAAAGGCAAGCGAAATAGACAGACCCGTGATAGTTAAATCATATGGCGCAGCAGGCGGCCATGGTTACTTCTTTGCTAAAAATAAAAAAGAATTTCAATTGCGGTTTAAAAACTTTCACGCCAAAGAATACATAATCCAGGAGTATGTTATCGGTGTTCCTCTTTACATCCATTATTTTTATTCGCCGCTTACAAAAAAACTGGAGATCCTTTCCATAGATAAGCGCTACGAAACAAATGTCGACTCCTTGGGGCGTATTCCTTCCCAGAACCAGCAAGGTTTGGGAATCGAACCGTCATTTGTAGTTGTCGGCAACAGCCCCCTAACACTTCGGGAATCTCTGCTTGCAGAGGCCTTCGAAATGGGTGAAAGAGTCGTTGAAACTTCCCAAAAATTAATTGACGGAGGTATCTGGGGACCTTTTTGTCTGGAGACAATAATTACACCCGAACAAAAATTTTCGATTATTGAAATTTCGTGCAGAATTGTTGCCGGTACCAACCTTTATGTGACCGGTTCCCCTTATTCTGCTTTATATTATGACCGTGAAGTTTCGACAGGAAGAAGAATTGCCATGGAGATCAAAAAAGCAATAAAGCTCAAAAAACTTAAAAAAATCGTAAATTGATTATGAAAAATAATTTAAAAAACTGGCAGGGGACAGCTTGCGTAATCGGTGTTGATTTCGGCGATTCCGGAAAAGGACGGCTTGTAGACGAGTTGGCAACACGTGCCCATATTGTTGCTCGTTACAACGGCGGTTCCAACGCCGGGCACACTGTCAAAAATAAATTCGGCAAGTTTGCCCTGCACATTATGCCATCC
>Ga0075704_132_pt1 | contig 6984 bp, 6 predicted proteins | sample RifGroA2_FD_67735 | JGI IMG/M metagenome (GOLD analysis project Ga0075704, IMG submission 67735) | Microgenomates (Amesbacteria) bacterium GW2011_GWA2_47_11 | reverse complement strand
GGTGTTTTAGTAGCCCCGGGAGAGACTTTTTCTTTCAACGAACGGGTAGGGGAAGTCTCGGCAGATACGGGATACAAGCAGGCCTATATTATCAAAGAAGGTAAAACTATATTGGGTGACGGGGGCGGAGTGTGCCAAGTATCAACAACATTGTTCCGGGCCGTGCTGAACGCCGGTTTGCCAATTGAGGAGCGAGTCGCCCATGCATACCGGGTAAGATATTACGAAGAAAAATATCAAGTGGGTTTTGATGCGACGGTGTTCCAACCCAGTCCGGACTTTAAATTTAAAAACGATACCCCGGGACATGTCCTGATCCAGACAGAATTCAGTGAGAGGGACAAGCATTTGGTATTTAAACTATACGGAACTAGTGACGGAAGACTAGTGAACCTGTCGAAATCCAGGGTTTGGGAAGTGGTGGCTCCTCCTCCCGACTTGTATATCGACGATGCAACGTTACCCGCAGGCACTGTTAAACAGACAGAACATGCCGCATGGGGGGCAAAAGTGGCATTTGACTGGAAAGTAACGCGCGGTGAGGAAGTGTTGCAAGAAAGAACTTTTTATTCTAACTACCGATCATGGCAGGCGGTGTATTTGAGGGGAACAAAAACTAATTAGCGCGGATTATATTCGGGAGGGAGAAGAGAGAATTACGACTATAGAGCTGATAAAAATATTGTAGACCTGGAGAAGCTGAAAAAATATCTTGTCCTGCACTAAGAAAGAGTATATCACAAACCCGGTTAGTAGGCGGCGCCTTTGAAACCGGGACAGCGGCTTTGAGCCCAGCGCAGGTATTGCGGATCACAATTTGGTTTTTTAACACCGGAGCCTGGCATGCAGTCTATCCATTCGGTTTGGGGGCAAACATAGTTTCTGGTCGAGGCGCATTGGTCAGGGTTATAATCGCAAGACTTAGGGTCGCAAGGGTCAGAATTGAAGGTGCATTTGGGGGGAGGGGTCACGGAGGAGGACAGCGACGGGCACATGTCCGGAGTTTCGGGAAGGAGACATTTGGGGACAGAATCAAGGCATTTGGGCCGGGGACGACAAGTAGAGGTGGAGGTCACACGGCGATTGATCCAGCTGACACAGGTGCCGCCGGCATCAGGGTAGTTACCATCAAGTTGAGGTATACCCCACTGGGCACTGGATATTGGCAAAACCGCCACACATCGACGGGAGTGAGGAGGGGGGAGTGAAACGAGTAAGGAGAAGAATAAGAAGCGAAGCGAGAAGCAACACGCCGGGTATTATGAGGAAGAATTTAGCCTGCATATGAGCTGTAATTGTTATATCATACGCCTGATGGTGATTCTTAAATCTAATAACAACAATGTGATTGACGAGGTGGTTGCGGTCTTGAAAAGAGGCGGGTTAGTGGTGTTTCCGACTGAGACAGTGTATGGAATAGGAGCTGATGCTACAAACACTGCGGCTATAAAAAGGTTAAACAAATATAAAATGCGACCCTTGGGTAAGCCATATTCCGTGGCCGTGGCAGACCAGAGGATGGCGGAGGAGTATGTGGAACTAAACGAGACCGCTAAAAATCTTTACATGAAATTTTTACCAGGACCGATGACCGTGGTATCGAAACTCAAAAGTCAAAATTCAAATCATATTCAAAAATCAAAACTTCAGATTGCTCCTGGGGTGGCGTCGGAGATGGGGACGCTGGGAGTAAGAATTCCGGATTATCAGCTGGTTTTAGAGATTGTTAAAAAGTTGGGTAGTCCGATTACGGCGACGTCGGCTAACGCGAGTTATAAAAAACGACCTTATAAAATTGCGGATATTTTAGACAATATTTCGGTGAAGCAAAAAAACCTGATTGATTTGGTTATCGATGCCGGAGAGTTACCGCATCGGGAGCCCTCGACAGTAATTGACACCACAATGGACGATCCGACCACCTTGAGACAAGGTGAGATAGTGCTAAGCGCTAAGCGCGAAGTGCTAAGCAGGAGCGAAGAAAATACCCAGAATACAGCCAAGGAATTATGGCACAAATATGAAAAGCATGCGGGGCAGAGGGCGATAGTATTTGCGCTGGAGGGAGAGATGGGGGCTGGGAAGACGCAATTTACAAAAGGGCTAGCCCGGGCTTTGGGAGTTACAGACGAGGTGGTTTCTCCGACTTTCAACCTCCAACTCAATTACCAATTACCAATTACGAGTTCAGAGAACGCGCGCTTCGCGAGCAATTTTCAATCAAATTTCAATAATCAAATTACAAAATCGAAAATTTTTAGTCATATGGATGCGTGGAGAATGCAAACGCCGGATGAATTGGATCAATTGGGGCTGGCGGGGATAATACATGATAAATCGATCATAGCCATAGAATGGGCGGACAGGGTAGCGGATACGATTCGAAAATATAATGATGAAGCGATAATTATTTGGGTGAAGATACGTTATGGCAAGAAGAAAAATGAGAGGGAGATTTCTTGGGGAGTTTTGTGAATTAACCTAATGACTAATTGACCTAATTTATCTAAACAAATTTCAATGAATAAATCGCAAATCTCAAACACGACGGCTCAGAAAGCTGAGTTCTTGATTCGGGAGAATATCCGGGGGTTTGATTTGTCTTTAAAAACGACCTGGGGATTGTTTAGTTGTGCAGGACAGGTGTGGTTTATTGACAGAGATGTAGTGGCGTTAGAGTATGCAAAAATAAACTGCGCGCATAACAATATAGAGGATTTCAAGGTGATAGCCAGTAACGGGTTTGAGTCTGCGGGTGATGAGAAATTTGACTTGATCGTATCAAATTTACCGACGCATACCGCCAATGACATGATTGAATGGTTGATTTCAGAGTCGGAAAAACATTTAAATCCCGGAGGAGAACTATGGGTAGTTACCGTAAACGCTTTAAAACAGTTTATGGAAAGTGGGTTGAAAAAAACTTTCGGCAATTACGAGTTAGTGATAAAGAATTCGACCCATGCAGTGGCAAAATCACGAAAGACGGGATGATTTAAGATTGATGATTTACGATTTATGAAGATACTAGCAATCGACACCAGTTGCGATGAGACGGCGGCTGCCGTAACCCGAGGAACAACAGTTTTATCAAATGTGATTTGGTCGCAAGCCAGTGAGCATGCCAGGTTCGGAGGAGTGATGCCGTCCCTGGCGAAACGGATGCATGAGGAAAGAATTGACTTTGTGATTGAGAAGGCACTTCGACAAGCTCAGTGCGGCTGGACTGACGTTGACGCCGTGGCGGTGACGACGGGGCCGGGGCTGGCAATTGCGCTGGAGGTGGGAATAAGAAAGGCAAAAGAAATTGCCAGAGAATTGAAAGTGCCGTTGATACCAGTGAATCATATTGAGGGACATGTGCTCAGCCCACTTGCACAACCTTTAAACTCAAAATACTGGCGAAGCCAGCGCTTCTCGAGCAAAATTCAAAATTCAAATCAAATCCAAAAATCAAAATCCCAAGTTACAAATGTAAGTTTTCCGGCGGTGGGGTTAGTGGTTTCCGGTGGGCATACAGAGTTAATACTGATAAAAAACATCGGTAAATATGAGATCTTGGCGAGGACGCAAGACGATGCTTTGGGAGAAGCGCTGGATAAAGCGGCCAGAATACTGGGATTGGGATATCCCGGGGGAGCAATTTTGGAAAAAATGGCCCGAGAGGGCAACCCCAAAGCTTTTCTCCTACCCCTGCCTATGGCCAGAAGGAAAGACTCTAATTCTTTCAGCTATTCAGGTTTAAAAACGGCTCTGTTTCGGCTGGTTGCCAGTCTAAGACTAAGTCAAAGTTTAAGTAGACAGCAAATACATGACTTGGCGGCGAGTTTTCAGAACAGGGCTTTTGAGCATTTGGTGAGAGTGATGGGTAAAGTGCTCAGGGCGCAGTGCTCAGTACTCAAAATTAATGATTTGCTGGTAGGAGGAGGGGTGGCGGCTAATATAGAATTAAGAAAGAGATTAAGAAAATTAGGGAAGGAATTGGGGTTAAAAATGCGACTCCCCTACTCTGCTAAATTAGTCGGAGATAATGCGGCGATGATCGGGGTGGCCGCGGGGTTACGAGTAAAAGCCGGGTGCCCAGTGCTGGTTACTCATTATGAAGAAGTTGACCGCAGGCCGAGGTGGATAGTAGAAGAAGAATTTAAATGAGGCATAATGTGGACATGGCAGAAATAATGAGAAGACCCCACGTGGTCTTGGCACTAATTGAAAAGGAAGGAAAATTTGCTCTTATCAGAAGACGTGTAGCCACGGCGAAAGTGGAATGGGCTTTCCCGGGAGGAGTTGTAAATGAAGGAGAATCAGATGAAGAAGCCGTTAAGCGAGAGGCAATGGACGAGGTTTTATTGGAAGTTGTAGTCAAAGAAAAACTTTTGGAAAGAAAGCATCCAAACACGTTTGTCGAGGTGATGTATTTCCACTGCAAACCGGCTGGGGATACACAATTGAAAATCGGAGAGCCTGATGAAATTTCCGAAGCGGAATGGGTGGATGCCAATGAGGTCTTGAGCAGATTTACTTCGGACGTACACCCAATTATCCGCAACTTCGTCCTGGCACACGCAAAAAAAGGGTAAAATACCCGCATGGACAAAGTCTACGATCATTCTAAATACGAAATGGAAATTTATAAGATGTGGGAGGAATCGGGCGTGTTCAGAGCTGGAAAAACCGGCAAACCTTTTACGGTTTTAATGCCGCCGCCAAACGCCAATGCTTCCTTACACGCCGGGCATGCGATGTACACTATCGACGATATTATGGTGCGGTGGAAAAGAATGCAGGGTTTTTCGGCGGTATGGATTCCGGGAATGGACCATGCGGGATTTGAAACTCAATTTGTATATGAGAAGGAGCTGGCAAAGTCGGGCAAATCCCGTATGAACTTTGACCGGAATACTTTATATGGAAATATATATAAATTCGTGCGGGATAATTCGGGCTTGATTTACCAACAATTTAAGCGGTTGGGGTTTTCAGCTGACTGGGATAGAAGCGTATTTACCTTGGATCCACATGTTTTGAAACAAATCTTTGAAACTTTTAAACAGATGGAGGCAGAAGGAAAGGTGTACCGGGACGACTATATCGTCAATTTCTGCACCCACTGCGGGACTTCGCTATCTGAGCTGGAAACTGACCATAAAGAAAGAGAGGATAAATTGTACTATATCCGCTACGGCCAGCTAGTGGTAGCAACAGTCAGACCGGAGACAATGTTTGGGGATACGGCGGTGGCGGTAAATCCGAAAGATAAGAGATATAAAAATTTGGCAGGTAAAAAAGTGAAGTTGCCGTTAACATCCCGGGAAATTCCGATTATTACCGATGAGATGGTGGATATGGAATTCGGGACAGGGGCTGTAAAAATTACTCCGGCGCACGATCCGAATGATTTTACGACAGGACAGAGGTATAATTTGGAGCGGATTTCAGTGATTGACCTAAACGGAAAAATGAGATTGCCAAGTGACGTAAAGTATAGAGAGGTAGAGGGTAAAAAGGTAAATGATGCCCGGGAGATGACGATAAAAAAATTGCAGGAATCAGGCTTCTTAGAAAAGACGGTTGATTATCGGCATACAGTAACAGTTTGTTACAAGTGTGGCCATGACTTGGAGCCGACGATCACACCAAACTGGTTTATAAGGGTGACGGAGCTAAAAAAACCGGTTATTGAGGCCGTCGAGAAAGACGAAGTGAAATTTTTTCCCAAACGATACAAAAAGCAAATGCTCCAGTGGCTTGAGGTAATGCATGACTGGCCGATCAGCCGGCAGATTGTATGGGGAATAAGAATCCCAGTGTGGTATGAGATAGAGATAGAGAAACAGAATTTACATGTATGGTGGCTAGATGAAGAAAAGAAATTGCAGCAAGGACCAGTAAGTAGATTTCTTAAACAGGGTACTCCCCTACCAAAAATTGAGACGGGGTTACAAAAAGTACTGGCAGAAACGGGGGCGGAAGCGCCACGGTATGTAGTGGCGGAAGAGATGCCAAAGGACGGAAAGATATACCTGCCGGAGACGGATACTTTTGATACCTGGTTTTCCTCCGGGCTGTGGCCGCTGGTAACATTGAAGGAGGACGAGTTTGAGACAAGATTGCCAACTGATTTTATCGGAACATTGTCAGATATTCTGCCATTTTGGATATCGCGAATGATCATGTTTTCCCTTCACGTAAAAAATAAAGTCCCCTACCGGGACGTCTATTTATGGTCAATGGTGGCAGACGCTAAGGGAGTAAAAATGAGTAAGAGTAAGGGTAACGTGGTAAACCCTATTGACCTGGTGGATAAATACGGGGCTGATTCCCTACGGATGGCGTTGGTTTACGGGGTGGCACCGGGAAGCAAAATTCCACTATCGGAGGAAAAGGTCAAAGGAATGCGGAATTTTGCTAACAAAATATGGAATGCGGCTCGGTTTGTGGCGACGACTTTTGAGGGGGAAATGACGGCTGAGATACAGAACCCTGAAATTAAGAACCGGGTGGAACGAATTGAAAAGGAAACGACGAAGTCAATGGAAAAATACCAATTCGGGCGAGCGGCGGAGCTACTGTGGGAAGAATTTTGGCACTGGTTTTGTGATAAGTGTATAGAGGAAAGTAAAATTGGGAAAATTTCCAAAGCCGATGTGGTGCACCTACTAATAAGATTTCTGAAATTGCTTCATCCGTTTATGCCGTTTGTTACAGAGGCTGTGTGGGGTGAAATTAAACATTTACGAAAATATCCGGAGGAAATGCTGATTAGTTCGCGCTGGCCCCACTAATCTTGCCACTAATCCTATCCTATCCTAATATGAGATTTGAAGTTAAACGGGAGAGAAAGAGACTCGTTTTTGACTCTGATTTACGAGGGTTGATAGTTGGAAGCAAACAATACGTTTCCGGCAGAGATGGAGAGCTTATTTACGATCAGACCTTGGACTTGAAGGCAGACGAAGTAGAGTTACAAATGTCATCAAATAC
>Ga0075704_121_pt2 | contig 9361 bp, 4 predicted proteins | sample RifGroA2_FD_67735 | JGI IMG/M metagenome (GOLD analysis project Ga0075704, IMG submission 67735) | Microgenomates (Amesbacteria) bacterium GW2011_GWA2_47_11 | reverse complement strand
TCTCGCCTTTTCTTGACGCAATCTAGTCAATTCTTTTTCGTCTGTAGTAGTCGATATTGTTGTCAAAAGCTCCTGCACGCTTATTCTCGAAAACTCATCCCCACCCACCTTTCCCGCCACCCCACGCTCCCACTTTTTCCCCGTCGGGAGAATAGTCGGTTCCAACCGATTCCGCCTCCCAATAGCATATGTTCCGCCGTCTTTATTTACTTCTGAGTTCATATCATCCATACCTTCAGTATATCACCACATTCTATCACAATTCCACAACTATAGGATAGCGAGCTTCAACCCTCAGTTCTCATTTCTCAGTGCTCAATATCTCTTCTACTAGCTTCTCCAATTCCGGCACGTCTTGTATCGCCGTCTTCCACACTTCAATATAGTCTACGCCAAAGTAGTCGTGTATCATCGTAACCTATCCCCTTTACAAAATCCGTCACCTTCCTGCACGAGTCAAGGATATGGCGTAAAAATACTGTATTGTCAGGGTCGACCATAAATTACCTTTAGATCCGAATATACCCTGTCTTTAATGTATGGACTCAAAGCTCCCTGCGTCACCAAATCTACCCTCCACCCCAGCTTTTGGGATAACAAGTCCTCCACCTCTACCAACTTGAAATATCCCCCGTGCGAATCGGGAGAAAACCTCACCAATATGTCCATATCACTGTCCGGCCGGACCTCTCCTCTAGCAGTCGACCCAAACACCCCCAAAAACTCCACTCCGTATTTCCGGCATATTTTCTCCAACTTTTCCCCATCAAATCCCAGTTTCATACTCACCCATATATTATACCTCCTCTTGACCTTGTGAAAAAATTAGCTTGCAATACCAGCTTCACGGGGTAGAGTGATATTAGTACTAAGCACAAAGTTCTAAGCACTAAGAAGTCCATCACCACTTATCCTCTAGCTCTTAGTACTTCACACTTAGCCCTTAGCGCTATTTATTTATGAGTCATCACGAATTAATCTCTTACCAAAAGGCCAAAACTCTTGTTCGTCTCATCATCCAGTTTTATTCCAGACTTCCCAAGAATAAACCTGTAGAGATTATATATTCTCAGTTGGTTAGATCCTCCACCTCCATAGGCGCAAACATTATCTATCACAATAGGTGTTTCAGATATAATCAACCTTAGTCAAGAATTAATTAAAATTTTGACCACAACCATTAAAAATATATCTCGCAACTCTTAGCGCTTCGCATTTAGTGCTTAGCGCTATGATGGTTGCTTCATAAACCATGGAACAGCATCCTGTCCCCCAAAACATCTCCTCCTACGAATTCCGTTTAGTTGGGGACATGACCTTAAAGCAGTTTTTGCAGTTGGCCGGCGGCATTGTCCTGGCTTTCATTTTCTTTCGCCTCCCTATCCCCGTAATCCTCAAGTATCCTCTTGTTTTCGTCAGTGCTGTCACCGGCGCGGCTATGGCTTTTCTGCCTATTTCCGGCCGCCCCTTCACCGCCTGGCTGACTGCTTTTATCCGCGCCGTTTACTCCCCCACCCAATATCTCTGGGTTCTCACCCCGATTGAAGTCGCCTCCCCTCCTATTGTCACTCCCCCGCCCTCTCCTCCCCAACCCTCCGCCCCCGGTTTTATCTCCTTTTTCAAATCCCGCTTCGCCCGTAAGGCTTCACCTCCTGTGACCACCGCTCCCGCACCTCCCCTGCCTCAACCCACTGTAGTAACTCCACCCCAACCAACACCTCCACCTGCCCCAGACACCCCGGCTCAGCCTTCTCCCCCTGTTCCCCCGGCTCCTTCACCTCCCCCGGCGGTTCCCCAACCTGCACCGACTTTAGCTCAGCCAAAACCGCCGGTAAAAATAATCGATGTTCCCCTCACTCCTGCCGGACCTGCTCCCGTCGCCTCTCCTCCTCCCCCCGCCTCCCAAGCTTCACCTCTCCCTTCCATCCCTTCTCCCGACCAGCCCAATGTCCTGGTCGGTCAAGTCAATGATCTCACCGGTTCCCCTCTCTCCGGGGTTACCCTGGAAATCGTCGATTCGACGACTGGTATCCCCGCCCGCGCCTTGCGCACCAACCGCCTCGGCCAGTTCCAAATCGCCATCCCTCTTCCCCCGGGATCGTATGTTATCAATGCCGAAAAAGAAGGCCTGCTTTTTGATCCCGTCTCTGTCACTGTCGCCAACTCTGTCATCCCCCCTATTGCCATCACCGCCAAACCAGCCATCAGTTCCCAATTAATTCCGGACCCCTTAGCGCTTAGCCCTTAGCACTTATAATAAAGTATGGTTTCTACCCAATCCCATCTCGATATCGCTGATATCATCAATGATTTGGTTATTCTAACCGACGGCTCCGCCTGTCTTATCCTCGAGGTCAGCGCCGTCAACTTCGGCCTGTTGTCCGAAAAAGAGCAGGAGGCCACTATCTATGCTTACGCCCAACTTTTAAATTCCCTTACCTTTTCTATCCAAATCGTCATCTCTTCCAAACGTAAGGATATTTCCGACTATATTGCCAAACTCGACGCTCTTCTTGCCACCACCTCATCCCCCAAAATCAAGGCTCAGATGGCCAAATATCGTGATTTTATCAAAGCTATTGTCCGCCAGGGCAACGTTCTGGACAAAAAGTTTTATGTCTCCATCCCCTTCAGTTCCCATGAGATGGGCATCGCTCCTACCATAGGCTCTCTCGCCCACAAAAAAACCTTGGTCAGTCTCCCCAAAACCGATATTACCGAAAAAGCCGCTATCAACCTTGCCCCCAAGCGCGATCACTTGATCCGCCTCCTCAACCGCATTGGTCTGCGCTCCCATCAGCTTACCAGTCACGAACTGCTTCAATTATTTTTCGAATTCTACAACCCCGACCAGCTGGGCACCCGCGTTACTTTTCCTTCAGCCTCCGAAGCCTCGGCGAAGGACGGCTCCCTTCCGTTATGAAACTGCGATTTTTTAAAAAACCTCCCCCAAAGGATCTCCCCCCACCGCCCCCTGAATCCTCCTCTGCCCCGGGTGTCAAAAACCTGGATCTTGCCAGGACGGTCCAGGACGTCATCGCCCCCCAATCCATCTCCGTCGATTTCAACCACCTCAAAATCAATGATTATTTCTTCCGCTCCTACTTCACTGCCATCAATCGCCGTTTTGTCGACGCCAATTGGCTCTCCGCGCTCATTAATTTTGACCACTCCTTAAACATTTCCATGTTCATCTACCCCGTAGAAAGCAAATCCACCCTGGACGAACTCCGAAGAAAAATCGCCGAAATGGAAGCGGAAATTTCCACCGATATGCAACGCGGCCGGGTTGTCGATCCCGGCACCCAGGCCAAACTTGAAGACGCTCTCTCGCTCCAGGAACAGCTCGTCAAAGGTATAGAGCGTTTTTTCCAGTTTTCCCTTTATGTCACCGTTCCCGCCGAGTCTCTCTCCGAACTGGAAACTACCGGCAAACAGGTCGGCAGTACTCTTTCCTCTCTTCTGGTCGGCCCTTTTTCCACCGTCCTCCAGCAGCCCGAAGGCTTCAAAACCACTCTGCCCACTTCCAGTAATCACCTCATGGTCACCCGCAATATGGACACCACCTCGCTGGCTACCACCTTCCCCTTCACCTCATCTGAATTAACCAGCAACGAGGGGGTGCTCTTTGGTATCAATGAACACAACGGCAGTTTAATAATTTTCGACAGGTTTAGTTTAGAGAACGCGAACACCGTCGTATTTGCAAAGGCTGGAGCTGGTAAATGCCTGGATAAATCGGCCAAAACGCTAATTTCAGACTCCCAAAACAATGTCAAGTTAGTAGAAATCGGTCAACTGGTAGATGAACAAATTCGCCTCCATGGAGCTACTCCTATCAACCCCGAAATGGAGGGGGTTATCTTCCCTGGATTAAAAGCTCTCACCTTTGACCAAAACCTAAACGCACACTGGGCCACTATCTCAGTCGCTGCCCGCAAAAAATTCTCACCTAGAAACCGACTCTATACCATTACCACCAAATCCGGCCGGCAAATCACCGTCACTGCCGACCATAATTTAATCCTTATGCGTCAGGCAAAAATCCGGGTTATGCGCTCCGAGGCTGTTAAAATAGGAGAGTCTCTTCCCCTCCCCAGAATCATCCCGGGGCCCGTTCCTACCACCTCCTTATCACCTCATTATCTTACTCTCCTCGGCTTAATCACCAGCGAAGGATATATCAGCCAAAACTTTGTTCGTATTTTCAACACTGACCCCTCGGTTCTCAAAATAATAGATTGTTCGTTCCACTCGTTAGGTATCAAACACTCCCCCCTCAGATCCCGCGGTCTTCACCTTGGTTACTCCTCAGGCTCTAGTTTTGCCTCTCAAATCATAAACCAAGGAGCTTCCGGCAGGTCCGGCACCAAACGTGTCCCCCCCATTATTTTTTCTCTGTCCAACATCCAAGTTGCCCATTACTTGCGAGCCTACTACGAAGGCGACGGCGGAGTGGAAACCCACGAAGTTAACGCCACCACCAAATCAAAAGATTTATCTTCAGACCTTACCTACCTTCTCCTCCGTTTTGGCATCGTTGCCCGTATCCGCACCAAACATAAATCTGCCACCAACACCTCCTCCAAAACTAAAGGGGTCTATTACCAAGTCACCATCTCTGGAAAAGACAACCTCGAAAAATTCGCCCACCAAATCGGCTTTCTTACTGCGGCTAAAAACGCCCGACTCAAACAGCTTCTAGAAAGTATTCCCGTTGGCAACACCAACACCGATACCATCCCTAGTCTGGAACCTATTTTCAATTCCCTTTATCAGTCCCTCTACCCCACCTCCGAAATTAAAGCCCCCCAAATCATAGTCGACTTAAAAAATGGGGAATATCAACCCTCCCGCACCCAACTCCTCACCGCCATTAATCTCTGCGAAAAAAGAATTTCCGAACTCCGCTCACTCTCGGCCCATATCGAGCTCCTCAAACACCTTCCGCCCGTCTCCAAACTCATCACCATCGGCTCAAAAAGTCGGCGTTTAAACCACCTCCTCTGGCAACAGCTCGGCCAGTCGTGGCGCGTCATGAAACGTTATCTCCATCCTCCTTTAGCCCAAAACGTTCTCCTGGCTTACCAAACCATCACTGGCCATGTCCTCTCCCTCCCTCAAGTCACTTCCGCTCTTTATTCCTCTTTCAAATATCAGGGCGTCTCCCTCCAGGAGTACGATAAATCACTCTGGACCACTGTCGTCCTTCGCCAGACCCACAACTCCCGCTATTCCCCTCTTTTCCAGGCCGCCCGTTTCATCGCCAGAAAATATCGCTCTACCCAGCTCAAGATCCGCCACTCCCAAGAAAAACTGGCTCAACTCCGACTTCTGGCCAATTCCGACCTCTTCTGGGACCCCATCGTTAAAATCGAACGCATCAAACATAAAGAAAAATATGTGTACGATCTTCAAGTGGATAATGGCGTTTTCCTGGCCGGAGACGGCGGACTATTCGTCCACAACTCCTACATGGTCAAGCTGGAAATTCTTCGTTCGCTTATGTTCGGCACCGAAATTATTGTCATCGACCCCGAAAACGAATACCGCCCTATTTGCGAAGTCGTCGGCGGCGATTATATAAATTTCTCTTATAGCTCTCAAAACCGTATCAACCCCTTCGATCTCTCCGCACTCACCGAATTTTCGGAAGAAAACGAGCTCAATCTCAAAATCCAATCCCTGCACTCACTTTTTAAGGTCATTATGGGGACCTTAAATCCTACCGAGGAAGCTCTCCTGGATCGGGCTTTGACACTGGCTTACCGCATGAAGGGTATCACCCCGGACCCTCTAACTCAAAAGAAAACCCCCCCTTTAATGGAAGATCTTTACAAGGCTTTTATCGGTATGGAAGAGCCCCAGGCGGCCTCGTTGGCCGACCGCCTGGAAAAGTTTGTCAAAGGCAGCTTCACCGGTATTATCGATCAGCCCAGTAACGTTGCTCTCAAAAATCCCTTCACTGTTTTTTCCGTCCGCGACTTGGAAGACACCCTAAAACCCATCGCTATATTTATAATTCTTGACTACATCTGGACCAAACTGCGCCGTGACCTCAAAAAACGCATCCTGGTAGTCGACGAGGCCTGGTACCTAATGCGCTACCCCGACTCCGCCAATTTTCTCTATGGCATTGCCAAGCGTGCCCGCAAATACTTCCTGGGGTTAACTACCATCACCCAGGACGTCGAGGACTTTTTAAATACCGATTTCGGCAAGGCTATTGTCACCAATTCATCCATTCAGGTTCTTATGAAACAATCCCCTGCGGCCGTCGATCGTATTGCCCAGATTTTTTACCTCTCCGAGGGTGAAAAGCACCTCCTCCTCTCAGCCAACGTCGGCGAAGGTCTGTTCTTTGCCGGCAATAATCACGTTGCCGCCCGTTTCCTCGCCTCTCCTGATGAGCACCAGCTGGTCACCACCAAACCCCAGGAACTTTTAGCCCAAAAAGCCGCCGCTCCTTCTCTGCGTCTTGTCCCCACGCCCGAATCAGCTAATATAAAGGAGGACGACACCCATGCCTGACTTTACCGTTAATACCCAGCTCCTCTCCCGCCTCCAGTTATTAATCTATGGTCTCTCCTTAACTCCGCCTGAAATTCCTGCCGGTGAAACCGAATCCTCTCTCGAAGGCAAAATCTGGGTCGTCGCGGAACAGGTCTTATCCGCCCAAAAATTAAAACAGGTCAGGCAGGATGAGGAGCCGCTTCTGGCTCTAAATTTGGCTCTGTTGGAACTGTCACAACAAAAAATCGAGTCCATGTACGGAATTCTCAAGGTCCTCGTCGATCAATACGATCAGCATCTCAGAGAGCAGGAGCAGGAGGCCCAAAAACTCCGCCGCAAAGCTCCTACAGCCCACCAAAAAATGCTCTCCCAGTTGGATCTTATTCGCAAAACTGTTGCCAAAAGCGACCCCGCCGCCGCTACCCTCCTGGAAAACGTCCAGTCTCTTGTTTTTCTGCGTCTTGCCACTCACCCTGACAGCCTGCCTGTCCCCGACTTGGTCAGAATTATCGATCGCACCGGTCCCCCCTCGGCTACCCTCTCTTTAGTTGCCCCCCTGGCTGACAGCCTCACTTTCGTTTACCCCGATCTCAGCCGGCAAATACAAACTCTGCGCGATTCAGTCGTCACCCCCCTCGGTCTCCCTCCAGATTCCTCCGCTGTCCTCGCCGATTCCCTCTTCACCGAACACCTCAGCCATCCCCTGGCTGACCCCCAGCAGGCTGTCACTCGTCTCTCACCCACTCTGACCGCCCTTAAGCTAACCTCCTCCCAAATCAGCCAGGTTTCTGCCGCTCTGCCCGCTTTTTATTCCGCCGCCCAGTTCAAAGAGGTCTCCTCCCGCCTCCTCTCCCTCACCCCCGTTCCCGAATCTGACCAGTCCCAAATTCTATATGAACTCCCCATTCTGCTGGGTACTCCCCCTTCCTCCCTGCCGGACAAAATCTCCCAAACTGTTTCCTCTGCCACCTCCGTTTTCGTTCAACCCGAAATAATCACCGCCTTGGCCCAAATCGCCGAAATTTACGACCCCCAAGCCCCCCCGATCCTCCAAATTCTCCGCACCCCTCTTCTGCGTTATATTCACGCCACAGTTCCGGTTTCCCCGACCGAAATTAGTCTCCCCCGGGAAACCCTCACCCAAATCAGACAGGCCCTTGTCTCGTCTCTCGAGACTGTTCCCGACCGCTCCCCCGAATCTCTCGTCCTCCGTTCTATCCAGCCTCTGCTGGTCGCCCAACTCGCAGTTTCCCCCCAAACCACAATTCCCGCCGCCGTCGATCTCATCATGTCCTCCTCCCCGGACAAAAACACTCTTCCCGTAGCTGTTTCCCTCCTGGCTCCTGCCCTCCCTGCTCTTCTCCCTCTCCACCCGGATCTGGCCGCTTTTCATTCTTTAATTCTTTCCCGTCTTTCCCAAACCGGTCTTGATACCGGCATTCTTGTCCCCATCGCCACCGGCCTTACTCTTTACAAAGTTTCCCACCCCGCCGCTTCTACCGACGAACTAAACCGCCACTTAAACCGCACTGTTCTCCCCCAGCTGGAAGCCAAAAGGCTCATTTCCCACCCGGAGACCCTCATCGGCCAGCTCTCTCAATATGTGGGTGGTTATGATTTTTACCTCAGAGGGGACGCCGCCCTTCTTCAATACCTCACTTTCCAGTTTCAGCTCACCGGCTTAACATCCGATGCCGCCAAGCGCCTGGCCCAAAAAGCCCTTCCCACTCTTAAAGCCGCGTATTACCTCTCCGGCTTTAGCTCCGATCCCAACTCCTTCAGACAACTGTTCCCTTTTGCTTTAAACCATCTCGAATCCCAACCTTCACTCCAATCCCTGTTTCGCGGCCTCAGATTGGACAACCTCAATCCCGATCTCACTGCCGACCAGCTCCTCCGCCAGTACGGCCCTGCCCCCTCTCTCAACCCCCAGGAACACCTCGGCCAGACCTCCCGCCCCGGCCCCCTTTCCGATTTGCTTCGCCATTTAACCGACCAGCCCATTGACAGAGTCAAGGGCCCGGTCGCCGAACTTTTGCAAAGGTTTGCCGCCTCCCCCGCCGGCAAACAATTTTTCGCCTCGTCGGTAGGCAAACAAATAAACGTTCTCCTTACAAAATCCGGTCTCAGTTCTCTCCGCCAAGCGCCCCTTAGACCCTCCGTCACCTCCGGTCGCTTCTCATTAACCAATCTTCCGGGCTATGTTGACTACACTACAACTGGCTACCGCATCCTCACTCCGGTTTACCGTTTTTTCTCTCCCATTATTGGTTCTATTTCTTCCTTCGGTCGAACAGTCGTTCAGCGTTTTGCTGTTTCAGCTGTCGGTAAAACCATCTCCGCCGCACTTAAACCGCTAATCACCAAGCTCGCCGCCCAGGCTGTCATCAAAGCCACCGTCCACACTATTACCCAATCTTTAGCTTTCCTCACTGATACCGTCGCCCCCATTGTCGGTCACGTCATTGCTTATGCCATCGGCTGGATAGCCGAAAAGGTTCTGGGAAAACTCCTCGATTTAATTGCCCAAGCCCTCCGTTGGATCAAGGAAAACATTGTTCCGGTAATAGGTACCTTGATTGGCCTTATGATCGGCGGCTTGGTTACCCGTTCCCTTCCGGGAATTATTGTTTTTGGCGCTGTAGGGGCCGGTGTTGCGGTTGTTAGTGCTTCCGTTGCTACATTTGGTCTTGGTATTCTCATCGGGCCTCTCTCTCGAGCCTTCGCAGTTATTTTCTGGCCAATAGTCGTGAGCGCGTTAGTTGCCCCTGTCCTGATCGCCTTCTTTCTTTACATCATCAACTCCGGCGCTTACGTCGTCCCCATCTCCCCCGGCTTCAATCCCCCC
>Ga0075704_129_pt1 | contig 10254 bp, 10 predicted proteins | sample RifGroA2_FD_67735 | JGI IMG/M metagenome (GOLD analysis project Ga0075704, IMG submission 67735) | Microgenomates (Amesbacteria) bacterium GW2011_GWA2_47_11 | reverse complement strand
ATTGAGAAAGGAGGGAGATTTAAATCAGAAAGACCATATTTGAGCCGGCACAGACAAAAGATGAATCTTTTTGGCCGGATAAAACTGCTGGGGTACTGCTTGATGCCTAATCACTTTCATTTGGTACTGCAGCCGCAAGAGGCAGAAACGATAGCCAAGCTGATGCGGCGGTTGGGAACGGCTTATGCCATGTACTTCAACGGGAGGTATAAACGGATTGGGACGCTGTGGGAAAGCGGATATCGATGCGTGGAAGTTTGGGGGGATGAGCGGATAGTACATTTGACCCGGTGGGTGCATTTAAATCCGGTGTCTCGGGAAGTGAGACGGTTTGGTCTGGTGGAAACAGTGACTGGTTTTAAACCTGAGGAATATATGTACTCAAGTTACCAGTATTATCTGGACCCGAGTTCGGCGAGGAACTGGATTCATCCCGAGGTGGTGTTGTCGCTGTTTGAGAACTGGAACGAGCGAAAGTGGGCCAATTACCAGAGGTTTGTGGAGGATGGGAGAGCAAAGTCGGAAGAGATTCTGGGCGAGATGGCAATTGATACGGGAAGAGATAGGTAGAGGAGGGATCCTGTAGTATAATAAGCACATGAAGGAAGTGGAAATCGTGGTGAGTGTGGGTGAGGCACTGGTTTACTTGGGACTGTTGGCGGTAGCTGGTGTTAGTGGAGTCATTTATTGGTTGCGCAATCGTGTTGTGGTGGTGGTGGGAGATATTCGGACTAACGGCGATGTAGCCAGGGGTGTACAAAAATTGGCGATGGCGGTGAGGAAAAAGAAAGGCGCGGAATGGATTAATAGTGATCGCTTAACTCATGAAGCTGTTCATGGTTGGACTGATAGGGGTGGTAATTTAGATGGGGAGCCTGGGGAAATTGGATATACCCTGAGAGGAGGGAGAGTGAAGGACGTGTTTTATGTAAGTGTGAGTCGGGATCCGGATCATGATATGAAGGTGGCGAGGGCGCCGGTATTTGACCGGCGGACTAACAGTGGTTTAAGTGAGGCGGATAGAAGAGTTTTTTCTGAGGCACTGGAAAGAAAATATCGGGGGAAGAATGATTGATGTACTTGGATCATTAGATTGGGTTACTGGAGCAGGAAGTAGGTAGCAAAAAAGCTAAGGATGAAAATTAGCATCAGGATAACGTAAACAAAAACCGGCGGGATGGGGGAAGAGATTTTTGGAGCGGGTCCGGGAAAAACTTCAGGTAAGAGTTTTATAAGGTTGAAATTGGCTGATGGGGATGACGGTGACTCCGGTAGTGGTTGAACTTCAGGCGGAGGGACCGGTGCCGGAGGGGGGGGAGGGGGTTCCGGCTGAATAGACGGTGGGGGGGTGATATTTGGGGTAAAAGGGGAGGGAGCCGGGGAAACAGCGGAAGCAGGAGCGGGAGGTGAGATGAGTCCGGTTTGAGCGCAAAACTCAGTAAAGTGACGCAGTGAGGATAACCTGCGTTTGACGGTGGCGGAAGGATTGACTGCAGAGAGGTACTGCTGGTATTTGGCTGTAACGTCAGGAAGGGTAATTGTAGATAAATTCTCCCGGCTTAGAGGGTGGAATTGACTGGTGACAAAATTTATAAATACCCGCAGGTCAGAGAGGTAGTTTTTTAGGGTGTTGGGGGACACCGATTGATCAAGCAGATGTTGGCGGAACAAAGCTAAAAGTTCCTGGGTGTAATCCATAATTACAGAGTATTATACTGTATTTTTGGTAATTATATTTATTAATGTAAAATGAAAAGTCGTATGAAAAGTAATGAACAGAGTATAAAGGAGAACTAATATTTTTGCAACCTGAATAAATCAGAAGCAATTAATTGACACATAGAAGAACATTTTACTTATATACTACAAGATATGATCTAAAGAAATTTATCAATCTTGTAATAATGATTGCCAAATATTTTAAAGAGGGTATTAGATCAGAGGATTGATGAAAGATTTAATAAATAATTTAGAAAAAGTAGACTATTAATGAAAAAATACAGCTAATAATAGGATATATGAAAAAAAGAAATAAGTCGGATTAGCTTATTATTTTCAGGTGTAATGTTTGCTTATAGTCAGGAGCAGAGATAAAATTCTAATAATGGTCTTTAAACCCGGTGAAATAGAATTAAAATTAACAATGATATGGCGGGAGAAGAAGCTGTATAGAGCGGTAAACTATTCGAATAAGCCAAAAGCTTATATATTAATAGAGTTTCCTTATCCATCTGGGGAAAGGCTGCATGTGGGGCATGCCAGATCATACAGCTGTCTGGATGCAGTGGCGAGGAAAAAGCGGATGCAAGGATTTAATGTGTTATTCCCTTTCGGTTGGGATGCCTTTGGTCTGCCGGCAGAAAACTATGCAGTAAAAACCGGTATCCACCCGGCGATAACGACAGCGGAAAACATAAAAAACTCCAAAGCGCAAGCAATAGCCTGGGGACTGTCATTTGACTGGAGCCGGGAAGTTAATACAACTGATCCGGATTATTACAGATGGACACAGTGGATATTTGTCCAGTTGTTTAAGCGAGGTTTAGCGTACAAGGATGTAATAATGGTTAACTGGTGCCCGTCCTGCAGGATCAATTTGGCCAATGAGGAAGTAATAGACGGGAAGTGTGAGCGGTGCTCGACGCCCACCTTGCGCCGCAAACAGTCTCAATGGCTTCTTAGAATAACCAGGTATGCGGATAGACTACTTTCGGATTTGTCCGGTGTGGATTACCGGGAGGATATAAAACGGCAGCAGGTGAATTGGATAGGGAAGAAGGAAGGAATTGAGATTACTTACAAAGTGGTCGATTCTGATGATGATATTACAGTGTTTACTACTACCCCCGTGAACTTTGGGGCTACGTTTTTGGTTATTGCGCCTGAACACCAATTTACCCAGAAGATGGCAAAAACTAACAAAGAGGTAAGAGAATATGTGGAAAAAGCAACCAATAAATCAGAAAGAGAAAGAATTTCTGAAGGAAAAATTAAAACAGGCGTGTTTACAGGCAAGTATGTGACGAATCATATTACCGGAGAAAAAATTCCGGTATGGGTGGCGGATTTTGTATTGGCTACTATTGGGACGGGGGCAGTGCAGGGATGTCCAGGGCATGACCAAAGAGATTGGGAATTTGCCAAGAAATATGAACTGCCGATTCCCAGAGTGGTGTCGAATCCTGATGGTGATGCCAAAGACATTACAGAAGAACCATATGTGGTGCATATTGGAGATAAGGGAGTTATGGTGAATTCAGATTTCTTGAATGGGATGGATTTTTCCGAAGCCATGAATAAAACAATGGATTACTTTGAAGGGAAAGGGTGGGGAAAGAGGGTGGTAGACTATCATTTGCGGGATTGGGTGTTTTCCAGACAGCATTATTGGGGGGAACCGATACCGATGATATATTGTGAGAGGTGTGCCAGGGAGGGTAGAAGCTGGTTTGATGATGGTAGTGGGGGGAGGGGGAGTTATGGAGGAGGGGGTCAGGAGAAGTGGAATTCGGTGGGGTGGTATCCGGCCGATGAAAAAGATTTGCCGGTAAAACTGCCGCCAGTGGAAAAGTATCAACCGAGCGAGACTGGGGAGTCGCCTCTGGCACAGGTTACGGAGTGGTTAAAAGTGAAGTGTCCGGGGTGCGGAAGTATTGCGCGGCGGGAGACCGATACGATGCCGAATTGGGCCGGCTCATCCTGGTATTTTATGCGTTATTGCGATCCGCATAATGACCAGAAGCTGGCAGACTTGAAAAAATTGAAGTATTGGCTGCCCGTGGACTGGTATAACGGGGGAATGGAACACACTACTTTACACTTATTATACTCGCGGTTTTGGCATAAGTTCCTGTTTGACCTGGGGGTAGTGCCCACTGAGGAGCCTTATACCAAGAGGACCAGCCATGGAATGGTATTGGGTCCTGACGGGAGGAAGATGAGCAAGAGCCGGGGGAACGTGATTAATCCGGATGAGGTGGTGGCAAAATACGGGGCGGACACCTTGAGGCTGTATGAAATGTTCATGGGGCCTTTTGAGCAGGCCATTTCGTGGAGCTGGGAAAGTATGGAGGGAGTGTACCGGTTTTTGAAGAGGGTGAGGAGGTTAGTAAATATTAATAGTAATAGTAATAGTTCCCAGGAGGCTAAATGGAGGCTGGCGAGGCTGGTGGAGAAAATCGATAAAGATCTGGAAGCCATGAAATTTAATACTGCGGTTGCAGCTCTGATGACCTGGATAAATTGGTGGGGATCGCACAGGGATGAGGTGGGTAAAAAGGAGGTGGAAGTGTTTGTCAAAATAATGGCACCGATGGCTCCCTTTTTGGCAGAGGAGTTGTATCAGCGCTTGATGGGGAAGACTGATAAATGGGAATCAGTGCATGTGCAGGCCTGGCCAACGGTAAAAACTACTGAGGCAGCAGGAAGAAAAGTAACTTTGGTGGTACAGGTGGACGGGAGAGTAAGAGAGAAATTTGAGGTGGAAGCGGAGAAGGCGGCAGAACAAGATTATATTGAGGAGTTGGTGGGTAAAAGTGAGAAAGTCGGGAAATATATAGCGGGAAAGAAGTATAGAAGTGTGTTTGTGCCGGGGAAAGTAATCAACTTGGTTACGGAAAATGGATGAAATGCGGCTGGAGGAGGCATTAAGGGAGCGCAGATTCGAGGTAATACTGGCTCTGTGCGGACTAATTTTGGTGGGAACGGGAGTATTTTGGTGGCGGGGGGGCGGGAAAACCGAAACCCAAATTGAGATTTTGCCCGAAGCCGCCCAGTCACAAAATCAGTCGGGAGAGGGGACGGTAGTGGTAGACGTGGCGGGGGCGGTGAGCAGTCCTGGCGTATACAGGCTAGGTTCAGGGGCCAGAGTGGAGGAAGCGATAGCTTCGGCCGGGGGGGTGACAGCGGAGGCGGACGAGGAATGGATGGGGAGGAATATAAACCTATCGGTAAAACTGGTGGACGGGATGAAAATATACATACCGGCAAGAAATCAAAATACTGGCGAAGCCAGCACTTCGCGAGCAAATTCACAAAATTCAAATCAAACACCAGAAGAGAAAACTCAAAATAATGGTGCTTTGCAGGTCAAGATTGATATTAATTCTGCGAGTCAGACTCAGTTGGAAGAATTACCGGGGGTAGGTCCGGTCACGGCGGGGAAAATTATCGCCGGGAGGCCGTATATGCGAATTGAAGAGTTGATAGAAAAAAAGATCGTAAACCAAAGAGTTTGGGAGCAGATCCAGGATAAAATCAGTCTGTGGTGAGGTGGATTGCAATCGGATTACTTATAATTTTGGCGGTAGTCAGGTATGGGATGTGGCAGAGTGCCCCTTTGGAATTAAGGGAGGGGATGAAGGTGCGGGTAAGAATGAGAATAGGAGGCGAGATACGCCAAGCTTGGGGAAGGTCCTTTTGGAGTCAAAGTTACGGAAATCAGGAAGTGGAGGTGGAAGTGCCCCAGGGGGTCGAGTATGGAGATGAGATTTGGGCTGAGGGAAAGTTGGAAAAAAGTGTAACTGAGGCTGATTATACCAAGTGGAGGCTGAATTATACGATGATAAAGGTAAATAAAGGGGTAGGATTAACGGGGGGATTGCGGCAATGGAGGGAGATAATGATACAGAAAATGTTGATGTGGCTTCCGGGGGATGAGGGGGCGCTGGCGGCGGGAATCCTGTTGGGAGGAAGCGGGGCTTTGAGTAAATCAGGGACGGAGGCTTTTCGGAAATCGGGACTTTTACATATATAACGTATGTGATAGTAGCAGGAGCGGGACCGGCAGTAGTCCGGGCCGGAATTATGGGCGGGTTAGTGTGGCTGGGGATGGCTTGGGGACGTAAGGGAGATCCGGGGTGGCTTTTAGTGATTGCGAGTTTGATAATGGTGATAATCAGACCGATTTGGTTTACAGATATCGGTTTTCAGCTGTCAGTAGCAGCAACGGCTGGTTTGATATGGGTTTTGCCGATGATACGGAGATTGAAAATAATCCGAATTAAAAGTTGGGCATGGTTTGAGGAGGGACTTTGGGTGACAGTAGCGGCGCAGATAGCGACACTGCCGCTGTTGGCGCATTATTTCGGGCAGGTGAGCGCAGTTGCCCCGGTAGTGAATGCCTTGGTGTTGTGGGCAGTGCCGTGGTCCATGCAGTTGACCGCGGCGGCAGTGGGAGTAGGGATGTTGTTTCCGGCCGCAGGACAGGCTATAGCTTGGCTGGCTTGGCCGCTTTTAAGATATATGACGGGAGTGGTGTCCTGGTCGGCCGGATGGCCGGGTGCGGGAGGAGTAGTGGGAAAAATGGGGTGGGGATGGGTAATCGGGTATTATCTGGTGATAATTATGATAATTCTGAAGGGAAATCTAAAATTCAAATGACAAATCAATTATAAAATTTAAAAATTCAAAACATTTATGTTTGGACAGCTTCTTAAATTGTTGCTGTTGGCTGTGGTTACAATCTGGGCGGCAGTTGCCGCCTTGCCGGATAAAAACCTGCATGTGGTATTTTGTGACGTAGGGCAGGGTGATGCCGTATTGGTGAAAATGGGGACGAGTCAAGTATTGGTGGACGGAGGGCCGGATAACAAAGTATTGGAGTGCCTGGCGAGAAACATGCCTTTTTATGACCGGAGGATTGAAGTGGTAATTTTAACTCACCCGCAAGCGGATCATATGAATGGGCTGGTGGATGTGCTAGAAAGATATACAGTGTTACGTTTTATTAGCGGGCCGGAGGGAAATGGAACTGCGTCTTTCCGGGAGTTGATGGGGCTGGTCTCAAGCTCCCAATCCCAAGTCTCAAATTTATATGCCGGCGAGGAAGTAAAGATTGACGATATAAGATTTAGGGCTATTTGGCCGACGAGGGAGTATGTCGAGAGACATGTGGATGGTATTAGTAAAAGTTTAAACGGGAGTGTATTGGGGGCGAAGACGGACGGGACGGATTTGAACAGCTTCGGGATAGTAGTCAGATTGGTATACGGCGAGTTTGATGTGCTTCTGACGGGGGATGCAGATGTGGAGGTCCAGGATGACCAGATGCGACAGGGTCTGGTGGCGGAGGTGGAAGTGCTGAAAGTGCCGCATCACGGGAGTAAAAACGGGATGGATGAGACGTGGCTGGCAGTTGTCAGTCCGGAAGCGGCCGTTATCAGCGTGGGGAAAAATAATCGTTATGGCCATCCCCGTTCGGAAGCTCTGAAAATGCTGGAGGATGCGGGAGCCAGAATCATGCGGACGGACGTAGAAGGGGAGATCGAAGTTGTCAGTGACGGGAAGAGATGGTGGGTAGAGTAAGATTGGTATATGCGGATTGGGATTGATGCGAGTCGGGCGTTTGTGGACAGCCCCACGGGGACGGAAACGTACAGTTACCAGGTAATCAGGCATATTTTGGCGTTGCCGGAGGCGAGAAAGCATGAGTGGATACTATATATTAAAAGAATATCACCCTCTTTAATTCCCCCTCTTAAATCGAGCCTGCGGCTCGCGTCTTATGCCGTAAGAAGGGGACAGGGGGTGATACTGAAAGAAATTCCTTTATCTATTCTTTGGACCCAGGCGGGGTTGGCGGGGAGAACATGGGTGGATAGATTAGAAGTGTTGTGGGTCCCCGCGCATACCCTGCCGGTGTTGCGAAAACCAGGTTTAAAGACTGTGGTGACGATTCACGGGATTGAATATGAGTGGCTGCCTGAGTATGAAAATGTCTTGCAAAAATGGTATTTACCCTGGTCGACGATATATGCGGTGAGATCTGCGACAAAGGTGGTTGCGGTGAGCGGGTTTACCAAAAAACAGTTGGTGGAGAGGTTGGGGGCGGATCCGGGGAAGATTGAAGTAGTGCATGAGGGAGTGGAGACCAAAATTCAAAAAGCGAAAATCAAAAGTGTACTAAAGAAATATAGCTTGGAGGAAGGAAAATACCTGTTGTTTGTGGGGACGATACAGCCGAGGAAGAATCTGGAACGCTTGGTTGAGGCGTTTGCGGTGTTATGTAACGCCCCCTCTGATCCCCCTCTTAAATCGAGCCTGCGGCTCGCGTCTTATGCCGTAAGAGGGGGAAGGGGGAGTTATGAGGATTTTAGGTTGGTAATTGCCGGTAAATGGGGGTGGAGTTATGAAGGAGTGAGGGGGGCCCCGGTAAAGTATGGAGTGGAGGACAGGGTGGTTTTTACCGGGTATGTGGGGGAAATTGAGAGAGAGGTCCTCTTGCGAAGCTGTTTGGCCTATGTCCAGCCGAGTATTACCGAGGGGTTTGGATTACCGGTTCTGGAGGCGATGGCAGCGAGGGTGCCGGTCGTGTCCTCGCGGGGAGGGGCGCTGGAGGAAGTGACGGGTGCTGCCGGAATGTTATTTAATCCGTATGATGTTAAGGAGATGGTTGAGTGTTTGCGGGAGGTGGTAGAGAGTGAAGGATTGAGGCGGGAGTTGGTAAAGAGAGGGAGGGAGAGGGTGAAGGATTTCAGTTGGGAAAAAGCGGCGAGGCAAACCATGAAAATAATTGCGAGCTTATAGTGTTATATTAAATAACCTGTAGTAATATGTTGTATCGAGACATTTTTAATATTAAGAAACCGGGTATATCTGAGTCATTTATGGGTATTTTAATGAAGGGAGTTATATGAACAAAATATAAGTTCGTGAATTTACAAGTTATTACATTATAGACTTGTAGTATATTAATAAATTGTGAAAGAGGTAGTTGAATATTATAATTTTTGGTGAATATGAAGCGGGAAGAGAAAGTGTCTGAGGCGGATAAGAATGTAACGGCCCTTAAGACGGTCAATATTTTGGGGGTGGGGGTGGTTAGCAGTAACAAAGAACAAGTGATAAATATCTTATCAAGAGAAATCAATAAAAGAGACTTAACAAGGCCCTTTTTTGTGGTTACAGTCAATCCGGAATTTGTGATGGAAGCCCAGAGGGACGGTGAATTTAAACGGATACTAAATAAAGCTGATCTGGCTTTACCGGACGGAGCGGGTTTAAAACTGGCAAGTAGAGAGATGACAGAGATAATTCCGGGGCGGAAAGTGGTGGAGGAACTGCTGAATAAAAAAATCAAGGTGTTTTATTTGGGAGGGGAATACGGGGTGGCCAAAGTCATGGCGCAAAAGTTCGGGGGTGAATGGGATGAAGGAGAAAAAAACATAAAGGCCGGAGAGAAAGAGACCCAAAGAATTGTGAGTAAGATAAATAAATATCAGCCGGATTTACTGCTGGTGGCATACGGGGCGCCGTGGCAGGAAAAATGGATTTGGCGGCATAGGGAGGAAATTAAAGCTAAGGTGGTGATAGGGGTGGGCGGGACATTCGATTCTATGGCGGGGAGGGTGAAATTACCCCCGAAATGGGTGGAGAAAATGGGCTGGGAGTGGTTATGGCGGTTGAAGCAGGAGCCGTGGCGGTGGCGGCGACAGCTGAATCTGATCAAATTTGTGTGGAGAGTGCTAGTAAAATGAAATGGTTATTGTTTTTGGCTGTAACCTCGGTTTTACTTGAAGTGCTGGCTTACGCCAGGCCGGAGGGGTTTGAGGCGATTGCGGCCGTGTGGTGGGTGACGGTAGGGGCAGGAGTGGTTGGGTTAAGCTTGGTAGAGATAGGCAAGGCGTTGATTACGGATGCGAGACAAAAATTTGTTCTGGGATTTGTTGTGCTAGCAGGGTGGGTGATAATGGTGTCTTTTGGAAGTAGTCAGTGGGTAATGATGGGTGGCGAGTCTGCCCAGCAGGTAGCCGACGCTTTGGCGGCTTTTAAAAAACCCGGTTGGGAGTATACAGGAACGGCGTTTTTGGGTTATCCGATGAGGCAGTATTACCTGGCGGCTGTGCCTACCCTGGCGGGGGGAAGAAGTGTGACTGCTCTGACATGGGGGTATATTGTCCCCTTGCTTTTGGGGTTGGGAGTAGGATACGCGGGGATAAGACAGCTGATGCCGGAAAGGAAAGGCGGATACCTGGCGGCGGCGGTATTGGCCTGTATAGCCAGCAGTATATACGTGTTGAAATACAGCCGGATGTACGAGCAGGCGATATTTCCCCTGGCATTTACATTGCTGGCCGGAGGGTGGTGGCTGATATTCGGGAAAAAGCCCACGTGGAAGGGGGCAATTGCTTTGATGTGGAGCGGGGGATTGTTGGGGACAAGCTATACTCCGACCCTGGCCGGCTGGGGGTTGATGTTGGCGACTGTGGGGGGCTGGTCAGCGCTGCAAGGAAGAAAAAAGAACTGGCGGTACTT
>Ga0075704_121_pt1 | contig 10968 bp, 12 predicted proteins | sample RifGroA2_FD_67735 | JGI IMG/M metagenome (GOLD analysis project Ga0075704, IMG submission 67735) | Microgenomates (Amesbacteria) bacterium GW2011_GWA2_47_11 | reverse complement strand
TCCGCTCATATCAAATCGTCGGCGGCATTCCCGCCGACTCCACCAACCCCGACAACCCCAATGAAACCGAAGGTTCCGGTCTACGCTGCGGATTCTGGGCCATCTGGAACCGTTCCCCCCAATACGACGACGCCGGTGATCCCTACGATTTCTTTAGTGAAGATCAATTCGCCCGCGATCCCAATCACTGCGTCTACTACGACAACTTTCCCGCAGGCTGTACCGGTAGCGCAAGTGAACCCATCAACCTCTTCTGGTGCACCTATAACGTTATTCTCTCTTACCGCGACACTGGCCACGACATCCCCTTCGATTGGCAAGGCAATGGTGACATGGTCGGGGCTCAAACCATGCGCAAATGGTTCCAAGCCCAAGGCCGATACCTCACTGCCCAAGAAGCCCTCCAAGATCCCATCGCCAACATCCAGCCTGGAGATGTAGTCATCATTCACACCCCAGTAAGTTCTGCCGACGTTGCTCATCACGTCTCCATCGTCTATGACGTCACCATTGATTACATCCGCACCATGGATAGTAACGCCGCTGACAAAACCTTCACCTACACCATTGCTACAGACCGAAGTGGCGCCACCGCTGGATCATTTTATGTTCTCGGAATCGGTAAACAATGGTAAGCTTTATTACTCGTCTTCGTCGCCCCAAAACCCTGGCCTTCTTTGGCCTTCTCTCTCTGTCTCTTCTCTCTACTCTTTATCTTCTTAGCACTCGCTCATCCCCTCCCCCTCCCCTTCCCTCTTCACTCCCCCCGCTGAGCGCTCCCCATTGATACTAATAAATACACTATTGTTTATGACTATCAAAAACAATCTCTCCGCGTCCGTCTTAAAAAAGTCTCTCGGAAATCAGTGGAAAAAGAAATCAATCAAACGCTTACCGGCATCGGCGTTGATCTGGAAAAAACTGCCATCTACTACTTAGACCAATAACTAAATGAATAAACCCTTACCTAAGTGGGCGTTAATTGTTATAGTAATTTTCCTGTTATGGGGAATAACTTATGTACTTAATGCGCTGTTTGGGATTTGTATGGGCATGCAGGGCGGCGAGAGAAACTGGATTACTGGTCAATGCGCAAACACACCAACCTGTTCAAAACCTTTTTGGAATGCCTTATTTTACAATACCGATGATTCCTGCTCCCCTTATATAAAACATAAAAACTAGGGTCTTTATCTACAGGATTATACAAGGAGCACAGCGGGTCCGCGCAGCATCGACTGCGGGAAGCGAGCACCTGCAGTCGCATACCCCAAATGCGCAAATACCGAACGCTGCATTAAACCCTCACCGGCATGATCAGGTGAATCAATTTGTCACTACCCTCAAAAGAGAACACTCCCGGTGCCAAACTCCCGCTCATTTTGAATCTCACTCTCTCTGCTGTCCCACTGCTTAAAAAATCCACCAGGTACCGGAAATTAAAAGCTATCTCCCCATCTTCCCCTTCCTTCTCTGCCTCCATCTCTATCTCGCTTTCCCCCGTCTGCTGGGCTACTGCTTTTACCGTCAACGCTGAGCCATGAACCGCAAATCTTATAATGTTGGCATTGTCTCTGGCAAAAATAGACACCGACCTCACTGCCCTCAGCCACTCCTCCCTGTCCACTGCCACCTGTGTTTTAAATTCAGTCGGGATTATCTTGTCCACCTCCGGAAAATTTCCTTCCAAAACCCGGGATACCAGCTGTAATTTATCATAACCGAATATCACTTGGTTATTCTCCTCCGCTTTCTCCATTTCCACTTCTTCTTTCTTGCCGTCAGCCGCCAATCGCGCCAGCTCCAAAAGTGTTCTGGCCGGCAAAATCAGCCCGCCTCCCCAATCATTTTCCTCAATCCCTGCAATTGTCATCCGGCTCAGGCGAAACCCGTCAGTTGCCACTGCTGCCATCCCTTCTCCCGACTGGAAAAATTTTATTCCCGTCAGCACCGGCCTGCTCTCATCCGCCGCCGCGGCAAATGCCACCTGGCTCGCCACCTCTCCGATCATTTTTTTGCTTACTTTAAACCTCTGCTGTTTACCCTGAGCTTGCCGAAGGGCTCCCTTACCTCCCAATTTCGGCATTATCGGAAACTCCTGAGCCGCAATTCCGGCAAACACCGCCACCGCTTTCCCCGCTTCAATTTTTAATTTTTCCCCCTCGGTAGTCAAATCCACTCCCCCTTCAGACAAAAGTCCCACAAACTCTCCCAAATTTTTTGCCGGGACTGTGATTGCCCCCTCCTCTGTCACTTTCCCCCCGATCTCCATTCTTAATCCTATTTCCAGATTCGTAGCCGAAAGAGTCAGCCCCTCCTTACCGGCTTCTACCAAAACGTTGCCTAATATTGGCAGTTGACCGCGCACAGTTATCACTCTTCCCATTACCCCCAATCCCTTATTGAAATTCTCCTGCAATACAGTAGCCTTCATTTTCTCTCTTTTAATTAGTAGTACTAGTAGTAGGTTTTGTGGATAAGTTTATAAGTTTATTTTTTTAAGCTTAATTTTCGGGTTTAATTTATGTTTACAGAAAGCTTGCCGAACTGTGGATATTCTTGTGGACAATTGTTAAATCCTCCCAAATCCGTGGATAGCTTCCTGTCAGTTATATACACCCATCCCCGTTTGATTTCAATAGTCCACTATCTATCCCCGGTAAATATCCGTTTTTTGATTTCTCCCAGCTCGGTTTTTAACTGCGGATTAGTTTCCAGTTCCAGCTTCACTTTCCCCGATCCGTGCATCACCGTCGTATGGTCTCTGCCTCCCAGAATTCGCCCCACTTCTTCCAAAGGTAATTTAAGCTCATGCCGTAAGAAATACATCAGGATTTGTCTCGGCCAGGCGATCATTTTTGTTCTTCGCTCCCCTTTTAACGCAGATGTCCCGATCCGATAATATTCCCCCACCGCGCTGATGACTTCAGCCGGTGTCACCACTCTGGCTTCCCCGTTGGTGGGACGGTTTACTTTCAGGAGTTGATCAATCCGCTCCTGGGTAATTTCTTTCCTCCCCACCTCCGCTTCTGTCGCCAGTCTGACCAAAAATCCTTCTAATTCTCTGACCCCTTCAATCCTTTCGGCAATTGCCTGGGCGGCCTCCATGGGCAAATCGATATTTCTCTGTCGTGACTTAATCAAAAGAATAGCGGTTCTCAGTTCAAAATCAGCCGGTCCGATGTCCACAATTAACCCCGCCCCGAACCGGCTTCTCAGTCTCTCCTCAAGTTTGGAAATTTCCGTAGGCGGCCGGTCCGAAGTCATCACCACCTGGCCTCCTTCCCGCTGGATCGCGTTAAATGTATGAAAAAACTCTTCTTGTACTCCCGGCTTTCCGGCAATGAACTGTACATCGTCAATCAAAAGGGCTTTGACTTTCCGGTACTTAGACCGGATTTTTTCCGTCGCTTTAAATCGGATCGCTTCTACCAGGTCGTTAGTAAACTCTTCTCCCGAACAAAAAAGGACGGTTCCCTTGTCATTTTTTAACACTTCATGTCCGATGGCCTGCATCAGGTGGGTTTTACCTACCCCGACTCCCCCGTAAATAAATAATGGGTTATATGCTTCCCCTATTTTTCTCGCCACTGCTTGGGCGGCCGCAAACGCCATTTGATTGCTTCCCGCCACTGCATAATTTTCAAATGTGAAGTCGGCCTTCAACTTTGCTCTTTTCCACCCCCCGTCACTTATCCCCGTTTTCTCTTCAAACAGCGGTAAATTATCGCTCCCCGTCTCTTGCTCCCTGGCTTTTCGGCTGCCCACTTTTAGTATCAGTTCACACCGTTTACCGGTGACCCTCTCTAATTCTTCCATGATTTGCCCCCAACATCTTTGTTCCAGATAAATTTTCACGAAAGCCGAAGAGCAACCCACCTCGCAGATCAATCGCCCATCTTTTTCTCGGATTTCCAAAAGTTCAGTTTGCCTTATATATGTGTTATATGTTCCGGTGGAAACCGTTAGTCTCAAAGCTTGTAGTACTGCATCCCAAGTTTTTTCCTTATCAATAGCAACCTCTGTCATTGTGGATATCTCCTTTCAGACACAAGTATTTACCAACTTATCCACATCACGTCAAGAGCCATCTTGTTGTGTTATACTCAAAAGCATGCCCAAACGCACTTACCAGCCCAAAAAACTCAAACGCTTAAGAAAACATGGTTTCCGCGCCCGTATGGCTTCCCTCTCCGGTCGTAATCTCCTCCGCCGCCGCCGCCTCATCGGTCGCAGACGCCTCGCAGTATCTAAATAAGCTAATTTTTTAATGCTTCCCAAAAACAGACGTCTTCCTCGTCATAATTTTCTAATAGCTCAAAAACAAGGCAAATCCTATCGCTTCCCCCATTTATCCATCGTTTACCATCCGGTCTCCCCCATCAACAGTCAACAATCCCGTTTCGCTATCATCACTTCAGCCAAAGTTCACAAACACGCCACCGCCAGAAACCGTCTCCGCCGCCATATTTACAATTTACTCCAAACCGGAAACTTTAAACCAATTATCCCTGCGGACATCATTATTATCCCCCGTCCTTCAATGTTAAAATTAAACCATAACCAAATTAACCTTGCTCTTAATCAGGTTTTATCAAAAATATCTCTCCTTTGATTCCGGTCTGTTGCGTTATTTAGTCCCTGGAGCTACCTGTCGCTTTGATCCGCACTGCTCCGAATACTCCTATCAAGCCATCACCAGATATGGTATTCTTCACGGCAGCATACTCGGCTTTAAGCGGTTTTTGCGTTGCCGTCCCGGCCATCCCGGGGGCTTCGACCCCGTCCCCTAATTCATGTTTTATTATTCTTAATCCAAGACCATGCTCGAACTCTGGAATTTATTATTGTTTCACCCCCTGATCAATTCCCTCATTGCCCTTTTCCGGCTCACTGGAAGTTTAGGCTGGGCTATCATCCTTTTGACTGTTATTCTTCGCCTGGTCATGACCCCCCTAGTTCTCCCTTCTCTCCGCCTGGGTAAAAAAATGCAGGAATTGGCACCTGATTTATCCAAACTCAAACAGGAATTCGGCAACGACAAACAAAAACTAGTCGCCGCCCAGGCTGAACTTTACAAAAAGCACGGTGCCAATCCCGCCGCGGGTTGTCTGCCTCAGGTTATTCAGCTGCTGGTTTTAATCGCTCTTTTTAATGCTTTCAACTCGGTTCTCAAGCCCAACGGTGCCGACCTGGTCAGTCATCTGAATCCGATTCTCTACTCCTTTAACCGCCTCTCTTCTGATTTTCGTCTTTCTACCCGCTTTTTATATCTTGATCTGGCCAAACCTGACACTTTTCGCCTGCCGAACCTCTCCTTCCCCTTACCCGGCCTGTTTCTCCTGCTTTCTGCTGCGATTCAGCTGATCAGTTCAAAAATGATGGCCCCTGTCGTTTCCGCAGAACAAAAGTTGGCCAAAAAAACACCTTCCTCTTCCGATGATGCCATGGTGGAGGTTCAGCAGCAAATGTTGTATCTCTTTCCCCTTATGACCATTTTTATTGGCTTCCAGTTTCCCTCCGGCCTGGTTCTATATTGGCTAGTTTTTTCGGTTGCCAGCGTTTTTCAGCAATATTACGCCGCCGGCTGGGGTGGTCTTGCTCCGGTAATCCAGAAGTTGAAAAAAAGCTAAGGTAAATATGGATCATTCCGCCGCAGTCTCCCAAAACACTCTGGAATTCATATCCCAGCTTGGTTTAAGCCAACAGGTTTTGGTCACGATTGTCTTCTCCCCCGATCAGAATATCTATAACGTTCTGCTTAAAACAGATAATCCCGGGTTAATCATCGGTTATCATGGTGAGAATCTCTCCGCTCTCCAACTGCTTTTGGCCCAACACCTTCATAATCAGGTAGGAGAATGGCTTAATTTATCTTTGAATGTCAACGATTATCGGCAGCGTCGGGAGGCCTCTCTTCACGCTTTGGCGGATTCAGCGGTAGCCAGGGTTATTGCTTCCGGGCAACCTCACTCCTTGCCTCCCATGCCTGCCGCCGAACGGCGTTTAGTTCACTTATACTTAGCCGATCACCCCGATGTAACTACCGCCTCCGAAGGCGTAGGCCGCTCCCGTAGTGTCATCATTTCACCTCGGATATAATCTACTGGTGCTTTTTCTTTTACTCTTACTTCTGCCTTCCCAGCTTGGGCTTCATTTCTGGCCTTCATGGAGTTTTGTTTCCGGACTTCCCGTAGATTACCTCTCCCCTACCCTGTATTTCACCGACCTCCTAATTATCTTGCTCCTGACTTTCTGGGTGTTCAGATCAATTAGATTAATTAAGTCTATTAAAATTAATTGGTTCTTTGTCGCTGTGGTTGCTTTTGCTGTTGCCAACATCATCTTCTCCTATTCCCCCCCTCTTGCATTTTATAAATGGCTCCGGCTCACGGAATATTTTTTCCTCGGTCTTTACGTCCACCGCAACTCCTCTTCACTTTTTACTATTTACTATTCACTTCCCCTCGCCATAATTTGGGCCAGTGGGTTAGCCTGGTGGCAGTTTCTCCGTCAATCCTCGGTTGGCGGTCTTTGGTATTGGCTCGGAGAACGCAGTCTCACTATAACTGCTCCCGGAATCGCCAAAATCTCTCTGGGGGACCTGGGCCTCAGACTTAGGCCATACTCTGTTTTCCCTCACCCCAACGCTTTGGCAGGGTTCCTCCTCGTTTCAGGGTTAATTGTTTATTACTTTTATTCGCAGAAAAAATTTAAGCTTGGAGTTTGGTCGTTGGTAATTGCTGCCGCAACACTGCCCATGACTTTTTCCCGCACTGCTATCTTCCTGGAGCTTCTTCTCATAACTCTCTGGATTTTTTCCAAATTTCGTCTCAAGTTCGTTTTCAAAATTTTATCTGTTTTTCTACTATTAACTATTTACTATTTACTATTTACTAAAATCGGCAACCCCTCTTCCCTTCCCGAGCGCCTGACTCAATATTCCTTAGCATACAACGTCGTTCAAAAACATCCCCTTTTCGGAATCGGCCTGAGCAACTTTATTCCGTATATTTCAGCTAACTATCAACTAACAACTAATAACTATAACCTATCGTTACAGCCCGTTCACAATATTTATTTACTTCTGGCTTCCGAACTCGGGCTTCCTGTACTATTTACTATTTTCTATTTATTCTTTAATGTAGTAAAGAAATTACTAGTCGGAAAACAACTGATCTTGACAACAGCATTAGTCACAGTTTTAGTCTCCGGTCTTTCTGACCATTACTGGCTTACTCTTCACCAAAACTCACTTCTTCTTACCATTTTAATTTCTCTGATTTACTCAAATTTAACCCTTAACTATGAACAACGAACCAATAACTAAAAAGCTTGATATCTACTGCGATGGGGGAGCTCGTGGTAATCCCGGGCCGGGGGCATCGGCATTTGTTGCCGTTAACTCCTTTAGTCAGATAATATTCAAAAAAGGCCATTACCTGAGCCTATCTACCAATAATCAGGCGGAATACCAAGCAGTTATCGAAGCTTTACAGTGGTTAATTCAAAAAGTCTCGACTAAAAAAGTTGAACCACTTACGATCAACTTCAATCTGGATTCTCAACTTGTTGTTAACCAGCTTAAAGGTTTATTTAAAGTCAAAGAACCCATCCTACGAAAAAATTATCTTATAGCCAAGGAGCTGGAAAAAAAATTAAATCTGGCTATGAACGAAGAAACATTAACTATTAACTATCAATATATTCCCCGTTCCCAAAATTTTCTAGCCGATGCTTTAGTCAACCAAACTCTCGACTCTTTTTAAGACTTTCCGGTTAAATATCAATAAATAAGCGTATTAAAGGCCATTTATTTAAATCTTAGTTTTCATGTTTTTTGTACTGACAAAAACATGAAACCAGTACGCACAAAAACTTATTAGAAGCAAAGGAAAAAATAGTGTAATAACAAGATATATCCTTTTTGTTATTTTCCGTTACAATTATTTCTGTATCATGTCTCCGCTAAAATTTCTCACTTTTACTAATAACCTGCCCTTGCGTATTCTCCTTACTCACCACACCCATCCTTTAGTACAGGAAATATTATCCCAGCTTTCCTCATCCTTAAATTTCACTTCGGTTTTTCTTCACCAAAACGAAATTCCGGACACCCCGGAGCCTGTCAGTCTTATAATTCATATTGCCGGCTTCTCCTCTCCCTCATTGGCGGAAACTTTATCTTATACTTCTGAGCTTTATTCTTTATTAAAATACGCTTCCCGGCATATTTCCAGATTTGTATTGGTTTTACCGTCTTCACCCTCACCTCTCAAGCAGACTGCTCTCGTTCTGGTATCTCAGTTCGCCAAGAGTTACCCGCTTCGCTACCAGCTGGTGGAAGTAGACGCAAACCAGGATTTATCTCAAAATGCGGAACTTGTAATCCGACAGTTTAAATATGGTTATGTTTATCACCCCCGTCCGGTCCCGCCTGTCATTTCTAATATTAAAACACCGCCCCCTCCTCGTCAGCGTCTGCTCATCCGCTTTCCCCGAATATTTCCCATCTCCCGTCTGTCGTTAATTATTGCCGTAGTCTTATTAAGTCCCCTGGTCCTGTTTTGCTTGCAGCTTTTGCTAACCCGGTATTATTTTTCCTGCGGGGTCAGGCAATTATTTTCCGGCTCCTTTGAAAAGAGTGTCTCCTGTTCCGCCAGAGCCGCCTCGGCCTCTCGTTTGATTCGTAGTCAGACCAAACTGTTTCCCGGATCTTCTTTTATTTTACAAAAATTTGGTCTGCCCTTCCCCGAAGTTTCTGATACTCTGACCCATTTTTCTGATACCGTCTCTCTGCTTCATAAGACATCTGACAAATTCTCTGATCTCTACTACAATTTCACCGGTTCTGCTTCTCCCAAAAAGTGGGTAGAGCCACCCGAACTTTCCGCCCTGCTTTCTGCCTTATCCGAATCTCTGTCATATTTGCAGTCTGATTTGAAGAGTCTCTATCTTGCTTCCCCACGCCTGTCATCCCAAACCGCTCTATTCGCCCGGAATACCCAGTCTGCTCGCCAAACCGCCTCCAAACTCCAACTGTTAATTCCATATTTACCTCTTTTGTCCTCTCAAACCGGAACCACGACTTATGTATTTTTGCTTCAGGATAATAATCAACCCCGGCCGTTGGGTGGAATCATGGATAGTTTATTGGTTGTTTCCGCGCAAAATGGCCAACTGTCTCACATTCAGGCGCTGCCGGTTAATTTGGCAGACTCTCAATTTCGCGGTAGAGCAGAAGCTCCCTCCGACTTTATTCGTGCGGCCGGGCGTAGTACCTGGTTACTCCGAGACGCCGACTGGGATCCGAATTTCCCCCAAAGCGCCAAACAAATTGCCTGGTTTATAGAAAAAGAGTTGTCATTAAAACCGGATATTATTGTGGCCTTAAATTTAAACACGCTTCGTTCGCTATTGGAGGTTACCGGCCCTCTGGAAATTCCTGACCTCAATCGCACTCTCACCCCTGACAATTTTCTTAATACTTTTTCTCCTTCAAATCCCAGTCTCGATCCACCTTCTTCTGTTTCTTTCCTTACCAAATTTGCCATGGGACTGGAGAAACGTTTGCGTACGCTCCAGCCCGATCAGGTAACGCGTCTCTTTCTCGTCCTCGCCCGACAACTGGAAAACCGTGAAGTTTACATCACCCCGGTCACCTTTTCCCTCCCTCAGCTGGACCAGGTAGGTTGGAGCGGGGCTGTTTTATTACCCGAATGCCGTTCCTCGTTACCCTGCTTTTCCGGATTTATTTATCCGGTTGTCACTTCACTTGCCCCAGCTGTAGTTTCAGCCCCATCACTGGTGAATCACTCTCTCACCACCCAGCTCACATCGACCCAGATTACAAATGCATACAAAATCATTTTTACCGGCTCCACCCCGTTTTATCTCCGGCTCTATCTTCCGGACCCAGCAGTTCTCGACTCGGTCATTGTCAACGGCCGTACCCTCAAACAGTCGGAATATTACCTCCAAAATCAAGCACCGCTTCAGCTGTTTGGCGTTCTTTTAGACCCTTCCTCCCGCCAGGAATCCGAAGTTGAAATAAAGTTTCATCAATCAGCCAATCTCACGGGCCGTTTTCATTTCCAGCTCGATATTCCTCACCAACCGGGGTATTCCTTGCCTTCTCTCACTATGGCGATTAGCTACCCTTCGGAATGGTTCGCTACTTCATACCAATCTCCCCAGGTTGCTTCTGCCGGTTCGCTTGGCTATAATACCCCCCAGTCAAGTCCCATCAGTTTGGATATTGATTTTTCTCTTCCCCCAAGTTTATGACCAAACACACATTTCCCATCGAAACCCGAACCATTACTGGTCGGAAAACCAAAAGCTTGAGAAACACAGGAATTGTTCCGGCTAACCTCTTTGGTAAAAACATTCCCTCTTTAAACCTTCAGGCAGATATCAAACAGTTTCAGCGTGCCTTTGATCAGGTAGGGGAGTCTGCTCTTCTTTACTTACAGGTTGCCGGTGAAAAAAAAGATCGCCCGGTATTCATTCGTGATGTCACTATCCATCCCGTAACGGCCCAGCTTCAGCACGTTGTTTTCCATCAAGTGGACTTAAAAGAAAAAGTTACCGCCCCGGTTCCTGTGGTTCTTGAAGGTGAAGCTCCGGCCGAGAAAGAAAAACTCGGCATTATGGTTCAACAGGTTAACGAACTCGAGATCGAGTCTTTACCCGCAGATATGCCTGAAAACATCAAAGTCGATGTCTCCACCCTTTCCCAAGTCGGTGCAGTAATTTCAGTTTCCGCCATTAGAATTCCTTCCGCCGAATTCAAGATTCTGAATGATCCTGACACGATAATAGTCAAAATCGAACCCCTGGCCAAAGAAGAGAAAGAAGAAGCCCCGCCTCCGGCTGAAGCTCCGGAAGGTGAAACCCCTAAGGCAGAAGTCGAAGCTCCTGCTCCGGCCGCTGAACCCGCCCCAGAAGAAAAACCGGAAGAGTAAT
>Ga0075704_123_pt1 | contig 16222 bp, 19 predicted proteins | sample RifGroA2_FD_67735 | JGI IMG/M metagenome (GOLD analysis project Ga0075704, IMG submission 67735) | Microgenomates (Amesbacteria) bacterium GW2011_GWA2_47_11 | reverse complement strand
CTCTCATCAGGCAGACGCAAGTAATAAGAAAATCGAATAGGAGGCTTAATTAGTTTGTAGTAGTTAAATATTTCAACAAAGCGAAGATAATCTTTTTGGATCGGGAAAGTATCCAAATCGGTTATCCCCCGGTTATAAATGTGGTAATATTCCCCGGTCACCAAAGGTTCTTCTCTACCTGGCACATATTAAATCTACCACACACCTTACACCAATCACACCTTAAAGGTGTGAGGTGTGAAGGCTACTCCTTCAACCCTAAAAAACCTTCTACCGACTGAATTTGAAAGTCGAAAGAGCCTCGTTTATCCATTTCTGGAGGGTTATCTTGCCGGTGTTGTCGTTGCGGCTGTAGCCTTTAGTTAGAAAAACTATCATTTGTGGTTCACTGGGTAAAAGCACGTATGTTTCGCCCCATGAACTGCAGGTGCTGGTAGCCAGCATGGCATTTTTACCGGACACCGCCACATCGGTATAGTATCTTTGACAGTTGGGATAATCATTGATGTTTTTGCTCATCCAGTCTCGTAGGGGTCCCCCGCTGTAGTTTGAATAAATTGTTGCCGTGTACTGTTCCAGACAGACCTCATGGTTGTTTGGCGGAGTATTACAGCTCATTATCGACACACTTTTACCGGCTTGGTTGTTCCCGAGCGCTTGGTGGAAATTGTATGGCTGAGTTGGGGTGGTGTTGTACTGGAAAGAAAATCCAGCCACCTCATCGGTATATGTTTCCCAGCCTGATTTAGGAGAATATTTAATAGTTATCGGTTGACTAGTGGATGTTGGGCTGGGCAAAGTTTTATTATCAGTTTTAAAAGTTGAAAGAATTTGTCTCTCTATGGCCTTTATTTCCTCGGAAGGTGTTTTATCATTGTCGCATCCAATAAAATTAAATATTAAGATTTTGCCATTTAGATTAGTAAAATATTGGTCAGGATAGCAAACTCCACCACCCCCGGGTCCATAATAGTAAAAGGAGTTATTACCAAAGGTCTGTTGTTGGGGAGCAGAAGCTTCCCCGCCGGTGGGAGCATACTTCTTCAAGTAATCAATCGTAAAAGTAGCATTATCCAACCTGACTAGTAGTTCTTTTCCGTCCGCTGTTTTGAAGTCGGCAAGGCGTTCCCCTCCGCTGGTTTCCTGGCGGACAAAAGAGGTTGGATAATTAAATTCAAAACCATTTGCAGTATTTTGGTATGTTGTCCATCCGGTTGAAACGGGTTTATCGGAAGGAACAACTGTTGGTTGGACATGAGTTTTATTTATCTCTTGCGGTAAACTCTGTGACTTCTTACCCAAGTAATATCCGCCAAAACCAAAAACCACAAAACAGAACAGCACCAATCCTCCCAACACCAGCCAATAATTAGTTTTCTTCCCCCCGGAAGAAAAGTCATTTACCGGTACTTGCCCCATCCGTGAGTCCTGATTACCGGTATCCGCTTGGTCATCCATATTTTTCTGTCAACGGAAAGTATAACATTTCACTTTGGGATTTACGAAAAAGTTAGAACCGAATTTCAACAATGTTGGCTCGCCTCGTCCCACTCAATTCGCAACTCCGGCGCGCCAGGTGGACTTTAAATACCCGGCCTTCCAAACTTAATTAGATTTTCTTTCTTTTCCCTTCGCCAACCCTTGATTTGTTTTTCGCGCCTTCTAGCCTCGATTAAGGTCTGAAAAGTTTCACTGTATACTAAGTCGAAGGCTTTGTTTCTTTTGGTGAATTCAGCACCGTCGCCGACCGCATGGCGAATTACACGTGCATTAAGGTCCAGAGTACAACCTACATAAAGATGGTTTTTGGATCCCCGGAGGATATAAACGGAGAACATATGTCTTGCCCTTCGACAGACTCAGGGCTTTCAGGCATGCTCATGTCTTCTGTCGAAGACTCTGAGCTTGCCGAAGAGTCGGGGCGCAGGGAATTGCACCCTGTCCTCACGCACCCCATGCGCGAATTCTGCTGTCAAACTCCGCCCCGTATCACGAATTTTAACAAATTAATTGTAAAAATACCCCCCCTCTCTTGAATCAAGAGAGGGAGATTAAGGGGGTGAGTTCTACTGGCGATCAATATTAAATTGGGATAAAATCTACCCATGCTGGCAACTTTCAAAGAAACCATCACCAGTCTCCAGGACAAAACTTACGGTGCCAAGATTGTTTTACTTCCCTGGCCCAAAGTCGTCTGGTACTGGACAAAATATCTCCTGCTGTTTTCTCTCATCCCTCTGGTTTTAGTCATTGCCGGATTCACCCATTTTATCCCCCAATTTCCCCGGTTGGCCAAAGACCGTCTTCCTGACGGTGAAATTAATCTTAGAAACGGCCGGCTCTCCACTACTATTTCCCAACCCTTTTCTGTCATCGATCCCCAATTTGCGTTTATTCTCAACACTGAGGGCGCCCCCGTTGACCTGGATCAATATCCGTCTGGACTGTTGATATTATCGGATCGGATAATAGTCAAAACTTCCGCCGGAGCCACCCAAACCCGTACCTTCGAACGTCTGCCCGATTTTTCCTTAGCCAAATCCCAGATTGTCGACTGGCTTTCCGGCCACCAGTTTTTCCTCTGGTTTCTGGCCGTTTTGGCCGCTTTAGCCATAACCTGCGTAATCAACTTGTTTTTCTGGGTTTACAAAATGATCTCTTTCCTTTTCTGGGGTCTGATTTTATTGTTCGTTGCCAGGTTGTTAAAAAAGCCTCTCACCACTTTCACCGGCGGTTTCAATCTGGCGGTTTACGCCTCGGTATTGCCCCTTTTATTGTCTTCAGTCATATTACTGGCTCCCAATCAGATTTTGTCATTTTTCAGTTTCGGCCTGTTTGCTTATTATAGCCTGTCCTGGCTGGTGAATCTGTCTCAGACAAACACCCCGTCTCCCGCCAAACCGGAAAAACCCCGCAAAACTTCAAATAAGTGATCCCTTGCTTTTTTTTCCAGTGCCTGTATATTGGGATCAATCATGAGTACAGACCAAAAACTTCAGGCCATCAAAATCGCAATGGATCAGATAGAAAAGCAGTTTGGTCGGGGCTCGATTATGAAACTCGGGGAGAAAGGCCGTTTAGCAGTTGATGTTATACCTACAGGTTCGATTGCTCTGGATGTAGCCTTGGGAATTGGTGGTTTTCCCCGCGGCCGGGTAACCGAGATCTATGGCCCCGAGGCATCTGGTAAAACTACCGTTGCTCTGCATTGCATAGCCGAAGCTCAGCGGGCCGGCGGCACCGCCGCTTTCATTGACGCCGAGCACGCTCTCGATCCTGCCCGGGCGGAAAGCATCGGCGTTGATTTGGACAATCTTTATGTTTCCCAGCCCGACAGCGGCGAGCAGGCTTTGGAAATTGTGGAAACTTTAGTCCGTTCCGGCGCTATCGATGTCATTGTTATCGACTCGGTAGCGGCTTTAGTCCCCCGGGCGGAGCTGGAGGGCGAGATGGGCGACGCCGTCATGGGTGTTCAGGCCCGGCTGATGTCCCAAGCTCTGCGAAAAATAACCGGTGCCATTTCCAAAAGCCACACCGCGGTTATTTTTACCAATCAACTCCGAATGAAAATCGGGGTTATGTTCGGCAACCCCGAGACGACGACGGGTGGTATGGCTCTCAAGTTTTACGCTTCAGTCCGTGTTGATACTAGAAAAATCGAGACTTTAAAAGATGGGGATACGGTTATCGGTTCCCGTCACCGCGCCCGGATAGTCAAAAATAAACTCGCTCCGCCTTTCAGAATTGCCGAATTTGATATTTTAAACACCGGCGGTATTTCCAAAGTCGGAGGTCTTATCGACGTCGGTATCGAGTTGGGGATCCTCACCAAAAAAGGCGCTTTTATCTATCTCGGCGACACTATTTTAGGTCAGGGCCGGGAAGCCGCTCGGACCTTCCTGGCCGAAAACCCTAAAGTCGCCAAAGCCATAGAGGAAGCTATTTGGAAATCAGTCAAAAACTCCAAAACGCCTCTACCTAAACAAGTCGGCGAAGTCGAAACTGAGTGACACCTCAATACCACCAACTGCTCAACTCCGTTCTCAAGTTTCTCTCCATTCGCCCCAGAAGCCGCCGCGAGATAGAAATATATTTGACAAAGAAGACCTCAGACACAGCTTTAATTAATCAAGTTATTGATAAGTTAACCAATTTCAAACTTATCGACGACGCCGCCTTTTCTAAATGGCTTGTCGAATCTCGTTCCCGTTCCCGACCCCGCGGCCGCCGCCTCCTGATTCAGGAGCTGAAAACAAAAGGAGTAGATATCTCAAATCTTCCATCTCCGGTCTCAAGTCTCGACGAAACCGAGTTGGCAAAAAATGCACTTCAAAAAAAGTTAAAGATATGGGATCGTCTGCCTCGCCGCGATTTCCGGCTCAAGACCACCCGCTTTCTCTATTCCCGCGGCTTTTCCTGGGATGTCATTGAGAAGGTGTTAAAAAATGTGTATAATAAAAATAATGTTAACTAATGCTTTTAACCATGGCTTTCTACTCTCCCTCGGGTCAGGCGGACTCAACTGATCCTCCTTCTTCCCTCACCAAAGCTGAGCAGCTTTTAGAAGAAGTCAACCGTCGCCTCCAGGATTTGGAAGACGACAAACAATACCTGGACAAACTCAGAGCCGACTATCTCGCCAGGTTAGAAAAAACTTCAGGTTTGTCCCGCGAAGAAGCCAAAGAGCTTCTTTTAGATGAGACCCGAAGGGTGTTTGCCCAGGACTTGGCCAAGCTCATCGAACAGGCCCGCCAGGATTATACCGCCCAGGCCAACGTTTTAGCTCAGGAGATCATCGTATCCGCCATGCTCCATGGAGCCACCGATTATACTGCGGAATACACAGTCTCCACCCTGACTCTTCCGGACGAAAGCGTCAAAGGCAGTATCATCGGCAAAGAAGGCCGAAACATCGGCGCTTTTGAAAAAGCCACCGGCGTAGAGATCGAAATCGAGGAAGGCAACACTATCCGCCTCTCCTCTTTTGATTCTTTGAGAAGAGAAATTGCCCGCAGGGCTTTGGAATACCTTATCAAGGACAGCCGGATTACCCCGACGCGTATCGAGGAAGTTGTCACAGCCACCCGTCGTCAGATGGACAATGTCCTTATGGATGAGGGTCGCAAAATCTGTGCCGCCTGCGGTGTCTACAATCTTCATCCAGATCTGATAAAAACCATCGGCAAATACCGCTTTCGCTTCTCCTACGGCCAAAACCTCGGTATTCATACCATCGAGGAAACCAAAATTGGTGTCCAGATTGCCCATGAATTAGCCTTGTCCGAGGACCTGATTTCCTTAGTCCGCCTCGGTTGCCTGTTGCACGATATTGGCAAGGTTGTCACCGACGAGGAGGGGACCCATGTTCAGCTGGGAACTCAACTGCTGAAAAAATACGATTTGCCGGAGCTGGTGATCAGTGCAGTTGCCGAACATCACGAAGACAAGCCTTTTTCCTCCGTAGTCTCCCGGATAGTCTGGGTTGCTGACGCCATTTCCGGCTCCCGCCCCGGCGCTCGATATGAACCTCACGAAGCCTATGTCAAGCGTTTAAGCCAAATAGAAGACATCGGTAAATCATTTCCCGAGGTTAGTGAAGTTTATGCTTTCCAGGCCGGTCGTGACGTCCGGGTTTTAGTTAAGCCGGAACTTATCTCCGACTCCGAGCTGACTCTTTTGGTATCCAAAATCCGCCAAAAACTGGAAAAAGAAGCTCAGTATATCGGTCAAATAAAAATCACCGCCGTCCGCGAGTCGCGGGCTACGGATATCACCAAAGCCAAGTAAGATTTCCTCTTGACAGGTGTCAAAATGTATTATATTTTGGCTTTACGATGGGAAAAACCATCTACAGGGAAGGGGGTGAAAGATAATGACAAAACAACAGATGTTTGAGCTGGTTTCCAGAAAAGCTCATCTCACAAAAAAAGCTGCCCGCGAAGCTGTCGAAACTTTCTTGGAGGAAGTCAAAAAAGCCCTTGGCAAAGGTGAAAAAGTCGTGTTATCAGGATTCGGGACTTTCAAAGTTACCCATGTCAAGGATAAGCCGGTCATCGTTCCCCGCTCCAAAGAACGAAAAATTGTCAAAGGCCACCGTGTCGCCCGCTTTACAGCCGGAAAGACCCTCAGAAAAGCGGTTAAATAAATAGGTAAGTCTCCATGCTCCACTCCGTTTTGGCAAAAAACGAGGCCATCGCTTCGTTTTCTTGTTAAAATCTCCTCATGAGGAAATATATTATTTTATTTCTCCAGCATCTCTCCGAATATTCAACCTACCGCATGCGGCTATTAGTTACCATTCTTCAGGGTTTTGTTACCCCCCTTTTCTTGCTCATAGTCCTCTCCTGGGCTCGACCCATAAGCTCCGTCTCCGTTTCCGACCTGCTCCCTTATTACCTCTTAGTCGGTCTGATTTATCCGTTGACCCGTTCCCGGATTGATGAATTTATCGACGAGTCTGCCACCTCTGGCGAAGTCAACAACTTTCTAGTCAAGCCGCTGTCGTTCTATAAGTTTATGCTCACAAGCGACCTTTCCTGGAAAACACTTAATTTAATTACCCTCTTCCCCTTTATTCTGGCCGCTTACTTGTTATTAACTCCCTCAGGTTCCGTCCCTCAAAATCTCTCCTCATTCAGCCTCTCCCTTCTTGTCACGGGTATTTCTTTCCTTATCTCTTTTAACTTTAGCTTTCTAATCGGTCTCTTCTCCTTTTGGCTGGATGAATTTTGGGCCATTCATAATATCAAACACGTCGTGGTCAATTTTCTTGGCGGAGTGGTATTGCCCTATTCATTTTTCCCTCTTTGGGCCACCTCGCTTCTGAAATATTCCCCATTTCCCTATATGCTCACCTGGCCGGTCCGGGTTCTTCGGGGCCAGTTTTCCTCATCGGAAATCCCCATTTCCCTGTTCTGGCTGGCTCTGATTGGCCTGGCTGTCGTCTTTTTCCAAAAGTTAGCCATTCGCAGATACTCACACACCGCCGGTTGATATGTTTCACCAATTAATTAAATATCTCAGGCTTTTTAGCCACATCCAATCCGCCGGGATTTCCAAGGAAATTCATCTTCGCGCCAACTTTATTGTCACTCTTTCCGGATCATTGTGTTTTTTCTATTTGCACCTGATTTCTTTCCGGCTGATTATCAACCGCTTTCATTTCCCCGGCTGGGATACCGGCCAACTTTGGGTACTTCTATTCACTTTCCAAATATTCACTTACCTGGCCTTTTTCCTTTTTTGGCGCGGGCTGAACCACACTCCCCGGGACATTGGTACCGGCGGCTTCGACGTCATTTTAGCCAAGCCCGCCAGCGCCCGCTTCATCGCTTTTTTTAGAAACGGCAGTCTGCATAACCTCCTTTCAGCCTTATTAGGAGCCGTTTATTTAAGTTCCACCCTTATCCGCTTTCATCTACCGGTTTCTTTCTTCGGAGTAGTTTTATATCTTACCACTTTGCTTCTCAGTCTCTGGATTTTCCATTGCCTGACAGTGCTTTTTATCTGCCTCAACTTCAGGCACGGATTTATTCCGGGAACTTCCAGCGTGGTTTTTGAAATTCAGGAAATATATAAATATCCCGCCAATATTTTCACCTCCTCAAATCTTTGGCTGCGTCTGTTAATTTTACCGTTGTCCTTACTCACCACTCTACCCGCATCTGCGATATTGCTTAAGCCTCTTTCCCCAAACCTTATTCTTACATACGTTTTACTGTTTTTAATTCTTACTGTTTGGTCCCACCTGGCCTGGACTTCATCCCTCCGCCACTACTCCTCCGCCTCGTCTTAGTATCTTACATCTTCCCATATCTTCTAATATATTCTAATATCATCAAATGTTAGATTTGATTTTAAAAAGCGCTGTTTTCTCCGCCCGGATAGAAAATATTCCCGCTCGCCTTGAGGATCCCCAGGTTCACCGTCAGCTTGAGGTTCAAAATCTGGTTTCCGCCTACAACTTCATTTTTTCCTCACACGCCCCCCAAAAACTGTCTCTCTCCCTCATCCGCCGGCTACACAGGTTAGCGTTGAAAGGATTATCCACTCACGCAGGTACCTGGCGGCAGGAGCCTTGGGCAATTTTCAATTCTGCGGGTATCGCTGTTTACCTGGCCCCAGCCCATTTCAATTTACCCCGGCTTATGGATGAATATATTTCGTTTATCCGTTCCCTCAAAGAGCCGGCTCCAATAACTGCCGCTATTGCTCAATTCGCCTTCGAAAAAATCCACCCCCTGGCCGACGGAAACGGCCGGGTTGGCCGCTTAATCTCCGCCTTTGTTCTGGCCAAATCAGACTTCAGTCACATTTTGGAATTTGAGGAATACACCGACACCCATAGACCTCTTTATTACCAAGCCCTAGAGTCGGGTAAAAATTGCACGGGATTTATAGAATTTTTCCTTACTAGTCTGGTTGAGACTGCCAAGATGTCACTCGAAACCCTAAAACAGCCACCATCTCTTTCCCTCCAGTCCAAACTTTTACCCCGCCGCCAGGAACTTTTAGCTATTATCCGTGACCATCCGTTGTGCTCGTTCGATTTTCTCTCCCGCCGTTTTCCTGCTGTTAATCCCAAGACTCTCCATTACGACCTACTTCAATTGCAAAAAGCCGGTTTGATAGTCAAACACGGCGTCTCCCGCGCCTCCGTTTACTCCTCCGCCCCGTCTTAGCACCCCGTCACTTCTTGCTAAATATTCCAATCCCACTCAGATATTCGGATAACACCAGGTCTGATTAATTGAAAAAATAACGGGCTTCTATCATTCGCTTTTCTAATTGCTCCACAAAATTGACATCCATCCCCTCTTGAACCGTGATTTGAACACAGACTATCATCATCCTTCCCGGAGCAGGTTATGCTTCCGGGTATATTCGTTTCACTTGCGGCTTTGATAAACAGCGAGGCTCTGGTCTCAGGATTGATATTACCCATTAATCCGGATGATATTACAAAAGCCGGGATTTTGTCAATTTAATAGGTCATATACTTCAAAGCATGAAACCCAAGGGCATTTCTTCCCAAATAAAAAAAATAAGCCAGCCTACTCAGCGTTTTGATCAAGCCAAACTTTCCCTCCTCTGGGATGAGGTTATCGGTAGACGTGGTCGTGGGTTCCCATTTCAGCAAATATCGCAGTATTTCCACTCAGCACAAAAATTGCTCTCTTGGAATAAGTTACCGAGAAAGAAAATCTTCATTTAAGTTTTCCTGTCAAAGCGTGGGTTTTCAGCCTGGGATCCCGCGGATTTTTCCTAAACAACTCAACCTTTTCCGCCAAAACCTCCTTCTCTTTTTGCGTCAGTTTCTTTGCCTGGTCCAGGAAATGCGAAGAAAATTCCACCTCCATCATTCTTAGTCTAACAAATCTGTCAGTTTCTGCCCCCGGCCTAACTTAACCGTCTTCCCGGTTTTATGTTCCTCCAGGGCTGTCTGAATTGCTCTCAGCAAGGATTCCTCTTCCAGCTCCTTCAGCTTAGCCACTTGGGTATTGTAAGCTTGTGTATCCAAGACCACGACATCCGGTTGACCGTTGTTGACTACCACCAACGGTTCACCGGTCTCTTTAATTTTGTCCACCAAAGACCTATACTTACGTTGCAGATCAGCGACAGTTGCTATCAAAGGCACGGAGTTCATATGACAACAATCATATTACCATGCATATAATTATATGTCAATAAGAAAGTTATGCCCGTCATAGAGGTTAAAAATTTAAAAAAATACTACCGGGTTCACCAGAAAGAACCCGGTCTGGCCGGTTCCATAAAATCTCTTTTTCATCGGAAATATTATGACGCCAAAGCTGTCGACGGCGTTTCCTTTTCTATCGACGAGGGTGAATTAATAGGTTTCATCGGCCCCAACGGCGCCGGCAAAACTACAACCCTCAAAGTTCTCTCCGGCCTTTTATATCCTACTTCCGGCCATGTCTCCGTTTTAGGTTACACTCCTTGGGACAGAAAACCCGCTTTCCAAAAACAGTTTTCTTTAGTGATGGGCCAGAAAAATCAGCTCTGGTGGGACCTGCCGGCCATGGAGTCGTTTATTTTAAACAAAGAGATTTATGAAGTCCCCCAGGCGCAGTACAACAAAACACTCGACGAACTGGTTGACCTTCTCGAGGTCAAAGACTACTTAAAAGTCCAGGTCAGAAAACTCTCGCTCGGACAAAGAATGAAAATGGAGCTTATTGCCGCCCTGATTCACTCCCCAAAAATCCTGTTTTTGGATGAGCCCACCATCGGACTGGATGTGGTTATGCAGAAGAAAATGCGGGATTTTATCAAGGAGTACAACCGCCGATTCAATTCGACAATTATTCTGACTTCCCACTATATGGACGATGTCAAAGAACTCTGCGAGCGGGTAATTATTATTGACAAGGGCAAACTGCTGTTTGACGGAGCACTATCGGAAATTATCAAAAAATTTGCCAATCACAAACTGCTGACGGTGGTTTTCAGCGAACCGGTTGACGAGAAAAAACTTGCAGACATAGGTGTTGTCAAAAAGTTTGATTATCCCCAGTGCGTCATTTCGGTCCGCAGAAATGCCACTTCCCTGGCCGCCGCCGAACTTCTCCAGCATTTCCCCGTCGCGGACTTAAATATCGAAGAACCCCAAATCGAAGACATTATTCGCGAAGTCTTCACCGGAAAAGATTTAGCCTAAGACGTCTCCCTCCCTTAAGTTAAGGGAGGGACTAAGGGAGAGTTAAATCATGCGCAAATATCTCACGGTTTTTGCCATCGACTGGCAAAACCAATTCATTTACCGGCTCAACTTCGTCCTCTGGCGTTTCAGAAATATTTTGCGGGTTTTAATGACCTATTTCCTCTGGTCCACCATCTTTTCCGTTCAAACCTCTGTCTTCGGTTACACTCGTGAACAAATTATGGCCTATCTCCTGCTGGTTATTTTCCTCTACGGTTTCGTCGGCTCCTCTCCCTCCAACGACAATATCGGTGGCGAAGTTTCCAGTGGGGCTCTAAATAATTTTTTGACCAAACCCATAGGCTATTTACGCTATTGGTTTACCCGGGATCTCTCCAGCAAATTACTCAATGTCATATTTGCCGTCGGTGAGATATTTCTTCTCTGGCTAATCTTCCGCCCCCCGCTAGTTTTTTCCTCCCAACCCGCAGTCATATTAATCGGAATTCTGATGCTTGTCTCCGCCGTAATTATCTTCTACCTTTTGGGAAAACTGGCTCTGGCCAGTGTCTTTTGGGCCCCGGAAAATACGTGGGGATTTATGTTTGTGGTTCTGGTATTAATGGAAATGCTTACCGGCTTGATTTTTCCTCTGGATATTTTACCTCGTAGTGCCTTTACCGCTCTCCAGTTTACCCCGTTCCCTTATTTGCTTTATTTTCCGTTGGCCGCTTTTATCGGCCGTCTGTCCCCCTTGGAGGCGGTCAGGCTTCTGTTTCAGAGTCTGGTCTGGTTAGGTATTTTATTCTATTTGGTTAAACGAGTTTGGTCGGCCGGATACAAAGTATATTCTGCCTCCGGTGGTTAAATATGAAAGTTCTAAAAGTCACCTGGCTTTATTTTGTTAATTCTCTTCAGCAGAATATTAGCGGACCGGTAGTTTTTTCCCTCTTTTTCACGAGTAAGCTTTTGCGTTATGGTCTTTTCCTGACCTTCCTTTATTTTTTAGGTTCCGGAATCAAACTTATCGGCGGCTATACCCGCGAACAATTAATATTTTTCTATCTGGTTTTTAATTATATCGACACTTTAGTCCAGATGTTTTTCCGTGAGGTTTACCGCTTCCGCTCTCTGGTGGTTTCCGGCGGATTTGATATGGTCCTACTTAAGCCCTTTCCGCCTTTGGTCCGCTGTCTTCTGGGCGGTCCGGACTTTATCGACGCCGGGGTTCTCATCGTTCTGACTGCTGTGATTGCCTATTACCTGGCTTTTTTTATCCACCCCTCACCGTCTTCCCTCTTTTTGTTTTTTCTTATGCTGTTAAATACTCTCATTGTCGCCGCCGCTTTCCATATTTTGGTTATAGCTCTGGGTATAATCACTCTTTCCGTCGACCACCTGATTATGGTTTATCGCGACCTGACTTCTTTGGTGCGTATCCCGGTGGATCTGTTTTCCGAGCCACTAAGATCGCTGATTACCTTTGTTATTCCGGTGGGTTTAATGTTCACCTTTCCTGCCAAAACCCTTTTGGGCCTGCTCTCCTGGCAAATGATTATTTTCTCCTTAATTTTCGGCGTCGTTTTTCTTTTCTTCTCTCTTAAATTCTGGCACTTCTCTCTCCGCTATTATTCCTCAGCTAGTAGCTAAAGTTTCAATTCTCTCCTGATAGCTGCTATCTCGTTTTTTCTAAATCCGAAATTTTTTACCCAGCTTTTTGTTCCCGGTGGGACAGACAGCAGCCCTTCTGCTTCTTGCAGCCACTTTGCGTATTCCCTCTTTTCCATCTTTACTTTTCCGGAGATTATCGCCCTTCCTATCCAGATGGGAATTCCGGTTTTCCAGATAGCCCACGTCGCGTAATCTTTCTGCCGCAGGGATTTACCAGTTCCTCGGTCGTATTTTTTATATATCTTTTGTAGCTGTCGCAATCCTTTTCTCACGTTTCCGCCCGTTATGGACGCAAAGCCCAAAAAGCCTTCCAGCTCCAGCCACCGGGGAATTCCTTTTTGTGTCCAGTCCGGATCCTGTTTGGCTAATTTGATGGCTAGTTTGTAATAGGGGACTGATTTGCGGAAACGTTCCTGGCTGTCATACCATCTCCCCCAAAACCTGTATAGCCTCGACCTCCATCTCCTTAAATGATAGAAGTCGATGTATGCTTCAGCGTCTTGTAAAGTCTTTTTCCACAACCGGCTTGCCTCTTTGGCAGAGGCTTTGTTTTTCTTCCCCGGATTATCCCGCTCAGTCATCATAATGTGATGGTAAATTAGGCACTTTTCCAAAAATAAGTTCACCATTACGTCTTGGTACATCTCCAGTGCTTCACAGACTAATCCTATAGCTGTTTCTTCACCGCCTACTTTTTCCCTCGCCTGGGCAATCAGTTGCATGATCTCTTTAGGCGATTGGTTCGGATCTATTCCCGCCATATCTGACTCCCTCTCCCGTTCGCGTCTGTAGTAATTTTATTAATCAAATTCCCTGTGGCCTCAATCGCCTGGTCCAAAAGTTCCAAAGTTTTACTCTCTTTCCCCGTCGTTTCCCGAGATCGGGAGATTTTTATTAACAGCCTATCTAATTTTTTGTCCACCTGTAAATTATACCAAACTAAGATGATAAAAATTCTTCTCAAAGTAAATTATTACCGCTGCTGTCACTTTGATTGTATTTCAAATTGCTCAGCATATACGTCTCCTCTGGTCATTCGTCTAGATATACCCATTACTCCCGTCAGCAGCTCATTTCTCGGATATTGCAGCCAACCTTTATCCAACTGATTACAGGCGATCCGTAAGTTTCTGACTCCCATTAGTGAGTCTTTAAAGTTTCCGCTAAATACCGCTTCTTTAATATACATCCAAGAGACTGCCGCCATTCTGTCCCACCCTCCGACTCTAGGAGACAGGTCCACCACAGTCGTGAAAGCCTGCCGTATTTGGGTGAAATCGACCCCCTGCCCTTTCGTTCTTTTAGCAGTTTCTCTTTCTATCATCGCCAAAGCTGCAGCCGATGTCCCAGTTTCTGCCAGACTTATAGTTTCTTCAAAGGATTCAATTGCCTTATCAATCAATAGCGGGTTTCCCAAAAACGCCCCCACTCTAAGCCAATATTTGCCTTCATCCCGGCACATTTCAGCTGCCATTTGATATTCGTGACCCTCGGCATCGGTTTTCAACTGTTTCGCCCTTTCCCAAACTGTTTCGTTATAGTAATATACCCCAATCACATCTCTGGCTTCCCGCAAAAAATTGGCAGCTCTCTTCCCGCTCCACTCGCCGTTGGCCAAGCTCAAAGCTGTAACCGCCCATATTCTCCAGCACCTCATTTTATCTGCCAGCTCCTCCAAAGGTAACCTGGCTATCTCCGCCTCATCTACTTCCCCGTTGCTTCTCGCGTCTTCTAAAGCTGCTATCAAATTCGCTTTCCCCCCTTTTACCCTTCTGGCTTCAACCTGGTAAATCTCCCTACTTTTCATACCCTATAGTTTATCACAATCTATTTTCCTGGTAAACTTAGCTTTATGTTTAGCAAAAAGAAAGAAAACCCGCCTTTCCAATCTCGCGCTGAACATACTATTCGACTTGGATGTGGCCACTTTATCACTATGAACCTTACTGACCAAGAGCTGAATCGGCTAGGCGAGGAAATGGAGGAAAATAATCTTAAAGGTAAATCTGCTTACTGCTCTCAGTGTCAAAGGTCATCTGTTCTCACCTGTGTTTACAATTAACTTCAATTTCCAAAGATATCCCTTTTCAATTTCAGCCTAAACTCATTTTCTCCAATCAATACTCTTTCTCTTAATTCATATTCTCCGCTTTCAGAAAGGGGAATCATTTTTTTTAGCAAAGCCAAAGTTTCTTCATAAGCCCCAGCTATTTCACCTGATTTGACAATATCCATATAAACTGAGGTGGGCAGCCAATAATTTTTAGGTATTTCCGTCCCGTCGGTGAAATGTCCTAAGTATGCCGGTATTGTTTTTTTTCGCTGAAGTACTGCCAAAATTAACCGTCGATTACCGTCATGAGCTAGAGCAACACCTTTGACTTTGATTGCGATAATCGGGAAATTATCTCTCTCTTCACTGGTTTTTGCGTGTTTTTCAAACTCAGTTTTCCAAAATTTTGCCAAATCTACATGTTTTTCAAAGAATATTCTCAAGTCGGTTGCCGATTGGTTACCGGATAATTCTTGGAAAATATATTCAATTCCGGCACCAGTGGCAACGTATCCGTCAAGTGGTAATTTATCGACCTTTACCCAGGATACATTTTGGGCTGTGATTAATTGAATTAAGCCATTTTTTAATTTAAAACCCATGGCAATTCCGTGGAAACCATTCCAATAATCCCTGATCTTTGCAATATTCTGGTTATTTTCAAACCACTGATCAATATCCCGGTCAATATTTTTCCATACATCTCTAGTTCTAACAGAAGGTAAATATTTTCGCATCTCACGTTTAATATACGCATTGACGGCAACAGGTAAAACCCGGTTTGGGTTGCAGATGGCCAAAAAATTCAAGGGTGAGATTGTCTCCGCTGATTCCCGCCAGGTTTACGTCGGCATGGATATAGTTACCGGCAAGGACCTGCCTTCAAATCTCAAATCTCAAATCTCAAATCTCAAGTGGCGGGACAGAAACTTGGGTTTCTATGAGATAGGGGGAATAAAAGTCTGGCTGTACGATGTTGTATCCCCCAACGAGCCTTTCAATGTCGCGTTCTGGAAAGAATGCGCGGATATAGTCATAGCGGATATTCGCTCCCGAGATAGCCTGCCCGTTGTAGTCGGCGGCACCGGTCTCTATCTCAAATCTCTTACTCATTCCTTGTCACAAATTTCAGTTCCGCCTCATCAAATTCTCAGAACTCAGCTGGCTGCCAAATCCGCGAAATATCTCTTTAATTATTTAAACAAACTAGATCCGAACCGCGCCTCACGCCTAAATTCCTCCGATCGAGCCAATCCCCGCCGCCTCATCCGCGCCATAGAAATCGCCCTGAGTTCAAACCAGCCACCCCCCTCTCTTTTGGCGAAGACACGAGCTGAAGGCGAGAACTTAAGAGAGGGGCGGGGAGTGAGTTATCTTACCATTGGCCTTACTGCTCCTCGTGCCGAACTTTACCGCCGTGTTGACCTTAGGGTGGACGACAGGCTTCGTCAGGGAGCTGAAGCTGAATGTCAACGTCTTGTATCAAAATACGGCTGGGACCTTCCCAGTTTTACCGCCTCCGGTTATCGGGCTCTCAGGAGTTCAGAACCAAAAACAATCTGGTCCAATCTTGAACATGCCTACATCCGCCGCCAGTTAACCTGGTTTACTCACAAGCCGGATGTCCGCTGGTTTGATATCACAGCTTCCCGCTGGCAATCCCGCGCCCAAGAATTAATCTCTTCCTGGTATAATGACCTAAACACCAGACCCTAGCCACTAGACGCTAGTTTATGCCTCGAAAAATCGAAATTTCTCACCGCACAATTGTTTTCATCGCCATTTTCATATTCCTGATTTGGTTTATCGTCCAGATCAAAGATATCCTTCTC
>Ga0075704_111_pt2 | contig 17711 bp, 22 predicted proteins | sample RifGroA2_FD_67735 | JGI IMG/M metagenome (GOLD analysis project Ga0075704, IMG submission 67735) | Microgenomates (Amesbacteria) bacterium GW2011_GWA2_47_11 | reverse complement strand
ATTTGGGGGAAGCGTACGGGTTTTGCATCGGGGGGGATGGGGATTTGTAGCTTTTTCCGAGATTGAGGCCCTGCCAGAAGCTGTGGGGAAGGCTATAAACTGGGCGAAGCGGGTGGGCCGGGAGAAGTCGCAGTTAGCCCCGGTAGAGCCGCAGAGAGATGCGGTAAAGCTTGCGGAGAAAGACAAGGGATTTGAGGAAGTGAACTTAGCGAAAAAAATTGAAATAGTCCGCGCTTATGATACTTTGGCTTGGGATACGGGAAAAAAGCTGGTGAATGTGGTGAGCACGTATTCGGATGCGGTGAAATGGACTCTTTTTGCTTCGACTGAAGGGGCACTAGTGGAACAGGAAAAGGCGTATGTGTCTGCGGGTGTAGGAGTAACTGCTAAGGAAGCGGATGTTATACAAAGATATCATTTGAGCCTGTGTGATAATAATTGGGGAGAGATTTTTGGGAAAGAAAAAGAAGTGAGGGAGACGGTATTAATCGCGGAGGAAATGGCGGCATCTGAGGTGGTTAAAGCTGGGAGTTATACAGTAATTATTGACCAGAAGATGGCCGGAGTGTTTGTACATGAGGCGTTCGGGCATCTGTCGGAGGGGGATAACACTTATGAGAATCCCCAGTTAGTACGGGTTATGAAGCTGGGTCGGCGGTTTGGATCGGATAAGGTGACAATCGTGGATGATCCGACGCGAATAGGCTGGCGCGGGAGCTACAAGTATGATGATGAGGGGGTACCGGCGAGCCGGGCAGTTCTTCTGGATAAAGGAGTGTTGGTAGGTCGGATGCATAGCCGGGAAACAGCCGGGAAGATGGGGGAGGTGCCAAACGGGCATGCCCGGGCGGCCGGGGTGGGTCAAGTACCTTTGGTGCGGATGGGTATAACCTGCATAGAACCGGGGAAGGCAACATTCGAAGAAATGCTTTCGAGCGTTAACAGAGGTTTGTATTGTATTAATTGGCAGGCGGGGCAAACCGATCATGAGCGGTTTACGTTTACGGCCGGGTATGCCCGGGAAATAAATAGAGGTAAGCTGGGGAGAATGGTAAGGGATGTGAAACTGACGGGGAATTTGTTTAAAACACTGGCAAATGTGGAAATGGTAGGGAATGACGCCAAATATATGGGCGGGACTTGCGGTAAAGGGGGGCAGTATGTGCCGGAAACCAGCGTGGCTCCGCATGTGTTGATAAAGGATTTACAGGTAATCGGAGGCGAAAATGACTGAGGGAAAATTAAGCAAACTGGCTGGGCAGTTGTTGGCGAAAGCAAAATATAAGGCTGAGGCGGCTGATGTCAACGGGGGTACAGGGTGGTCAAGCCGGGTTGAATTTACAGAGAACCGGCTGAAGCAAATTAAATCGAGGCAATCTGCGATATTGGCCTTAAGGGTTATTATTAATGGCAGGCTGGGTGTGGCAGCTACTAACCAAATGGAGACTGATGAGCTGTCGATGGTAGTTGGGGAGGCGGTCGAGGTAGCCAAAGAAGGTAAAAAGGCGGAGTTTTCCCTACCTGGTAAAGCCAAGACGATACAGCCTTCGACTTATGATAGACAGGTGGAACGACTGACGGAGAAAGAATTGGTTGCCAGGGGGGAGGAGTCCATAGAGATAATAAGGAGGGCGGAACCGGATTTGCGGGTAAATAGTTTGTCCTGGGCCAAGGGAGTGAGGCTGGCAGTGTTTTTGAATTCGGAGGGAGTTGAGATGGGAAATAAAGAGTCGAGCACGTCTTTTGGTCTGGAGGTCTCGCGGATTAAGGAAGGAGATTTTTTCCAGTTATGGACCGGGCAAACGAGTATCAGGGACGATATAAACTGGCGGGGAATGATTGAAAACTTACTGGCCAAAGTGAAATGGGGGAAGCGGATAGTAAAGGCGGCTGCGGGAAGCCAAACAGTAGTGTTTGCCCCGGAAGCGGCTGAAGCGGTGATAAACTATTTTCTGACGGCAGCCAACGGCAAGATAGTGAATGAGGGAATGTCAAAGTTCGCCGGTAAGCTGGGGAAAAAGTTGTTTGATGGTAGTCTGACGATAGTTGATGATCCGACCGTAGCCTGGGGGGTGGAAAGTTATGCTCTGGATGACGAAGGAGTGCCTGGTTGCAGAAAGCTTTTGGTGAATAGGGGTGAAGTGACAAGTTTTTATTATGATTTGGCCCAAGGGTCCAAGGCTGGCGTAGCCAGTACCGGGAATGGGTCGAGGAGTCCGTTTTCTCAGGCTCAACCCCAGACGGCAAATGTATTTGTATCCGGCGGGGAAGAAAGTTTTGCACAGCTTTTAGCCGGTGTGAAGCAAGGGTTGGTGGTGTATCAGCTTTTGGGTGTGGGACAGAATAATCCCTATAACGGTGATTTTCAGTTCGGAGTGAATCTGGGGTATTGGGTGGAGAATGGACAGACAGTGGGGAGGGTGAAGGATGTGGGGATAGCAGGGAATGTGTTTGATTTATTTCGTGATAGATTGATAGGGGTGTCTGAAGAAACGGAGAGGTGGGGTGAATTAACCGCACCATACGTTTTTTTGGATGGGGTGACGGTCAGTGCGAAGTAGGGGCTGGCGAAGTTGTTGAAGGTTTAGTCGCTTTGCATACCGCAAATGCGTTTCTCGCTCCCTGGCGGATGCCGGGTTCCCGCTGCGATACTATTTGCGGGAATGCCTGCGCGCGGTTATAATTTTAATATATGGATTTGGTGCAGCAAACGGTGGTACTGGTAAAACCTGACGGTTTGCAGCGGGGTCTGGTGGGGGAGATAATGCACCGGTTTGAGAGAAAGGGATTGAAACTGGTGGGGATTAAGATGATCCGGTTTACGGACGAAATTATGGATGAGTGGTATTCTCATCTGAAAGACAAGGATTTTTTTCCGAGAATTAAAAAATACATTTCGTGGACACCGATAGTGGCAATGGTTTGGGAGGGGTTGGAGGCGGTGGCTTCAGTGAGAAAAATAGTGGGGATTACGAAAGCCCGAGAAGCTGAGGCGGGGTCGATCCGGGGAGATTTTGGGATGAGTCAGCAGAATAATTTAATGCATGCTTCCGATTCACTGGAGTCGGCGGTGAAAGAGTTGAAGTTGATATTTTCTCCGGACGAAATTTTTAATTTTGAGAGCGGTATGGAATGTCTGATTTATTCTGATGAGGAAAGGGGTAACCGATAGTGGTTCAATAGTTTTTGGTGATTATTTTGGGGACAGATTGTGTACAATAGCTTCGTTTGCCTCTTGACAGGGTTGGGGAAAAGTGGTTCTATGAATGTGTGATACTCGCAAAGCTCCCCAGAGTCAGAATATTAAAGAAACAAGAGTTGAGTGTTGTATCGGGTGAAGAAAAAAGTGTTCACAAAGAAGAGAATGTAATCCCAAATATTTCGGTTGATAGTCCTATAGGATCAGGAGGGTTTAAAGGTTTTCTGGGGATGCTCCGGCAGTTTGTGGCAGTGGGTGGAGATTTTGTTTAGATAAGAGGCTTGCCGAACTTTATTAGGTTTTCTTTCTTTTCTCTTCGCCAGCCTTTGATTTGAAATTCACGCCTTCGAGCTTCCAATAAGGTAGAAAATTTCTCGGGGCTTTTCTCTAATCTCAAAGGGTCGAAGACTTTGAGCTTGTCGAAAAGTCGGGGTGGAGGGAATTGAACCCTCTGCCTTTCGGTCCCGAACCGAATGTGCTACCGATGCACCACACCCCGGGCTGGTGATATTTTACCCTATTGGGCTTTTAGGGAGAGAGGGAATGTACTGGCCGGGGGAAGAGTAGGGTAAAATAGAGGAGGGTTTCCTTTGAATTCGTCCCCGTAGTTCAACGGACAGAACAAGGGTTTCCTAAACCCTAAATCTCAGTTCGATTCTGAGCGGGGACACTTACCTAAGGCTGATGGCGTAGAGATTGGCGCTGGGTGTAGCGGCGGCAGGAGTGGGCTGGAGATTGGTAAGGATTAGGAGCTGTTTGGCGGAGGGGTAGGGAATGGCTGTTGGTTCACTGAGGGGGCCGGTGTAAACTACGGCGGGGTTCTGCCCATCGTATTCCATGATAGTGATGGTGTTGGCTTCGACTTTAAGGAGGTGGGAGGAAGTAGGGAACCAGGACCAACCGGCGTTTTCCGGCTGAAGGGAGCTAGAGTCAGTATTTTTTGCCGATTTGGCGGCAGGAGTGGGGAGAGGGAGCTGGTCAATTTTGAAGTTGCGATCCTCTTCCAAGTCGTAGACATATACTCCTCCGGGGCTGAGTTGCCTCTCTTGAGGTTGGGTACTTGAGCCAAGAAGAGGCTTTATGATATTGTCTGCAAGTATTGCGGAGGCGGTAGCAGTGTAGAGCAGGCGGTTTTCCTTGGGTGACCACACCAGTCGGGCGGAAGCAGAGGCAAGTAAATCTTTCAGGGGTACCGGGAGAGTGCGGAATTTTTCCGCCTCGACTACTTTTTGACTTTGGGTCCAGGTGTTTTGCATAACTGCAGCGTTAGCAGTTTGGATCGGTGACTGCTGGTCTGAAGGAGTGACCAGATAAGCTGTCTGGGGGTTGACGATAATGAGAATTTGGCGGGAGTCAGGGGACCAAAGGAGTTCGTAGTTCGTCGTTTTAAGTTCGTGGTTTGCGGGGAGGGTGGCGATGAGTTTGGATTCACGGTTGATTAGGCCCAGGGGTGATTCAGTGATATCTAGTGTGTATATCTGTGATAGAGCCGAGGGGGTGCGGATGTAAGCGACTTTGGTTCCGTCCGGGGAAAGGGCAGGAAGAGTTGCTCCGGTGGTGGTAATTGCTTTCAGAGTGGGAGTGGAGGGAAAGAGGACGGCTGTGGCCCGGGTGACAACTTCCGCTTCGACCAATAATTTTTTTTGCCAAGAGTGGTAGCCGTCTTTTTTGATTTGGACCTGATAGGTTCCGGGCGGCAGGTTGAGGGTGGAGTTTGTAGCCGATTTGAGGGATCCGTTAAGGTAGACCTGGGCGCCATCGGGATAGGAGTGGGCGACCAGGAGGCCGGTAGGCTGGATTTGACCGGTGGTAAAGTCCGGCCGGTAACCCCGGGCGAAATAAATTACGAGGACAGTGACTACAGGAACGAATATCAGCCCGGAAAGAAACAATATGATTCGGAACTTGGAATCGGAAGGCATAGATGGTTTCGATTTTACCATTCAGTACTGGACAAATCCTGCCAAGTAGCATTTAATCTGGTTGTAGTTCGGGAGGAAATAACCTATCTTATGATATCAATCTATATCATCTATGCTTAGAAAAAGGATTGGGATTGATTTAGGTACGGCTAATAGTCTCGTTTGGCTTGCTGGCCCGTCCCCCTCTTCCCGTTCGCCTTTACAGAACTATTCGTTCACGGCTTACGGAGCGAGTTGGGGAGGGCGGCGCTTGCGTGTTTCAAAAGGAGGTTTATGCTGAGAAAAAGGATCGGAATTGATCTAGGGACTGCGAATTCCCTCGTTTGGCTCGCTGGCCGCGGGATGATGTTAAATGAACCGACGGTAGTGGCTGTAACGATGGAGGACAACCGGGTGGTGGCAGTGGGTAATGAGGCAAAAGAAATGCTGGGGCGGACGCCGGGAAACATCATGGCTTCGAGGCCGATGCGGGACGGGGTAATTGCCGATTACCGGGTGACGGAGGCGATGCTGTCTTATTTCATCCAGAAGGTGTGCGGTCGGGTAGTATTGTTCAAACCGGAAGTAATGATCTGCGTGCCGGCGGGTGTAACCCAGGTGGAAAGGCGGGCGGTACTGGATGCGACACTTTCCGCGGGAGCCAAAGTAGCTTATTTAATTGATGAGCCGCTGGCGGCTGCCATAGGGGCGAAAATTCCTATCGCCGCTGCTTCGGGCAGTATGATTATCGATGTGGGCGGCGGGTCTACTGAAGCGGCAGTGATTTCGCTGGGAGGAGTGGTAGTGCACAAAAGTGTAAGAGTAGCCGGGAATAAAGTGGATGAAGCGGTGGCATCTTTTTTGAAAAGGAATCATAATCTGCTGGTGGGAGAGACAACCGCGGAGGAGGTGAAACTGAGAATCGGATCGGCCATAGTACTACCGACTGAGGAAACAATGGAAGTAAAGGGGCGGGATACGGTGACGGGATTACCGCGGGCGGTGACGGTATCTTCGACAGAAATGACTGAGGCTATAAGACCTACTTTGTTACAGATTGTTGGGGCTGCAAAAGGAGTGCTGGAAGAGACGCCACCGGAGCTGGCGTCGGATATTATTGATAAAGGAATTGTGATGAGCGGGGGGACATCTTCCTTACGGAATTTCGACAGGCTGATGACGGAGTTGACCGGTGTACCCTGTCACATGGCTGAAGAACCGCTGTTGTGTGTGGTGCGGGGGACGGGGCTGGCCATAGAAAACCTTGACCTGTATAAAAAATCAATTTCTAAGAGGTAGGATTAAGATTCTTTATATTTGAGTTTGATATAATCTCCCTATGCCGAAAAAGACTCTTGAGCAATTAGGGGAGGCGAGGCAAGATTTTTATAGGAAAATAGGACGAGGAGGGCCAAATGTTCCAGCAGAAGTTGTGATAGCCGTGGTGGGGGAGGTAGCGGCTAAAAAAATACTGGAAGATGGTTTAAATGGTGATGATCTTGGCTTTTTGGCTAATCTTTTGAGGTCGGCCAGGGTTGCAGGGCAACCGGAATGGAGTGAAACATGTTTGGCTTTGAGTCAAGTTGGGTTGTTGGGAGTGGCTAGAAGTGCTTTCCTGCGCCAACAGCCCTAATAATGTAGTTGCATAATGTCCTGTAATATGGGTGGAAAATCCTTGGAAGTGAAAGATCAGATTAATAAATTTGTCAGATGTGAGGGTTGTGAATTAAAGAGACAGGCAATAGGTGATCTAACAGAGGGAGATATAAGAAATATGTCACCTGGAGAAAAAGTCTTCTTAGTGACATGCAGTTATCCGGAAAGTCTGAATATTGGGTTAATAATGATGGGAGTAAAAACAGTTTTTTGGGGAATTTTAGGGACTGAAAACCAGATGAAATTTAGAAGAACACAAGACCAATTTGAAGCTCCTGGAGTACCGGTTAAGGTAAAGGGGTGGTGCCCGGAAAAAGTCAGTCAGATGGTGGATGGGTGGTTTAAAAATAGGATACCAAAAAACCCAACAGGGTTAGATCGATAGTGGTTGGGTTGATTGGATTATTTAAGCTCGACGGTGGCTCCGGCGGTTGTCAGTTTGGCTTTGGCTTCTTCAGCCGTGCCTTTGTTGACGTTTTCGGCGATCACGCTTCCCGGTTTTTCCGACAAGTCTTTAGCCTCTTTCAGTCCCAGGTTGGGATTGATTTCCCGTAAGGCTTTGATGACGGCAATTTTATTGGTTCCGCCGTCTTTCAGGATGACGGTGAAGCTGGATTGCTCTTCCCCTGGGGTTTCGGCGGCGGACGGTGTTCCTGCGCTTGCGGCGGTTGCGTCAACCGGAGCTGCGGCAACAACACCGAACTTGTCTTGTAAAGCATTCACCAGGTCGGATAGTTCCAGAACAGTTAGTTTTTCTATTTCTTCGATGAGTTTTTTTACTTTGTCTGCGGCCATGAGTTAATTCACCTCCTTGGACGATTTGATGGCATTGAGGGTATTGACCAATTTAGAAATGTTTTGGCCTAGGACGGATACAAGACGGCTGATGGGAGAGTTGAGGTTCGCAGTTAGTAGTTGGTAGTTCGTTGTTCGATCGGGAAGATAGGCGAGGCTGGTGACTTCGGTCAAGGAGAGGACCCGGTCTCCCAGAAAACCTGATTTGAAGGTGGGGATGGAGTTTTTCTTAGCAAAATCGGCGACGGCTTTGAGGGCGGCTACCTCGTCGTTTAGGGAAAACACGAAGCCGGAAATGCCATCAAGAGTTGGAAGTTCGCGGTTCGTGGCAAGGGCTGCGATTTTAAAGAGAGTATTTTTGGCGACGACGTATCTGCCGCCGGCAGATTTGATAGCCTGGCGCAGCTGGGTAGCCTGGGAGACTTTGAGACCGCGGTAATCAACGATGGCTACGGATTTGGCAAGTTTTAGAAGATCAGAGAGAGTCGAGACGACGGCGGCTTTGGCGGGGTGGATTTTCTTGGTCATATGTTCCTCGGCGGGATTTATTTCGTCTGAGGCGAATACCTGCTGTCTTTGGAAATAGTGGAGAGATTATAACCGATGTGAGATAGGGAGAGCAAGGGGGCGTTAGGGGGTAGTGGGGAGGCCGAAACCGGCGTCGGGGTCATCACCGGGGCGGCCCAGGTCAGAATAGAAGTTGCGGGCGCGGTCTTGTAAATAGGTGCGGGTGGCGGCGGCTGAACCTTGCCAGAGTTTGGCAGCCAGGCCGGAAATGTGAGGGGTAGCCATGGAAGTACCGGAGTAGGTAGCGTAACAGCCGTTTTTGGCAGTGGATTCGACGGATACGCCGGGGCCGACAAGCTCGATATCCCGCTCTTCGACGGAATAGGGAATGGTATTGAAATTGTTGCCGCGGGAGGAAAAGTTGGCGATAGTATCGGTGGAGTCAATTGCCCCGACAGCCGTGACGGGGGCGTAAGCTGCCGGGTAATTAATGGTGTTGTCACCCGGGCCGGAGTTGCCGGCAGCGGCTACGATCAGGATGCCTGCTGAAGTGGCAGCGTCAAAAGCGGCCTTTTCGTCTTTGCTGATGGCGGAGCCGCCTAAAGACAGGTTAATAATGTTGGCGCCTTTTTGTGTCGCGTAGCGGACGCCGCGGGCGACGTCATCACTCCAGCACCAACCGGAGTTGGAACAGACTTTGACAGCCAGAAGTTTGGCGTCGGGGGCCATCCCCTTGATTTTACCGGTGGCGGCAATAGTACCGGAGACATGGGTGCCGTGGCCGTTGCCGTCGGCACAGCGCTTGCGCAAGGCCGAGGTTTGAGCGTCAACGCAGTCGATGACACTGGCTTTAAGATCCGGATGGTCTTTGTAAATTCCGGTGTCCAAAACGGCGACTTTGAGGCCGGTGCCGCCGGTGCCGCCGCCCACTTTGGTGACTCCCCAGGGGATAGGGGTGGAGGGAGAGCAGGCGGCTGAGGTGCGACGGGCGTCGATTTTCCAGAGGCTGGCGTAACCGCGGAATTCCAACGTTGGGTTTTTAGACAGGAGGCTAATAGCTGATTCAGGGGCCTCGATAGAGAAAACGTTGTTGCCGAAGGAGTGGTGGAGGAAAGGCTGGAGTAATGACAGGGCGGTGGGGAGCTTGAGGCGGAAGTAGGCGCGGGCAGGCTCCTGGGCGTGGGAGAAGTCGGGCCGCAATAGAGCCAGGAGAGCAAAAATAAGGGCTAAGGTGAGTGGGGCAGGGCGGCGAAAAGCCAGATTGAGAAAGGGTAACAGAAAGGAAGCCAGCGTGTCAAGTTCTTATTGTCTCTTTGGGACCAGAGGATTGAGGACTTTCGCCAGCAGTTGTTAATAATCCCCACCCCAAGGTTTCCAACATATTGGATATTAAGCGGACAAAATCTAGCTCTTGGTTTAAACGCCATAACGCTTCGGCTCTTTTGGCATTTAAGAAATCTTTATAGGTTTCATTAACAGGATATCCCGGAGGGTAAGAGGAGACTCTGGGTCTGAAATATTTGGAATGCATTAATTTTTCACCTCCGATGCGGTTATATCGTTGTTATAAATCGGTTTTATACATCTTTTTCAAGTGTCTGTCAATTACTATGGGTGAGGTGAAAATTGGAGGAAGTGGTTTTACTGCGCCCGAAGCTGTACTAGAGCTGAAGTTTAATTGCTGGGCTCATGGTGCTTTTGAGGACGGCTTTGGAGAGGGGGGAGAGGGTGGTGAGGATGGCTTGGATATTAGCTTCCAGTTCTGCATCCGGCTGGGACAGTTTGCCGGCGATAGTGTGAATGACGGGAGCGTCTTTTTCGGTTTTGAGGGTCAGGGAATTTCCGGCAGCCAGTTTTGTGGCGGTAGTGGCAGGATCGGCGACAATGGTGCCGGTTTTGGGGTTGGGCATGAGGCCGCGCGGGCCCAGGACTTTGGCGAATTTGACCAGGTTGGGCATTTGGTCGGGAGAAGCAAGCAGCAGGTCGAAATCGATGTTGCCGGCAGCGATATTAGTAATGGTTTTGTCGTCGGCTACGGCGATGCGGCGAATTTTGCCGGAGGAAAAAGGGAGATCGAGGGTGCGGAAGATACCCTTGTTCTTGGCAGTCAGATGGAGTTCGACCGTGCCGTCGAATTTGGCAAGAGATACCTGGCGGAGGAGTTTTAAAGCTTCGGGGAGGGGATAAATTTGGTCAGGGTTGATTTGGGATTTGGCTTTTTGATAGGTTTTCGAGCGAATTCTGACGGGTCGGCGGGGAGTAATAGGAGTATCGGTAGACTCGGGAACGGGGGTAGCGGCAAGGCGTTTTTGGATCTCTTCATATTCACGCAGGGACTCTTCGGAAGTGTCGACGATCCGCTGGCCGCCGGGAAGACCAGGGGCTTTGGCAGTCATTTTGCCTTCCCTGATTTTTTTCTGCTCCAGCTTGGTGGCCCGTTTGGATTTGATATCTTGCTCTTCGGGAGAGCCGATGACCGTGATGCGTTTTTTACCCATGGGTTAGCGTCTAGTGACTAGCGGCTAGGGTCTAGTGTCTAGTAACTGGCATGTGGATTATACTAGGGATGTCGGGGTTTGTCAGCGGCGAAAGCGTCGGACGGATTGGTGTTGAAAATGGTAAATTTAAGGAGTGGAGATTAAGCGGATTGAGGGAAGAAAGGTAGCAGGTTTGGCAGCTTTGCTCCAGCCGGTGGACGAGTTGTGGTACTCGGGGGAGTGGGATGAAGGTATATTTACTCATACAGCGGCGGTGGTTGGCAGCCGGAGGATGACCCAGTATGGACAGAGAGTGGTGGAGAAACTGGTGCCGCAGTTGGTAAGTGGCGGGGTGACAGTAATTTCGGGGATGATGTACGGGGTGGATCAGGCGGCGCATCGGGCGTGTATGGAATGCGGAGGGAGGACGGTGGCGGTTTTAGGATTCGGCCTGAAATGGCCGGGAATATCAACGAATGATTTGAGATTTATGGATGAAATTGTCAAAAAAGGGGGACTGGTGGTTTCGGAGTGGGAGAACCAGCCGGGGACGCTGTGGACTTTCCCCATGAGGGATCGGATTATGGCGGCCTTGGCCCAGGAGATTTATGTGGTGGAAGCGGCGGCCAAAAGCGGGTCGTTGATTACGGCGGAATGGGGAGTGAAATTGGGCAGGAAAGTCTGGGCAGTGCCGGGACCGGTGACCAGCAAAGTTTCGGAGGGGACGAATCGGCTGATTGCTGACGGCAAGGCCCAAATGTGGTTACCGCAACAACAGATCAGTTTAAGTTTGAAAGATAGAGATACAAACAATGCAGAAATATATGCTATGTTACAGAATGAGACATTGGGTATTGATGATTTAGCTCGGAAGTTAAAACGGCCGGTGGAGGAGTTGGGAGCGAAGTTGTCGCTGTTAGTCTTGAGCGGAGAAATTATTGAAAAAGAGGGGAAGTATTTTTTGGGGTCGGGGAATTGGGTAAAAAGATAAAGAAAAGGTATTATTGATTTGATGCTGGTGAAGGTAAGGAGTGTGGCGAATGTGGGGTTGGTGGCACTTCCGGTGACAGTGGAGGTGGATGTGGCGGAACAGGGTTTTCCGGGATTTACAATTGTAGGCCTCGCGGGTAAGGCGGTGGAAGAGGCCCGGGAGCGGGTAAAAACAGCTATAAACAATTCGGGTATGGATTTCCCACCCAAGAAAATCACGGTTAATCTGGCGCCGGCGGATTTACCCAAAGACGGGGGAGCGTATGATTTGCCGATGGCGGTAGGAATTTTGGCTGCCTCTGGGCAGATTCAAGATTCAAGATTCATGATTCATGATTCAATTTACTATGGTGAGTTAAGTTTGGATGGGGATTTAAGGGCGACGAAGGGGGTACTGCTGGTTGGGTTGTTTGCTCGTTCAATATCACCCTCTAATCCCCCTCTTACGGCGGAGACACGAGCAGAAGGCGAGAAAGTAAGAGGGGGAAATTTAAAGGGGGTGTTACCGGAAATTTTTGTTCCCATCGAAAGTGCTAATGAAGCGGCAGTAGTGGAAGGAATAAGCGTGTTTCCGGTGAGGAATCTGAAAGAATTGGTGGACCACCTGAATGAGGTGAGCGTTATTAAGTCATTGGGTTATTTGGTCATCGAAGATTTGGTAGAGGACGAAAGAGTTGAATATGATCTGGCGGAGGTGGCGGGGCAGGAGCAGGCAAAGAGGGCGCTGACAATTGCTGCCGCGGGGGGACACAACCTGGTCATGTGGGGTCCGCCGGGAACGGGCAAAACCATGCTGGCTCGGGCGATGCCGGGGATTTTACCGCCACTGCTCCCTGCGGAAGCGCTGGAAGTGACTCGGGTGTATTCGGTGGCGGGACTTTTGCAACCGGGCGAGTCGTTAGTGCGGCGGCGGCCGTTTCGGAGCCCGCATCACGGAGTGTCGGCGGCGGGAATGATCGGGGGCGGGAGCAATCCGTTACCGGGGGAGGTGAGTTTGGCGCATTTGGGGGTATTGTTTTTGGACGAAATGGCGGAGTTTCCCCGGTCGGTGTTGGAGGGCTTACGCCAGCCGATGGAAGACGGACAGGTGCAGATTGTCAGGGCGGCGGCGCATGTGTCGTATCCGGCCAGTTTTACCCTGGTCGCGGCAGTCAACCCTTGCCCGTGTGGTTTTTTGGGGCATCCGCGGCGGGAGTGCCGCTGTTCTGAACTAGCTATCCGTAAATATAGGGGGAGGATGTCCGGGCCGATTTTGGATCGGATAGATCTGCATGTGCAGGTTCCGGCGGTGGAAGTGGAAAAGTTGAGTAACGCGCCCTCCGGTCCCCCTGTTACGGCGAAGACACGAGCCGGAGGCGAGAAGGTAAGAGGGGGAAGGGGGAGTTATGATGGGAGTGGCGATGTAAGAAAGAAAGTAATCGCGGCCAGAAAAATTCAGGAGGGGAGATTTAAGAGTGATGGGATTTTTATCAATTCCCAGATGAAAAATAGGCAGGTGAGGAAATACTGTCCATTAAACGGGGAGACGGAAAGAATATTGAGATTGGCTGTTGAAAAATGGGACTTGTCTGCTCGGGCGTACTTTAAGTTGATTAAAGTGGCGCGTACAATTGCCGATCTGGGTGGCGAGAAAGATATTTTACCGGTGCATATGGCGGAAGCCTTACAATATAGACAAATGGGATGAGTTTATGAAAGTATTAAATAGGGAAGTTGGGAGGAAGGGGGAGGAGATTGCGGCCGAGTATTTGGCGGCGAAGGGTTACGAGGTGATTTTGCGTAACTATTCTACCCGGTTTGGGGAAATAGATCTGATATGCAGGGGTAAAGATATACTGGTATTTGTCGAGGTAAAGGCCAAGAAGGGACTGAAATTCGGCCGGCCGGAGGAAATGTTTACCCGATATAAGTTGGAGAAAGTCAAGCGGATGGCGACCGTGTATTTGGAGGGTAGAGACGTGCCATGCCGGATAGATATGGTGGCGGTGGTCTTGGATGAATTCAATCGGCCAGTGGAGATAAAGCACTATCAAAATGTCACTTGACGACAGGGGGTTAATTTACATCAAATGTATGATTGTGGTTTTGTTGTAAATTATTGGGGCTGGAGGCGGTAGCCGAGGCCACGGTGGGTGGTGAGAGTATATTGATTTTTGACTTTCTCCCGCAGGCGGTGGATGAGCTGATCGATGGCGTGATCACTTATGCCCGCCCGGTTTTTGACGTCGGGGTAGACCGCTTCGCAGATTTGGTCCTTGGAGAGGATTTGGCCAGAGTGAGTTTGCAGAAGATTTAAAAGATGGGTTTCAGCTCCGCTGAGCGAAGCAGGGGAGTGCAGTGTCAGGTAATCGGCTAATAATTGACTGCGAAGTTGGCCAGCGGCGTTGGTCAGGCCATGCTTGGCCAGTAACTGGGGATTAGGCGAGCTACCCAGAGCGAGGCGGATTTCTTCCAATTGGGCTTTGAGACGGGGGTGGGTGTGCGGGTCCAGGCCGAGGTGGTCACGGAGCGACTGCATGACGATTTTTACCAAGGCGGGAATACCGCCAGACAGGTGATTAATATCTGTAATCTGATGGGGACTGGGAGTGAAGTCGAGGTCCGGGGAGAAGTCATTAAGGATAGTGGATTTGAGGTTGGAATCGGCAATTGCCGGGAGAAATACTATATTTTCCGAGGCGATTTCATACAGATCATCGAGAAGGGGTTGGAATGAGGCAGACAAGGGAGTAAGACCCCGGTAGAAAAAGACATATTTAAGGTGATATTTATTTTGATCCCGCAGGGCTTTGAGAAAGACGAAAAGCGGGGAGAAGTCCGGGGTGAGAAGAACGTTGAGGGAGTCGATGACAATTGTAGAGTCTTGCCCTGCAAGTCGGGAGGCAATTAGACCGGAGAGCTGACTGGACTGCGTGGATAAGTCAGCCAGACCTAAGTTAGCAGCAAAATGATTTAAGAAGGCGGGTAAGTCACGGGGAATTAACAAGTTGGTGTCCAGGTAAATTCCCGGAATTTTTCTGGCCAGGCGGCTTTTGGCCATGCCGGGCAGACCGACGACCTGGACAGATTCGCCGCGGGAGAGAATGGTTTGGATGCGGGTTAGAACCGGGTCCATAAGGCGAATTTTAGCATTTTGGGAGGATGGTGATGGGCAGATGATGAAAGCGGGAGATTGTTGTCAAGTAGGAAGGGAGAGGGAAAAGTATATTGGGAGTATGAAGGATCGGGGACCGCTTGATTACCACCAATGGCCAAAGGAATTGAGGGGCCTTGAGGGAATGCATCGGATGGGCAGGCTGGTAGCTAGAGGAACATTTGATCCGCATACTAAAACCTGGGATTTCAGCCGAATGGATATGGGGGATCTAGCAACAATCGATATGCTGAGGGAGGTGGGAATGTGGGTTAGGAATTGGGATGAGGCGCTGATAGAGGAGCTGAAGAAAAGGCTGGCGGAATAGTGAGATATGGAGAGATCAAAAGTTATTAACTGCGGTGAAGGACAGGGGTTTGGAAGGGGAAAATTAGAGATAGGCGGAGTTTTTTGGTGTGATTATTTTAGGAATGATGTTAGACTGGTGATTAAGGTCCAGGGAGGAAAAAGGGTTTGGGAATGCCGGGAGGGAAGATGCGGGCAGTGGTTTGTGCCGGAAGGCGAGACGTTGAAGTAAATTAGCTGGTTTTTACCCCCATGGAGCGGGCGGTGCTCTGGGGGGAAGTGAGTTAACGATTGAAAAGCCCTCTGACAATACTGGAAAGCACTGATAATGGACCTGACCCTAGCTTATCTCTTATTGCTAAGTTGGCAAGAGCCTGGTTGTTTCTCTCTATCTCCTCCAGGGTAATTCGTTCTCTTGGCCATCTATTTTGACCATTTGACATCCAAATTTTCTGACCTACTGCTTGAGCTGTCATCTGTGTTTCTAGCAGTTTTCTGTTTGCTTGCATTGCTTTTATTGCGATGGTGAACGCTGAGAAGATTTTAGGGTCTCTTGTTTTGACGGTGAGTGAGGGTTCAGCTTGACCGGGAGGGGCCACTTCAGTGAGTTTCAGGGGGTATCTGGCTTGGATTAATTGTCCCGCTAATTTGATGAGGATTTGATAATCATCTGCTTGTCCTTCCTGGAAGGAAAATTCTTTCTTTACCATTTTTTAATTATAGGTCTTTTTAAACTGGGTGTCAATGAATACTGGAGTATGGATCTTTCAGAATTGGTATTCTACTGCATCTGAGGCTTGGTAAGAGCAGTCAGTTTTATATCACTTTTACCCCCATGGAGCGGGCGGTGCCGGTGACGGTCTTGATGGCGGATTCGAGGGAGTCGGTATTCAGGTCGGCCAGTTTGGCTGAAGCGATGTCTTTGACTTGGGCGGCAGTTAAAGTACCGATCGGTTCGCGGAGGGGTTTTGGGGAACCTTTAGGCAAGCTCAGGGTCTTTTTGATCATGGCGGAAACAGGGGGGAGCTTGGTGACAAAAGTGAAAGTGCGGTCCTCGTAGACGGTGATAACGGCGGGGATGATATTACCTTTTTGGTCCTTTGTCTTGTCGTTGTACTGCTTGACGAAGTCCATGATAGGCAAGCTGTGCTGGCCCAGAGCCGGGCCGACCGGAGGGGCGGGAGTGGCCTCGCCAGCCGGCAGGTTTAATTTAAGAGTGGTTTTGATTTTTTTGGGAGCCATAATGGTGGAATTATATCACTGATTTGATTAGTAACTGACGTAAAATCCCAGAAAGGCAAGGAATTTTCTGAATCTGCTGACTTTATTACATAGAAAGAAGAGCTGATGATAAAGCTTGAGTAATTCTTCGTTGCTTTCAAAAAGGGTATCATTATTGAGAAGAAGTTTTCTCGGATCTTGATCTGGGTTGAGCCTGACCTTTGTTCTTTGGTGCGCGGAGGAGACAGCATCTATCCGTTCGGTTCTTTTGATTAGATCTGTATGGCCACAAGTGCAAACAGTGTTATCTATTCTGAAGGGACAGTGTATAGGTACTATTTCTTCGGACACCGCAGGTTATATCTTTTTGACCTGTAAAAAGTCGAGCTCCACGGGGGTTTCGCGGCCGAAGATAGACACCAGAACCCGGAGTTTGCCGGCGGCTTCGTCGATACTTTCAATAGAACCTAAAAAGTCGGCAAAGGGGCCGTCGGTAATTTTGACGGCTTCGCCCAGGGAAAAGTTGGCCTTGTATTTGGGAGCTCCCATCTGGGCAAACTGCATAATGGCGGAGACTTCGGTTTCGGAAAGGGGAGTGGGGCGGTTGCCGACGCCCACAAAACCGGTAATACCCTGAGTGGTGCGGACTACCAGCCAGGAGTCGTCGTCGATGACCATTTTGATTAGAAGATAACCGGGAAAAATTTTTTCGCGAACGGTGGATTTTTTGCCATGCTTGATGTGGATTTTGTCCTGGGTGGGGATGAGAAGTTCAAAGACTTTATCAGTTTGGCCGAGAGTGGCAATACGCTGGCGCAAAGTTTCAGCGACACGGGCTTCGTGGCCGGAATATGTATGGACTACATACCATCTGGCTTGGCTGGCAAAGGCTTCTGGGGCTTTGACATTGATGACTATGTGGCCGGGAATGATCTTAGAACCCAGACCCCGTTCGGTGACGGATGGCTGGTCCGGTCCTGCGGCGGGGACGACCGGCTCGGGAACGGAAACGGGTTTGTCAGGCATAAATTACTTGAGTAATATTGTCAGCAGGTTGGTAAAGACAAAGTCCAGAGCACCGACGTAAGCCGCGACGACGGCGGAGATAGCAATGACAATAATCGTCAGCTGGATGGTCTGTTCGCGGGTGGGCCAAGTGACGGCTTTGAGTTCGGAGACGGTATCTTTAATATAGGAGACAAGGTTCATGGGGTTATTTTAACAGCAGTTTTACCCAAACAAAAAGAGTCTTAGCGACTCGTGTCAAGGATTATATATAATTTTGAATTAAGAAGCAAGAACCGGGGGACTAGGGGATGGGGGTGGTCTGAGGGAGAGAGGCGAGCTGGTTGAGCGCTTGGGAGCCCTGTTCAAGATAGTCGGGAGCAGCGGGGGTGAAGACGGGGGCTTGGTGAAGGAGAGTAGCCCGGAAACTTTCGAGGGTCTCGATCATATGAGTGACGGTGGCCTGGGGATTTTGGGTAATTCCGGTCTGACTGGTGTCAATTAACTGGCCGAGGAAATAT
>Ga0075704_113_pt1 | contig 22669 bp, 23 predicted proteins | sample RifGroA2_FD_67735 | JGI IMG/M metagenome (GOLD analysis project Ga0075704, IMG submission 67735) | Microgenomates (Amesbacteria) bacterium GW2011_GWA2_47_11 | reverse complement strand
AAGACCTCCTCCCGCAACCTGGAAATCGGTAGCTCTTTGGCCATGATTATCCTGGCATTAATCATCCTGTTGCTCTAAAATACCAATTTATATGTCCGCCGATCCCGATTTCCAAAAGATACTTGCCAAAATTGACCGGCTCAAGTCAGCCAAAGATTTTGACCTTTCTCTTGAGGAAGACTTAAGTATAGCTGTCATGAATTTAATCAGCCTTGAGGAGCACTTCTTCTTTACTGCCCAAAAAACCGGTCAGCCCAGTTATCTCGATCTTCTCAAACAAACTCGTGAAATTAGAAAAACCCTTCTGGCGCGGATGATTGACCGCCACGAAGGCGAGACCTGGTGCATCAGCAAGCACTTGCTGGCCAGCTGCATGCGCATTATGGAAGTCGCTACCAAGCTCCAAACCGACGGCAAAAAAAAGGAGGCTGAAGATATGTTTTCCCAGGCTTACAAAGTCTATTCCCTTTTTTGGGCCGTCCGCCTCAAACTTATTGATCTTCACGGGGTCAAAAAAGTCACCGACCCCCGGCCCCAAGGCTCCTGGTCATACGAAGATATAGTCAACAAATTAGTAGATTGTTGTAAAGAGTAAATGAACAAACCCGTAATTATCGTCGTTTCTCTTGTTACTGCGGCCATCCTGGGTGGGGGAGTCATCCTGGCTACCCGGCCCTCGGCTCCGGCCTTCACCGGCTTGGACGAATTCGCCAAATGCCTTACGTCAAAAAGCATCGTCATGTACGGAGCCGCCTGGTGTCCCCACTGCCAACAAGAGAAAAAAGCTTTCGGGGACTCCTTCCAATATGTTACTTACGTGGAATGCCCCGCAAATCCCCAAGCTTGTCTGGACAAAAACGTCACCGGTTACCCTACTTGGATACTCGGTGATGGGACCCGCCTTTCGGGCCAGCAGGGAATCAAAAAACTTTCCGAAGCCTCAGGCTGCGCCCTTCCCTGATACCCTTTATCTTTTCAGCGTACAACCCGAGCAGTTAAGTTCAGCTTAACTAGACTATTTAAAGTCGATGCTTAGAGTTTTATCGTACTTAATGCCTGCGGAACTATCTTCCTCTTTTATTTCATCAAGATATATGACTTTATCGCCCTCTTTGACTTCAATGGTAACCGACACCCCACAACATCCTTGTTCATTCCACAAAACAAATCTCAGCTCATTAGAGCCTTTATTCAAACTGGTTGTTAAATCTATTTCTCCGGAATCACCGGGTTTGTGCCCGATTTCCTTCCAGTTAGGCTCAGTACCAAACATCCCCCATTTTGCCGTATATTGAGGTACATCATTGATATACAATGTGGCCTTGTCATCTACATTTGACATGGAAACGGAGTACGCAGATCCTGAGACAAGTGATTTGACCGGGGACATTGTTGGAGTTGGGGTTGGTGAGTGAAATACAATCGCGGGAGTAGGTATCCGGGTTGGTATTTTCGTTTCTGTGGCCAGTTTTTGGCTTTTCGCCGGTTTGTTAACGCTTTTATTTCCAAAAATTAACCCCCCTATAAATATAACAACTACGATACCACCCACAGCCAGCCAGCCTGAATAGCCTGCTTTTTCCTTCTTCTCTGCCGAATCTACCACACCTTGACACTTGGGACATCTGCTTGCTTCACTGCTGATCAACTCACGACAGTGCGGACAGCGTTTTCTCTCAGGAAGAAATGCCGCTATTAACAGTGTCAACGGACCGATAAATATTAAAATCAGCAAAAACCACCAGCCAACAAACAAAAATAGTCCCGTTGACAATGATTTCAAATATCCTTTGTGTGCAATTACATACATTGCGTACAGACCGGGAAGTGCCATTAGGAATATACCGGTTGCCGGATCGTCAATTGGTCTCAAAACGAAAGGAAAAGCTATGAGAGTTGCTATTGCCAGGAGAATAAGGTGACTTCGCTGCAACACAGGTAATCGTAGTATAACACTTAAACCCTTAACGAGCCGCGGAACGCCCTGGCGGCATAGTAAGATTCTGCGCCGTTGTGATACACAAAGACATTACCGTAACGAAAATCAGCAAAGATAGCACCGCCTAAATTTCTAATATCAGAGGGTGTTTTTATCCAGCTCGACGTTTTCGTATCGAAATTTCCAAAGTTTTGCAACTCTCGATATTGTTCTTCCGTTAAAAGCTCGATGCCCATGGCAGCTGCCATGTCAATAGCGTTATCTTTTGGCTTAAATGCTTTCCTTGCCTCTTGCCCTTCACGATCGTAACAAACATTTCTGCGGCCCGCGGGACTTTCCGCGCAACAATCAAAAAAAATGTATTCGCCTGTCTTTTTATCTAGACCCACAACATCCGGTTCACCACCGGTTCTTGCCATTTCTGAAAGTGACCACAGCTTTTCAGTATTAGCTTGGAGCTTGTCCTGTACTTTGGCCCAGTCGATACCTTTATGGCGGTTCATGTTTTTCTCAAAACGGTCTTTCAAGCTCTCCAGTAATTCTTCATATTGTTCTGGTGACAACTCCTTTTTAATGTAGCTCATACTCATATATTACGTTATATCTGTTTACAATTTCTATTTCTTCTTTTAAATAAATGTTATTACAAAATTTTTACTATACAAACAGTTTTGAAATTGTTATATTATGGAGCCAAATCATAAGGAAGGGGGTGAATAAAGATGAATAAAGCGATATTTATTTTAGAAATAATGTCTTTTCTGGCAATCGTTGCCTTACTGCCTAAATCAGTAATGGCCGAATGGCTAATACCAGCAAGGATATACTATTGTCAAAACCCTACTCCCAATTGTCCGCAGTCGAAATCTGGAAGCTTCACTCCGGCGTATGAGGGATATGTTGGCACATACCTCCAGACAGCTGACGGAAGATATCTGCAAAAAACAACGTTAGGGTGGACATATTGGGATTGCCAAACATCTCAGGGATTTATGTTGTACCCTGGATATAGAGCTTATGCCGGAAACGGCACAAACTGGTCTTTTGCCAGAGTACAATCAGGCTGTCCGCCCATAATTGCAGCTTCCGTGTGGGAATATGTAGAATATCCCGGATTTCCTTGATATGGCTACCGGGCTAGGATTCGTTCGCAAAGCGGGAAGCGTCAGCTTCCAGCTGGATAAACAGATCCAAAGTCTGTTGTCCTTAGCTACCGGGCTAGGATTCGAACCTAGATAAACAGATCCAAAGTCTGTTGTCCTACCATTAGACGACCCGGTAAAGAGCGTCTAATGGTTAGTGGAACACGCCCCATTAGACGACCCGGTAAAGAGCGTCTAATGGTTAGTGGAACACGCCCCATTAGACGACCCGGTATTAAGTGGGCCCGGAGCGAGTCGAACGCTCAACCGTCTCCTTAAGAGGGAGCTGCTCTGCCATTGAGCTACGAGCCCATTTACTTATAATTTTACTCCAGACAATATCATTTCGCTAAATACGTTACTTGATATCCCTACCAGAACATTTCAACTCCCTCTCTTATAATAAGAGTTTTTAAACCCAAAAATTCGTTACCTTACAGGCCTATAAACGTCTGCGTGACCACTCGCAATAGATGTCCATCCACCGGTCGGATTCCGCATTACATAATATAAGATATCTGTAATCCGCACCTTCTCTGTTAAATAACGCGCCTTGGGTATGTTTCGTGAAATATCCGTGCGGAGGCGACCAATCCGTAGCTGAAACATTCTTACTTTCCCAAATCCAATAAAAGTTCGTTTTATATACCCTCATCCCCCTGGAGGCGCTGGTTACTCTCACTTGTGGCTCTCCGGCTGAATTTTTCTTCCACTGCGCTGTAACTTTTAGCCAGTGATCAGCGACTTTAACATCATTGACTTTTATAATTAGTTTGTAGGTTTTGGTCTGTTGGGCGTACAAGGGGTTGATTTTATTTTCTTCTTCGACCAGTTGAACAGGTTCAGAGGAAATGTCCGCCGCCCGGACCTCACCCATTGAAAAAATAAAATACCCCGCTATGCCAACCAGACTCAAAACCCATAATAATCTTTTCATCTGTTATTCACCTCCCTTCCTGCACCGCTTACTTCTTCATGCATCTTTTTTCTCAACTCGTATGCTACCACATGTCTTATAGCTTGTCTAGCCCGACCATTTCATTGTGCCCCTGGCAGGATTCGTTCGCAAAGCGGGAAGCGTCAGCTTCCAGCTGCATCTCGACCCGATAGGGTCTCATACCTTGTGCCCCTGGCATGATTCGTTCGCAAAGCGGGAAGCGTCAGCTTCCAGCTGCATCTCGACCCGATAGGGTCTCATACCTTGTGCCCCTGGCAGGAATCGAACCTGCATCTCGTCCTTAGAAGGGACTTACTCTATCCGTTGAGCTACAGGGGCTCAATGGATTAGGCGAGAGCCGCTTCCGTTGAGCTACAGGGGCAAGCCTCTCCAATTTTACTCCATTTACTTCCTGTTCACCTCGTAATATGTCCCCGGCCCCTTTCCCGCTTTTCTCAAGACATTAATATCCTCCAGCCTTCTTAGCTTAAACTGGGCCGTCCTTTTAGGAACCCGTAATATATCCACTACGTCAGAGCTGGTTACTCGGCCCATGGTGACGACAAAATCGACAATTTTCAATTCATCATTATCCAAAATATTTCTGGTTCCTTTTGCCTCTCCCACTACGGAAATGTTTATGATCAGGTCCTTTACTTTTCTCACCTCCTGCAAAAATCCTTCCACGTAATACTCCAGCCAGTTCGTCAGATCCGCCCCCTTTCTGGAATTAAAAGTGTCCCCCGTTTGCAAATGGCGGTAATAGTTTTTCCGGTTTTGATTGTAATAATCCTCCAAAACCAGTACTTTCTTAAAATCCCACCCCGACTGATACAAGTGCAGCAGGGTCAGAAGCCTACCCGTCCTGCCGTTCCCGTCTGTAAAAGGGTGTATGGTTTCAAACTGGTAGTGAAACAGTCCCGCTCTGATTACCGGATGCACTTCCCCGGCTTTACCCAGCCACTGCAATAAATCGTCGATTAATTCAGGGACTTTTTCGTTTGGCGGGGGAGTGTAAGCCAGCTCCTCCTCGCCCTTGGGCAGCACATTCAAAATATAGACCGGCCCTTCCCTGAAAACCCCTGTCTTCTCCTCGTCCACCAGTCCTCCTACCACCACCTTATGGATTTTCAAAATATCTCTCTTAGATAACCCGCTTTTTTCATTTACTATCTCATCAATTCTCCTCAAAGCTACCAAATAGTTTTCCACCTCCCGGACCTGATCTTCCTGGGCGACCACTTTTTTTCCTTCGGCTAATTTTTGTACCTGGTATTCCTGCAGTCTGTTCCCCTCAATCGAAGTCGAGGTATGCGCCATTTTAATCACTGCCGCCCGGCGCAAAAAAGCTTCCCTAGAAGGCAGCAGGGCGGATCTTTCCACCATTGCTTTAATCTCCGCTATTTCCGACAGCCTGCTTACTATTCCGTCCGTAATCGTATACTTGGGCACAAACATAATTCTGCTATAGTCAGCGTATCCAGATTTGCAAAATCGGTACGCTGGATATATACCCATTTTGGCTTCAAGCCATTTCACAAATTCCAGCTAAACGGGTATATTATATCACGCAATAATCACGCAAGAAATCATGCAACGATTTCGCAGTCCTGCCCGAACTGCTCCGTGAGCCGTGTACGGATAGTACAAGAAGGCGAACAGTAAAGTGGGTAGGGCAAGGTATCACGCAACAAAAAAAGCGGGCTTTTGGCCCGCTTTTTTTACGTTTTCGTCTTGCCGATTTTACTCGGAAGACTCATCAGTCCCGCTTCGCGGGAAAACGTGCTGGGGACTTACTTGATGCTGGGGATTTGATTTTTTGGATTGATACTCAAAAGTATCTATACTTAATCCTGAAATCAGAATCCTTACATAAGTAAGTCCAGAACCTTTATGGTTCTAACCGCTATTTTGGCAAATTCGCCCAAATTGACAGAAATAGTCAATAGGCAAACGGCAATTAGATGCCTACTTTAGCGATCCCGCTCCCTTAAGTTGAACCCTAAGTCCAACTACTTTCCCCGGAGGGAAAGAATTTCTAAGCCATCAAGTCTCTCTACGATTTTTGAGGCTGCCTGCTGCAAGAACAGCTTTATTCTTGCCTTAGATCTGCGTCGAGTTAGACTCGAAGCAGGCTAAACCTCATGATTGGTTGAATCGGCTATTAGTCGTTTTTCCCAGACTCTGCCTTGACGATTCGAATCGCTTTGGATCCCCCAGCGACCAGATTGCCGTGCATACTGTACATGCGGATCTTCTGGTACTTGCCTATATGTTCAGGAAGTATGTTGCTGACGTCGATTTGAACCAGCCATGCACCCTCGTCTCCTGATGGTGTTACGTACTTGGGAAGGTAGGTGAATGATACCCGCCTGAACTTAATTGCGGTTAATCCGTCACCGTAGTGTTCCGCTTGTCCGAAGCAGCCAGGTTTTGAGGTGATCACCCAAAGTGTGGTGTCATTGGGGGTGATAATATTTCCATTGGGAAATTCCCAAATGGAGCAGGGTTGGACGTTATCAGTCACGGGCGGTGTGACGGGAGGAGGAGGCGGGGGAGGCTCGGATGGGACCGAATCCCCGACAGTGATTTCCACCGAGCAGGAGCTGGAAGCTCCATCATCGTCGGTGACTGTCAATTCAGCCGTAAACACACCAGACTCCTCGTAAACATACGGAACGGTTTCGCCACTTCCCGTGTAGCCGTCGTCGTAATTCCACTCGTAGCTGACAATTTGCCCATCCTCATCCGAGGAATTGGATCCGTCCAGTGTGACGGTTAAGGGCGCCTGGCCAGACGAAGGATCGGCGGCTGCGATGCACTGAGGTACCTGGTTTTCAGGAGGTGGGGGCGGAGGAGGAGCGCAACCCATGTAACTGGCGGGGACAGTAAACTCCTCATCTGCAGGCAAGCTGCCTGTTTCATTCCACTCCGCATGGACACGAACTGGAAGATCGCTTGCCGGGTACGTGGCATATGGCGTCAGATCCACCGTGATCCAGTCGGTCCAATCCGAACCCGGCAGTACATCTAAATGACCTGATGCTACTTCTATCCATATACCGATAAAAAATACACTTATGGAGTAGTCTGGGTCATTCCGGAAACGCACGTCCATCGTACAAATTCCGTAAACAGGCTGAATCCAAATACTCATGCCATTACCATCGCGGCGATCGTTCATTAGTCTGTATGCCGGAGGTAAGCAACCGTTGTTACAAACAACAGCTTTCACCCAGTACTTTATTTCTTCAAAAGAATACTGAGGCTCCCAATCCCATGAATAACTTTCTCCAGTTTCTAAATTTATCTGGATTTGGATGCTATTTACCACAGATCCGCTATCCACCTCAAGAACTTCAAGGTCAAGGGTGCCAACGCAGGTCGTACTTCCGAGGTTAATAACCTGTCCGGTGATTCGTGCAGACATTCCATCTGACCGAATTACTGTTTGTCTGTAATACATACCGCAACCATCATTTGGGATGGTATTGGGTGTAGTTTCCGCAGCCTGCGCTGGCTGAGGGGACGATATAAAACTGAACGCACTGAATATTAGCGCAATCAGTACGATCAGGTACAACGCGGTTTCATGCCGCTTGTGATTCATTTTTTCTCCTTGAAGATAGAAACTGATTTTTTTCAGTAGCCCTTTCCTTTTAGGGAACGGTTTGCTTTTCTCGCTCATTATTTCCGAACGCTTTCGGCCTTTGGGATTTTCGATCCTTTTTCATACATTCCAATCTTCTTGTTAACAAGTTATGCTTAAAAGCATTGGACTTTTAACGCGAACCAGCCGCGGGATAAACCTCTTAATGAGGGTCCGCATTTCCGATTTAGAAGAAAGGTCTGAAGTCAATTGGACCTTAACCCTTCCGGCTTCCGGTGCTCTTCTATAAGAGCAAACATTTTATCTATAAAACGTCCATTTCACTTACTGGCGCATTGAGGATTACGATTCACCTTAAGGGTGAAAAGTCTAACTCACGCGTGCTCAGAGCTGGTAGGTTTCACAGACAACCTCTAATAGAGGGTAGAGAAGAGACAGTAATAGATTATTAATCTATCCCCTCTATACCCTCTACTTTGAGGCGCAAAATAAACAAGGAGATTTTTTAGCCTTTATTCAACCAATTTGTTAAGGTGCAGCCTTTTTTCATTTCCCCTTCATCCTCTCCGATTGGCAATCAACCGCGTCAGACTCCAAAGAAATTATTTAGGCATAAAGAAAGATTTTTAAGAGTTAATAGATTTCTCCGTATGAGGCGGACCGAAGGCGGGTTACCCCGTCGCTAGCACTCGACAGACCAACCCGTCCCTCGCTCCGCCCCACAGGTTATTTAACATTCCCGGGAATCCCGCGCGAAACTGAAATCAACAGAAATGTTACACAAAGTCACCGTTGACAATACCTCCAACCCAAATGTTACTATCAAGCCATGTCCAGGCTTATCACCGCCGATCAAATCAAAGCTCTTCGAGCGGATATTAAGGAACTCAAACACCACTGGACATGGAAACACTTATCAGCCCCAGACGTGGAGGGGCGACTTAAAGCTTTATCCACTGATATTTCCGACCTAAAAAAAGATATTTCGGAAATAAAAACCGACACATCACATCTCAGATCCAGAATTGATATCCTGACCAAAGAATTTAATGACCTCGACAACAAATTATTCCAGTGGAAAAGCGAACTATTCAATAAAATCGATGAAGGTTATATTTCCCGATGGAAAGACCAGACAGAAGAACACGCTGCTATCCAATTCAGATTGAACGAACACCAAGAGGACATCGATAAAATCAAAACCAAAATCTCCATTACTCCCTAATACCTATTCAATTCAGTTCCCCGCGGGACACCCGGGATTACGACTCTCTTAAATCTCTCTTGTTAATGTGCTAGAACAAGAAAAGTTATGCTAGATTGTATTCTAGGATATGGTGCTGAGCAATTCAGCTATATCCTGATACTGCTATAGGGTATCACAACTTTAATACTTTGTCAATACTACAGGATAGTAGGTAAATAGGCTTTTTCTTTGATACAATAAACAAATGCCCCTAACCGTCTTATCCCTGCGCGTTCCCCGCGAGTCCGAAAACACTCCCGAGCAAACCGCCCAGCTTTTGGCCTCTCTGGCCAAAGCCGCCACCCGCCCCGGTTTTTTCCCAAATCTTTTCGGCCACCAGCCCGTCTATCTCTCTCTGGAGGTAACCCTGGTAGACGGCCAAATAGTTTTCACAATAGTTTTCCCGCCTCATTTATCGACTTTCGTCCAGTCCCAGATGTTGGCCACCTACCCCGATGTGGTCATGGCTCCTATTCCCGACTATTTGTCTTCCTGGCCCGATCACCCGGCTGTCAAACTCAGTTTAATCCGCCAGGCTTTTGCCTCCTATTTTCCTCTTCGGGACTATGCCGACTACAAGGAAGTTGACCCCATGCTGCCTCTTCTGGGTGTTTTATCCAAAGCCGGTACCGATGACAAAATTCTTATCCAGTTCGTCTTGTCTCCCCCCGCCCGCAATATTCAGAAAAACGCTTATTCGTACCTCCATCCCAAATCCTCTTTGGGTCCTGACGGTAAACCTCAAAAGGTTCCTCCCCCGGAAGGCAAAAAACTTATTGAAGACAAGCTTTCCCAGCCCTTGGTTGGTGTGTCTATTCGTTTTGCCACTACCAAACCCGAGCTTCTCCACGACCTGCATGGTGCCGTCTCCGTCTTAAACCGCCCCGACGGCAATTCGCTTATCCCGTCCCGGCTTCTGCCCTGGTATCCCCGCCGTCTCTGGCGGGCGGTGGTTTCCCGTACTCCCTTTTCTTCCCTTACCGTTCCCCCTGCCACTTTAAATGTCATGGAATTGTCCTCGCTCTGGCACTTGCCCGGGGTTTATACCAAACTCCCCAACGTCGCCTGGTCCGTTTCCAGTTCCTTGGTCGAAGCTCCCGATAGTCTCCCCGTCTTCAAAAAAGATTCCGTTAACGCCGATACCAACTTCTTTGCTTCCACTGTATACAGAAACCAGCCGGCTACTTTCGGTATCAAACTTCCCGACCGTCTGCGTCATGTCTACGTCCTGGGAAAATCCGGCACCGGCAAATCTACCTTGCTGGAAAACATGGCCATCGACGACTTCAAAAAGGGTAGGGGAGTAGCATTCATCGATCCTCACGGTGACTCGTCCGAAAGTCTGCTCAACTATATTCCTTCTTCCCGAATCAACGACACCATTTATTTCAATCCCGCTGACCGGGATCACCCTATTGCTTTAAACATTCTTGAAGTAGCCAACCCCGACCAGGCCGAGCTGGTCACCTCCGGAATTGTCGCCATTTTTCACAAACTTTACGGTCATTCCTGGGGACCCCGGCTCGAGTACATTCTGCGCAACACCGTCCTGACTCTCACCCATATTCCGGGCACTACCTTGCCCGATGTGGTCAAAATGCTCACCCAAAGCAATTTTAGAAACCAAATCTACCCCCGGCTGGCCAACCCCCAGCTTCTCTCTTTCTGGAAAGACGAGTTCGAGCGCCTGGAGGAAAGGACCCGGGCGGAACACATCGCCCCCATCCTCAACAAAGTCGGTCAGTTCGTCAATTCTCCCCTTATTCACAATCTTATTTCCCATCCTAAGTCATCCATCGATCTCGAAGACGTCTTAAATTCCGGTAAAATTCTTATCGCCAATCTCTCCCAAGGTAAACTCGGCGAGGACAACTCCGCTCTTTTGGGAGCCATGTTTATTACCAAGCTTCAGCTGGCATCCATGAACCGGGTAGACATGCCGTTGAGCCAGCGCCGTGAATTTTTCCTTTACGTTGACGAGTTTCAAAATTTTGCCACAGCCAGTTTTATCAAAATTCTTTCCGAAGCCCGCAAATTCGGCTTGGGGTTGGTTTTGGCCAACCAATACATCGCCCAGATACCGCTGGAGATTCAAAAGGCCATTTTCGGCAACGTCGGCACCACCGTCTGTTTTGTTATGGGCAGCGACGACGCCCGCATCATGGAGGCTGAGTTTGGCAAAGTCTTTAGCGCCGCCAGCCTCGTATCTTTGCAAAAATACCAAGTTGCCATCCGGATGACGATCGACGGGACTGTCTCACCGCCCTTTTTAGCCGCCACCCTGCCTCCGGCCAAATCCACAAATCAAAACAAAGCTAAAGTAATTACGGTTTCCCGGGAGCGTTACGCAGTCAAACTCAAGGCTTAATTCCCAAATACCACACTTTCGTCTTACTCTTCAGTCCTTCGATCCAGCTGGAAACCTCCGTTTGCAGCTTCTGCTGTTTTAATTGATTTTCCGCATTCATCCTTTTTTCTGCGTCGTCCTTCCCCTCCAGGAACGCCGAGTTATCTTTGATATATTTATCCACCTCTTCTGCCGCTATAGTCGCCTGTTCTGCCAGGGCCTTTTCTATCCCCAGCTGCAGTGATATTTGGCTGCGCAGGTTTTCCATCGTCATCCCTCTTTCGCTCAACAACTGATCCAGATCCGCGCCTTCTCCCAGACTGCTTTTGATGTCGGTAATCTTTTTATCTATCTCATCGTTCGCTATGTTTATATTCATTCTCCCCAGCTCTGTTTTTACCAGTTTTTCCGTTACTATCCCATCCACCACCGACTTTCCTCCCTGGGCAAACAGCATTTGGTTAACCTGGTGACGGAAAACCGGCCTTATTCCCACCACAGCCACCACCGGCCAGGTGTTTGTCTTATACCACCACAACCCCAATATCAGGATTAGGGCCGCTACCCATCTCCACGCTTTACTCCTGGGTCTTACCCCCGTTTGCGGCTCCTCAAATTGATAGTCATCTGCAATGCTTACTTCTCTCTTCTTACTCCTATTTTTTACTGCCATTCCCAGATGTTAACATACGTTCTAAATTCTTAGCAACAACCAAAATATGTTATTTTTATATTACCTCCATTTATGACCTTGACTGCTTTTCTGTTCAAAAACCGTCTCCGGATTTCCCCCGCTTCGCTATCCGCCTGCGAATATGCCCTGAGAAACATGCACCGCTCTCTCGATCCTCTCCACAATCACCTCCATATTTATTCCATGCTGGAATCTCTTCACAGCTTTATCAATGCTGACCCCAATATCAAGTCGCAAATTGACTTTGATGTTCTTCTGGTTGCCATCTGCTGGCATGATGTCTGGAAATCCGGTAAGAACCCCCGTCACAAGCGGGCGATTATTTTCCATAATCTTGCTGAAGGTCTCGCCGCCATGAGGCTATTTTCCCGTTACGCCAAAATTCATCCTCTGCCAAAAGTCCAGGTTAAAAAAATCAATTACGCTATCCGCAAACACTCCGCCGTTCAAATCCTGCCCAAGCGCACACTCGAAGCCCGGATTCTCAAAGACCTTGATGCCTTAGAAATGTGGTCATTCTCCAGAATCGCCAACGCTGTTAAACACAACGGAGGAGTCAAAAACATTCCATACAAATTATTTCTGTTGTTTTCTTGGTACTTCAGTTTCTGGCAATTGCGCAGAACCACCAATAATTATTATCTTGATTGGTCTAAAAACGAGTTTTTAATCAGACGCCGCCAATTTCTCATACAACTTTCTGCATTTCTGGATCAACTTATCCATCCTCACCCCAACACTTCATCTCTTTTGCGCGACAAAAAGTCAAACCAATTGTCCATTACCCGTAAAATCATTTTAAAAGGCCTTTCTAGCATAAATTCAACCACGTAAGACATGTTTAATAAAATCTCCGATTCCAGGCCAGTAAACCACATCAAAAAAACAATCATCGGCCGGGTCATCAAAAAGCTCATCTTCTCCAAACTGGAAGAGATTCCTTTTATTATTTTCTTTACTTTTTTACTTACCTTCCTGTTCACCCGCTTTTTCATCCACTTCGGCAGCCTCAATCGTATCCAGGAAATCATTCCCGTCCGGGGTATATTTATCAACGGTATCCACATTCACCACCTGAACTTCGGCATTATCATTCTGGCTGTGGTCGGCTTTGTCTCCCTTTACGACATAAAACCTCTCACCCATCGTAAATTGTCCGCACTCTATGGCATAGGTCTGGCCTTGACTTTCGACGAATTTGCCCTCTGGCTCAAGCTGGAAAATGATTACCACGCTCGCATTACTTATGACGCTGTTATTACAATCACCCTGATTCTTTTAAATATTGCCTATTTTCCCGGATTTTGGAACCGCATGGGTAAGAAAATTTTGAGATTATCCCACCACTTCATCTCTCTTGCGCGACAAAAAGTCAAACCAGTTATCCATAACCCGTAAAATCATTTTAAAAGGCGCTTCCAGCACGAAATCAAACACGAAAACCAGAAAGTTAAGTTTGGCCACTCCGCGCGACAGCCAGCTGCCTACGGTCACGATGGGCAGCATCAGCATATCCCCCAGCGACGACCCCAAGCCTCTTCCCGACTTGACTGTATAAATTTTCGCCGTCTGCCGGATCCTATAGGCAAAAAAGCTTACTACCGTCACAAAAAATAAAAATATCACACTGCTGACCAAGCTGAACCCGGATCGTACCAGTGTTACTGTAATTCCGGCAAACACCGCCATCCCCAAAACCATATAAACTGTATAAAATATTTTAGTTTTCAGATTAAGCGTTTCTCCCAGGAGGTGCACCTGCTCGCCCCCGACCCAGGATAAATCATCTCTTGACACCACCTCCCAGGCTTTCAACACCAATCGCTCCTGATTTCTCGTATCCGGTAATTTTATATTAGCTGTCAGCGACCACATCAAGCCCACTGGAAACAAAGTGTTTACCGCCAGTGTTCCCCAAGCCACTTCCCCCCTTATCCACCTGTCTACCGGTATTTCCAAAATCAGCGCAAACAGCATTTTCGTTAAAAAAACATAAATCAGGCTTCTCATCCCGGCCGTACTCATTCGTCCCCGCAGCAGCGCCAGCTGACCGGCAAGCACCTGTCCCGCTCTCTCTTTAAACATTTTTTCATCATTTATTATTTGGGCAAACTCCTCGGGGCCGGAAAAATAAATATCCCTCACTAATACCAGCGGCCCTACCAGCTTCCTTACAGCTACTGCTACCCGGTTTAGTTGCGGGCTGTTAATGGCTTGCCGGGTATGGTTGTAAGTCTCAGCCAATATCTGGTCTGTTACTTTATGGTCTGATTTTCCCGACTGATTCGATATCAGCCTGAATAAGTGATATGCCAGCTGTTGGTTGTCAGATTGGGAATAAATTTTATCAATCGCCGTATACAAAATCAGATCGAAATTAGCCAAACCCTGGGAAACCAAAGCTTTTTTCAGACAATGGAAGGCAAAATTGGTAAATTTGTAATAGTCTTTGCTCGGGTTTAGATACTCCTCTATTTCCGCCGAAATCAATCCCACCAGCCATTCTCTGTCCACTGCCGGAGATTTTAATTGTACGAAATATTTATCGAATATTTTCTTAATTTCTTCCACTACTGCCGGCCGGGACGATTCCCAGGTTACGTACTTTGCCCACTTCAGCTCCAAAAGCAGCGATTCCGAAAGTCTTCTGGTATCACTCTCAAAAACCAGTTGGCGCTTCAGTATCCGTTCAATTGCCGCCCTTCTTACCAGGTGCTCTGCCCGGTATTCCAGCGCATTTCTGGCTACTTCGTACACTCTGGCAATATGGTCTATCGGACCCCCGGTATCACCTTCTCCATCCGTCGCCACGGCTTTTCCCAGGCTTAATTGCTTTACCAGTTCCCTTACTGCCGGATTCATATCTTCACTAGATTGTACACCGGGGCCAAAACACCCGCTTGACTTGACCGCCACTACCGGTCTAGTATAAAAATAATCCTTTCAATGAACAATTCAGACCGACTTCTGGAAAAATTTCGCAGCCGCTTCACCGGAATGCCGCTCCTCCTGCAAATTCTGGTTTTGGCAGTTTTGGCTCTTTCACTTCCCACTGCAATTTACGTTCTTAAAAACGGTGGTATCCGCCTTCCCTCCAGGGCTGCTGTCACTGACCCGGTCCTTTATTTTGCTCCCTCATCCTATAGCCTTCCCCCCAATCAAACAGTCAAATTGATGCTGGACGCCAAAGCCCACAAAATCGGTTTTTCCCTGGTCGAGCTGGCTTTCGACAAAACCAAAATAAATCTGGCCGGGGAAATCACTACTTCCTCCCAACTTCCTGCCGTTATCTCCAAAACTTCATCTGGTACTGCCAACTCAACAGGCAGGATAATTTTTGCTTTAGCTGTCTGTGACCCGCTCCAGGGTCAATGTGATCCCAAACCCATCCCGCCTTCAGGTCTGATAGAGCTGGCTCAAATACCCATCACAGCGATTCAAACCCCTCCCACCGGTCAGTTGACCACATCAATTACCGTCACCGCCTCCGGTGTCCAGCTGGTTAGTGACCAGGAAGTAGCCCTGCCCTTCACCCACAGTCCGGCTGACATCACTATCTTCCCTCAAAATATAACCCCTACTCCCACTCCTCCTGTTTCACCAACTCCCACTTCACCGCCGCCCCCCGGTACCGGTTCCATTTCTGTCGATCCTTTAACCGTCACCAAACCGGTTTCCCAAGTCTTTCCCGCAGTTCTCAATTTTAATACCAACGGGATTCCGATTTCCTCACTCACATTCCGCCTTACTTACCCCTACACCGGCTCCGTCCCCGAGCTGGATGTGGTCAACCAGACCGGCTCTCCCACTTCCGTAATTTACCCGGCTCCGCCCTTTGACTCTTCTCCCGACTGGTCGTTCCCGGTCAACTCCGTTACCAAAAGCAACGGTTTTGTTACTATAGATTTTGCGGCTGCCAACACTTCCACAGCAGGTTTCTCCAACACTACCGACCAGGCCTTAGTTACAATTTTCCTCAAAGCCGCCAGTGTCCCCGCGATCAACCCTGTGAATCTGACTTTCGACATGACAGAAACCAAAATGATGTCTAAAACCTCACCTCCAGTTAACATCCTCACCCCGCCGGCAAATCCTGTCTATTTCATAAGTTCTGCTCCTACAATGATCTTTTCTCACAAAATGCAGGGTGTGACTGTCCCTCTGGTCACCCGCACCGACTACCTGACTCTTACCAGCCAGGTCTATCCGCCTTATACTTACACTCACCCGGTTCTCAGCAGTACCGACGGCATATTTACCTCCCAGCCCGCCTTATCCTTAACCAATACGACCATCACCGATGTTGGCACCCCTTATGATGTTCTCATAAAAAGTCCCGGTTATCTGCAAAAGAAATTCGGTTCCGTGACTTTACTTCCGGGTGAAAATATTACTCCTGTTGGCTGGAGGGATATAAAAATATTGGCCGGCGATTTTGATTCCAACAATATTCTGAATATCATTGATCTGGGTAAAATGCTTTCCGTCTATACCGCTCTTTCTGTCCCGGTCACGGACTTAAACCGCATTTACGATATCGACGCCGACGCCAGCATCACTATTTCCGATATTGCCCAGGTCCTCAGCAATTATACCGCTTTGGAAATCCCGGGAGACTAAACCTATGAAAGCAGTAGCTATCGTTTTTGCCCTCATTTCCCTGCTCGGTCTTTACGCCTTGAAAACGGGTATTTCCCGCACTCCTCAACCTACTGCCACCCCAATTACGCCGGCTCTTGAAACTTCCACCCCGGCCGTTTCTAATATCCCTCCTTCCCCCCATCTTCTGACATTGTCCCGAAATGCCACCGGCTCTGCCCAGGTCATGCTCGATGCCGCAGGCATCAATATCTCCGCCGTGGCTTTCCGCCTGATTCACGAGTTTTCTGCCTCCTCCGAAATCAAAATCACCGACGCCGACCCCAAGTTATCCGGTATCCAGGTCATGGTCAACCCCGACTTAATAGATCAAGGATGGGTTTACCCCGTCAACTTGGTGACCGTGGATACCTCATCCCGCAAGCTGACAATAGACTTGTCCGCAATCAATATTACTCCCCAAGGATACACTCCTTCCGGTCCCCAGGCGCTGGCCACTCTCGATTTCACCGCCCTCAGAGATCTGGAAGAATCGCCGCTTAGCTTTGATCTGGCCCTAACCAAAGTTATCACCAAAAAGGGCGATGAGCTGACTTTATATAACCTGCCTCAGATTCTGTACTTAAAATAATTACTGCCCATGTCTTCTCCCAGAAAGATCATTATCTCCCTGGCAGTAGCTATCATCGTCCTGATAGCCACTTTTTCGGTTGTTTATTTTATTAAAGACAGACAGCTTTTCGCCAAAAAGGCATCCGTTCCCACCGGCACCGCCACCGTCTCCCTCACTCCCGCTACCGCTACTCTCAACATCGACCAGCCGCTGACTGTTACCGTCAACGTCAATCCCGCTGGTGTCCTTATTTCCGGCATCGCCATCCGCCTAAAATATAATTTTTCGGGAGACACTCCCCAGGTCATGGCCTCTAATATCCAGATTGCTCCGGGTATATCCGCCTCCGACCAATGGAGCTGTCCTGTCAAATCCGTCATCCCCTCCGCGGGCCAGGTTTCCGTCGATATGGCCTGTATTAACACCAGTACCGAAGGCTTTACCGCCAGCCTGCCCATCACTTTTGCCACTTTTTCTTTGACGGCAAGTCAAGTCCCCCCAGGCAATTCGCTAACCGTTTCTTTCGATCCTTTAAAGAGCATCATTACCCGGAAATCAGATGGTGAAGACATTCTTCTTACACCTTCTTCCACTGGTATTTACTCTGTCAATGCCGCATCCCCCACATCTACCCCCGCCCCCACTTCGCCTCCCGACGAGGATGAACCCAATTCCTGCGGCGGAACCTGCGGCAGTAATGCCAACTGCCAGCCAGGTCTGTTCTGCTTTACGGGAGTCTGCAGGTCTCCCGTCTGTCCCGACAACTCTGACTGCAATTGTGTCGGCGCCGTTGCCACTCCTACCCCCACTCCCGCCGGCCAGCTGCCCCAGACCGGTGCCGCCGAAACCACGCTGGCTATTGGTTTAGCCGCCCTGCTTTTCTTCGTCACCGGCACCATCCTCTACGTCCGCTAACCCTTTCCCCACCATCATCTTCACCATCACACACCCGGTGTGTGATATCCTACTCCTTGACCCGATTTCTGATAAAACCTATAATACATAAGTATCCATGAAAAATGAAGGTAAAGACAAAGCTTCGGGTTGGACTATGGCCGCCTATGTAACAGGTGTGCCTTTCTTTCTTAATGCTGCAGCATTCATTACTCACGCCGGTGACGCGCTCAATGAGATGACCATAAAACCAATACTTAGTAGATTACCCATGGGACTGGAACAGCTCAGTACAGAGACTGCTTCACGTCTCATTGCTGATACTTTACTTCTCATACCCATAGGGCTTATCTTCTTAGGTTGCCTCACCCAATCCAGGCGGGCCGCCAGACACCACTCCTAACTTCCTTTTTTAATCACACACCATCACACACCCGGTGTGTGATTATTGCCCTGACTCTGCCTTTAATTAGTCGGCCAGAAACAAAAAAGTTCATTTCCCCAACCACCCTCTCTTGATATATAATCAGGTTGTGGCTGATAAAGCGTTAAAGGTACTTTTTGTTTCCGCCGAAGTCGCTCCGTTTTCTTCCGTCGGAGGATTGTCCCAAGTCTCCTATTTCCTTCCCCGGACTTTAGCCAAAACGGGAGTAGACATTCGCATATTCACCCCGAAGTACGGAACAATCAACGAGTCTAAATTTCCCGTCCGGATGGAAATTGAAGGTTTGCGGATACCGACGGGAGAAATAGAAAATAGCGATCACCCGACAGATTTGGTCGCAAACGTAAAAACATTCCGGGAGAAAAAAATGGGTTTTCCCCCGGTCTATTTCCTGGAAAACCAGGAGTATTTTGAAAAAAGGGCTAATGTTTACGGTTATTCCGACGACCATATCCGGTTCGGTCTGCTTTCCCGGGGAGCTCTGGAGTTTATCAGATCCCAAAATTTCATACCTGACTTGGTTCATCTCAATGACTGGCATACGGCCTACTTCGCCAATTATTTCCAGGATTACTGTTCTGACGACCCTATTTTGAAAAAGACTGCCATTCTTCTGTCGGTTCATAACCTCTTTCAGGGAAATTTTGATTTTGAACACGCCAAGGATTTGGACTTTGACGACGGAAAGGGAAAACTGGCTTCACTTTATTCCGAAAGGTTCCTTAAACAGAATGCTCTCAAACGCGGGGTAATGCGGGCGGATGTGGTCAACACTGTCTCAGAAACTTATGCCTCTGAAATTATTCTGGACGAATATGGTAAAGGCCTGCACAACCTTTTTAAAGAGGTTCGGGGAAAAGTATTTGGAGTTCTAAACGGCCTCGATTATAAAGACTTCAATCCGCAAACAGACAAGTTGATCAGACGCAACTACAACTATCGCAATCTGAATTTACGCTCTGAAAATAAAGCCGACTTGCAAAAGCAGTTCAATCTCACCATTGATCCCGCCATCCCTATACTTTGTTTCTGGGGCAGAATGGACACCCAAAAAGGTATCGATCTTATTATGGATACCGCAGTTTTTATTCTGGACGAAATGAATATCCAATTGGTGGTAATGGGCCAGCCGGGGGAGGATAGATACCGCCAATTTTTCACTGAGTTGGAGAAAAACTATCCCGGACAGGTCGGTACCCACCTGATGAGTGATTTTGCCTTACCGCATAGGATTGTATCCGGGGCTGACATGCTCTTAATGCCCAGCAAGTATGAACCTGGGGGAATCGTAGCTGTGGAAGCACTGCGCTACGGTTGCATCCCGATCGTTAGGTCAACCGGAGGATTAGCAGACATTGTCATCAACTTTGATCCGGCAAAAAATATCGGCAACGGTTTTACTTTCAAAAAATATACCCGGGAAAATTTTCTGGTAGCGATCGTTCGGGCTCTGGAAACTTACAAAAATAGTGTTACCTGGAACCGGATAGTAAAAAGGGCTATGCAGGCCGATTTTTCCTGGAATAAATCAGCCCAAAGTTATCTCGATTTATATAACCGCGCCATTGAATTTCGCCGGGAAAAACTTCAGCCAAATCCCCCGATGGCTTTTAAGCAGACAGTATCTTAAGATTATGTCATGTATTGGGCCAACTTTCTTCATCTTTACCAGCCGGCAGACCAGATTCCGGAAATTTTCGACAGAGTAGTAGCGGAAAGCTATCGCCCGCTGGTCCAGCTCCTTCTCGATCACCCTCAAGTCAAAATCACTCTTAATATCAGCGGTGTTCTCACCCGCCAGCTTTGGCAGGCCAACCATCGTGACATCGTTTCCGGCTTGGCCACAGCCGCAAATCGAGGCCAGATCGAATTTACCGAGAGTGCTATGTACCATCCTCTCCTGCCGTTTCTCCCCGCAGACGAAACCATCCGCCAAATCCGGTTAAACCGCGATACCAACCGGAAACTTTTGGGTTCTTCATATCAGCCGAAAGGTTTTTTCCCTCCGGAAATGGCATACAGCCCCGAAATATTGCCTATTTTAGTCAAACTGGGTTTTGAGTGGATTATTCTTGATGAAATTGCTTTCAACGGCCGGGTCAGGCAGGCGGCCAGAAATTGCACTTATCAAATTGCCGCCACCCCACTGCGGGTATACTTTCGGGAGCGGAACCCCTCAAATCTGATTATGACCGGTTTAGTCCGAAATAACGCCGACCTGCAGGAGGTAATGGGCGATGAATTTCCCCAAAAGCATTTCCTAATTACTGGAATGGACGGGGAGACATTCGGCCATCATCGGCCGGGTCTGACGGAACTTCTGGTCCAGCTTTTGACCTCGACTGAATTTGACCATGTGTTTTTCTCCCAGCTCCCGGGCTTTTTCCCCAAAACTACCGTTGTTTCTCCCTTAGTTTCCACTTGGGCATCTACCGAAAAGGATATTACGGAAAAACGCCAGTTTTTGACCTGGAAAGATCCCGAAAATCCCATTCACAAACTGCAGTGGCAGTTCCAAAAGCTGGTATTGGACTCTGTCAAAAAAATTAATACCGGTACTGCCCGGGAGAAACTTGACCGGGCATTGGCTTCGGACCAGTTTTTCTGGGCCAGCGCCAAACCCTGGTGGTCGCTGGAAGTCATAGAACACGGTGCCTGGCAGATGCTGGATACTATCAGAAGCCTTCCCCGCGCCCAAAAAGCTTTGCTGATTCAGGCAGAGAGCCTATATCATCAGATCATAGCCTGCGCTTTCCAGTGGCAGCGTACGGGTGTAGTCAGAAAAGCGTACCGGAATTACCGGGAAACCCCGCGCGTACCTTTCAAAGAGCGTACGATCGGTGCGGGAGAGCCGTGGGTTTATAAAGCTTTTATAGAGCTTTTAGAACAGGCGATGAGGCAAGCGGCAATCAAGAAAAATTTCGAAGGTGCTATTCTCTGGCGGGACGCCATCTGGAAATTAGATACCCAAAATGATATTTATGACGCCATCCATGCAGTCGACTTACTGCGCAGGCAGATCCCGGACTCCCAAGTGTTGGCTATGATCGGCAAATACCGCCGGGAGTATGAGCGGCACGTATCCGGCCAGCCGGAACAGAGAGGAACATAATGGTTGCCTATTTTTGTCTCGAATATGCTTTTGACGACAATCCCGATTTTTATCGCGGCGGTCTGGGGGTTTTATCCGGCGACCTGCTTCTCCAGGCCGAAAAAGATAACTTTCCTCTGGTAGCTCTGGGCCTGTACTATTCGCATTCTTCCGAATTCAATCTCGTTCGCGACTCCGATCATGAAATTGTCAAAATCCCGGTCGAAGTAGGGGATCATGTTGTAGCAGTTCAGGCTTGGGCCAAATCATTCGGCCAAAACCAACTCCTGCTTCTTGATTCAAATTTGCCCGAAAATTCTCCGGAGGATCGCAAAATTTGTCAGCTTCTTTACGATCCGGACAAATTAACCATGCTGAAGCAGCAGCTAATTTTATGTATCGGGGGAGGAACTTTACCGCCGTACAGTCGCCACCAAGCACACAATTTTCTTCGGCGCCGGTCTCCATTTGACCCCCGGGGAATTATCCGCCGGTCTGTCGCTCTTCCTCAAGAAATATGGTATGGATTTCGCTGCTTTTTTTAAATTAGGGGAACACTCCAAACACCCGGGTCTATTTTCCACCACTAATTTTTTATTGCGGCATGTTAACCGCGCCTGTGGAGTATCCAAGTCGCACGTTTTTTATGAAAAAAAATCGCACTCCGAAAGCAGGCTGATCCCGATTACTAACGGAGTTTTTACCCCTCGTTGGCAGATTCCCGATTTACCCAAAAATCCCTGGCCTGTTCATCTCAGGCAAAAGAAATACCTGCTCGACAAAGTCAGGGAAAAAACCGGTCACGAACTGGCAAATGATAAGTTGACCATCGTCTGGTCGCGCCGCTTAGTCAAATACAAAAGGCCGGAGCTTCTCTTCAATAATTTGGATAAACTTTCACAAATCGTTAATGATCCTCTCCACCCAGTCCAATTTATTATCGCGGGTCTTACCAATTATTTGAACCCCGACGAATCAGACATTTTAAATGTTCTCGACCGGGTGATTCAACATCCGGATTTATCCGGAAAAGTCGTTTTCTGGCCGGATTACGACATTACCTTGGCCAAAATATTTACCAGCGGTGCGGATGTCTTACTCAATACTCCGAT
>Ga0075704_120_pt1 | contig 22670 bp, 22 predicted proteins | sample RifGroA2_FD_67735 | JGI IMG/M metagenome (GOLD analysis project Ga0075704, IMG submission 67735) | Microgenomates (Amesbacteria) bacterium GW2011_GWA2_47_11 | reverse complement strand
TAGTGGAGATGATTTGGATGACAAAAGAGCGACTGACCAAAGTGACAACTCCGGTTACTGATCTGGCCTTGCCGGTGTCCAAGTCAATATCCCCCAACGTGACTTCCTCACCCATGCCTGTAATTCTATCCCAATAACAGTCCAGGTGCTATAATTTCCACACTTATGACAGAGAAGTTTGGGGAAATGGTGACTGCTGCTCTTTATCAAGCTGGATTAAACCAGACCGAGGTGGCTGAACAATTAGGTTTGCATCCCAGTTTCATAAGCAGAGTTGCCAGGGGCTAGTAGCTCAACTTCGAGCATTATGACACGAAGTAAACCCGTTTGATTTTAGTCCAGAAAGAGTCGGCCGCTTCTTAAATCCTCAATCTGCTTTTTCTTTAGGATAGTTTGAAATATAATAACCAGTATGAAGTTAGCTTTGTTATTGCCCGGGTATTTAGATTCTCCTGACTACCTTCATATGAAGACTTTTGAAAAAGGTCTTAAGAAATTAGGTTACACTACTGAACGGCTTGACCCTTGTGATTTGTGGAAGACGGGAGATGTTAAAAATTACACAATAACAAACTATCTTAAGCAAATTCAAGAAAGGGTTGATGCCTATAAAAACCAAAATCCGACAGAGGTGGTTTTAGTCGGTCACAGTATGGGTGGATTTGTTTCGATAGTTGCCGGAAGCACAATAGGGGGTGTTATCAAGATTGTATCGCTTTGTTCACCACCGGACAGAATTGGGTCAGTAGAGGATTGGGGTGGAAAGGAGTTTCGACATTCCAAACGAGATTTACCCAACGAGCCTAAAAAATTCAGAACGTTTGATATTCCATACTCATTTGCAAAAGACGGACTACAATATTCAGCGGTAGAAGAGGTCAAAAAAATGCACAGACCCTTAATGATTTTTATTGCATTAGAAGATACTGTTTGCCCCCCGGAATTAACAGAGGAAATTGTTGTGAGTGCAAATAACCCCTATGTCATAAGGCAGGAAAATATGGGGCATGATTTCAGACATTCACAAAAAGAATGCAATATAGTTATGAAGCATATTAAAAAATTTCTGGCTGAAACTTCTTGAGGCTACTCATTAAGGACTAGTAGCTACAAACTAAAAGCAAGATCCAAGAACTACTTATTATAAGCGTAACGATTACCTAGTTATTAAATAATATAATGCTATACTCCCGACCAAGCCACAAAAAATGTGAATCCACATTTGGTGGGCTCTATAATGTGGAAATTTAGAAAGTTTTTCTTCAGGGTTTGGTCTCCACATAATATCGTTATAACAGCCATAGTACACACCCGAGAGGATTCCTGAGAGTAAGATAAGTATTAACCTCCAAGGATTAGGCAAAAGAAAACCAGATATAAGTAAGAAAATAACCCATAACCGATTGGTAAATTCTTTACTTATAAGTATTTCCTTCATCGTGTGTATTATAGAATGAATTAAAGTCAAATTGTAGAGGCTGTGAACTTTGCAGGGGTAAACGGAATCTAACAGCAGAGACTGCTGTGAAATTAGCACAGGTTTTAGGTGTCCCCGATAATAGACTGTCAGAGTTTCTTCTTCTCGCTGCAGGTTACCCGTGAAATTCAACACGCGAATTCGGTGGCGGAATTGTTGCTGGATGCACATAAAAGCCAGGGGTTTTGGGGAAGAATCTTCCGGCGCGAAGCCAAGGGACACCAACTGCTGGTAAGACTCTTAAGTGAAAAGGGACATGAGAATCTGGCGGCTGAAGTGGAAGAGAAACATAACTATGCCGCAGTGGCTAGAACTTTTTTGGAAATATCGCGGGGAAAAATGCAAATAATAGAAGTGCCCAAGAGATAGCCGGGGGTGACTAAGGCAGAGTAAGATCCGATAGTGGTCCGGTACAGAGACTGCAGCTTTGGGTATGTACAACCAGAGAACGGGCTATTTCCTCCACGATTCCTAGGGCATATTCGCCCTGATTTCTAAGTATAATCCTGCTGATACTGTCTCTCTCCATCCACTGGCCATAATCATTTCGAACCGGAGATAAGGAGGCTTTCTTAAAATTATCAGCAGTTAAACGAGCATTATCAAACGCCTTGAGCCAGCCTTGACCGATCTCGCAGAGAGGGGGCATATTTATTCGATAATAACACAAAAAGAAGAGCTATCCAGCTGACCAGGGACAAGGCATTTCCTACGGTTCGGACGGGGGTGTTGGTAAAGCGGGCGATGAGATCGTGGCGGCCGGAGGTTAGATCCACCTGCATTTTACCTAAAAACTTATCCCGGGAAGGATCAATAGCCACTTCCCGGCCGTCAACCCAGATCCGCCAGCCGGGGAAATAAAAAGTTTGTAATTCGGCGACGGCCGTTGGGGTAGTGATGAAGATCTGATACCTTTGGCGGTTGGTCTTTTTCATCAGCCGGGAGTATATCCCCCGACCCGTGATGATATTAACATCGTCCCCGGCCGGATCCGGCGGAGGCAAGGGGGCCCAGACAGGCAGGTAATCGAAAATACCGGAAGTGACCTGCATACGCCAGGAATCACCGGAAAATTTTTGGGTATCTGTAGCGTCCGGGTGCCAGAGACGGGGACGGAAAAAGTTGGCATTAAGAAGCAGTAATAGTAATAGTAAATAGGGAATAATTTTTCGCGATAATAATAAGCCGGCTGCACCGGAAATAAGGGAGACAAAGAAGACAGACAGAGTGAGGAAACGCCAGGGAAACTGGAGAAATTTGAGAGGGGAAACCGCGATCCAGATAGGAGTGGTTTTGGAGTGGGACATGAACAAACTAGTAAGAGTAAATAGTAATAGTAATAGGATTAGGTACCAAAGTTTACGGATTTTTTTGACAAACAGCAACAGGAGTAAGACCGTAAGAGGAACCAGCCAGTGCAGGTAACCGAGAGAGAAACTCATCGTGTCTCCCGGTCCGTAAATCGATTCACCATAACCCCAGTAATTTCTAAAAAATATCTGGTTTATATCAAGAAAGTGAGACAGGTAATTAAAATACCCTATAACCAAGGTCTCGACATGGGCAAATTTCTGCTCAAAAATTACCGGCAAAGTAAAAAAAGCGGCTAACCCCGCGGCCCAAAAGCTGGAAACCGCAAGGGGAAAAAGGGATTTAAATGATTTGAACCTGATCCACCAGAAAATAATCCAAAGCAAGAAGAAAGGAGTGAATATCATAAACATGAGGTTGTGGGAGAGCATAAGGGCGGCGACTGATAGAGAAAGTAGGGGGATCCATTTTTTGCTAGAAGTCTCAATAAGTTTATAAGAGGTGAAGAAAATGGCCGGATAAAAAGCCATGGCCCAAAACTCGTTCATCGCCCCGCGGACGAAAAAGTCGAGAGCGTGATAGGGGGCGTAAGTATAAAAAGCAGAACTGACTACCCCTCCTAACCTACCCCAGAATTGCTTACCCAAAAGATACATAAAAAACGCGGTCAAACCAAACCCTAAGATACCGACTGCTTTGACTGTGTCTAAATATGACAAGCCCAACCTAATAAATATGAGGCCCGGCAAATAAGGTAAAGGCGGGTAGAAATTAAACAGCGGATATCCAAATCCGAAGCCCAAATCCTGACTCCAGCGGCAGGGAATCTGACCATCTTTGAGACATTTATCCATCTGCAATTGGCGCATGGCCTGCAAATCATCGTGCATCGTAAAATAGCCGGGCTGAACCAACCAGGAAACAGCCGGCAAGAGAATTAAACAGAGCAAAAGCACATCTTTTTTCATCGGTTATTTTTGGGGAAAAACTGCAAAAAACAGCAGGAATTCCTGGCTGCCTTCGGGAGAGACGGCTTTGGGATAACTGGCCAATAATTTGAGACCCAGCCGATCGGGATCGCCGTGAAAGCGGGATGAATTGACAACCAAAAAGACCTGATTGTCCCCCAAAGCAGACTTGAGTTTGTCGCTGACGCTGTCTATCCACACCCCGACGCCGATGACACGAACGTTGGCAACTCCATCCAAATACATACCCAGGGCATCAAAAGGGGTGCCAAAAAAACCTTCGGAACCGATTAATACCGGCCCATTGGCGGCGTAATTTTTTATAAGGTCGGATACCTGCCTAATTCCGGTTCCGGCGGTCCATTCTTCCAGGTATCCCGCCCGTTCGATGCGGGGCAGGGGTACCGTGCCGGGGGAAACAATAAGCCGGCCAACAAACCACAATGAAGGAATTATAACCAGAAGAACAGCGGCATACGTCAAAAGATGACGCTGGGTCTTTTCGCCTATATGCTCGGCCGCGTGGGACATGAGGACGACGGCAAAGGGGGCTGTAAACAGCAAATAACGGGCGGTGAAAGAAATCGCTACCAATGATTGGACAAACACGGGTACCAACCACCAGACCAGAAGAATCAGCCGCTGGCGCCAGTGGGTAAGTTTGTCGGAAACAAGGCCCCACAACGAAAGTACCAACCCAAAGGGTGTGGCCAGATAAAGATAAAATATTACGGAGTCTTTCAAGTGGGGAATCAGCGGGCTTAATGGGTGGCGGATGATTTCGGATAGCGGATAGACATAATCCTTGTTGCGCAACGCGATCATATGAAACTGGGGTCCCAGGCGAAGAATGTTGTACATGGCAAAGGCGATAACATAGATAGCGAGCATCAGTCCCAACAATTTAATTAAACGAATCGGATATTTCAGTTCTAATTTAACCAGAAAAAGAAGGGCAGGTATAAGAAGAAAGGAAAATATTGCGGGAGACTTGGTCAGCCAGGCAAAGCCCAGTGAAAAACCGGCGAACATAGCCAGATCGAGGCGCAGGTGAATAAAGGCCAGGCTGGCGAAATTGAAGGTCCAGACGACAAACATGGTTAATAGACTGTCGCTTAAGGCCATACGATCGAAAAATACGGCATAAGGCAGGGCAGCCCAAAGGGCTGCGGCCAACAGGGCTTGTCGGGATTTTTTGAACAAAATAAAGGCAGCCACTCCTACCCCCATAACTGTCCCTACACCGGCCATAGCAGAAAGAGTCCTCCCGGCTATCAGAGGATCCGAAATGATTTTGAGAAAGGGAATTGCCGCCCACATGAATAGAGGTTGTTTGCCGTCCGACAGGGGCAAAAACCGTAAAGTAGCTTCGGAACGCATGATCTGAGCCCAGCGAATATAGATGGATTCATCGGCAAAAACAGGCAGTGAATTGGGGTAACTGAAGCGCAGAATAACGGCTATTAACAAAATCATAAGCCCGGCAAATATATGGGAAGGTTTGAAAATGGTCATGATTTCAGGCCATACGCATTGGTAAGCGAGCGAAAGCGGACCAGAAGAAGTTCTTTCAGGCCGGAAATTGCATCCTGGGCAAAACGAACGCGCTTGCTTTCCTGATGAGTCCAGATGACCGGAACTTCGGCTAACCTGTATCCCAATTTGCGTCCTAAATACAGTATTTCGACATCAAAACCGGGGTTGACTGCAGGGCCGGATAAAACCCGGGGCGGGTGGATTTTTGCGAGTATGGAAAAAATTTTCCGGGCGGAAGAGGCGGTAAAAGCCTTGAAACCGCACTGGGAATCCCTGATCGGCAAACGGAGAATAAGGCCGCGCAGGATTATCATCCCGTAAGCCAGGATTTGCCGATAAATAGGGGCACCTTTGCGGTCTTTTCTGGATCCGATGACAATATCATACCCCCGGCTGAACTCAGGCAAAAGATTGGCCATTTCGGTAATGGGGGTGGCCTGGTCCATGTCCGTAAATAATATTATCTCCCCGTGGCTTTCTGTCACCCCGGAGGTAATGGCGGCGGCTTTACCCTGATGGGGGTTATTTATCACCCGAACAGATTGGCGGGAGGCGGCAAACTGCTCCAAAAGACTGAGGGTAGAGTCGGATGAACCATCATTTACCAAGATGAGTTCCCAGGAAAACGGCTCACGCTGCAAATATTCGTATATGGAATCTAAGGTGCCTTTGTGGAAATTTTTGGCTTCGTTGTATGCCGGGACAATAACGCTTAGATATGGTTGATTGTTCATTTCGTGAATAGTATGATTCACTTCGTGAATCCAAACATGGGATCGGTTAAGTTGGCATTGTCGCCGGAACAACTGGTTTTGACTTCACTCGCTGAATATTTTGAATAGTCCGGCATAATCAAACCCAGAGCCCCGAAAGTATTATCCAAACGGTTGGCGCGGGGGTGAGGAAAAACAACTGTATATACGGGGCTGCCGCTTTTTGGCTGATTGACATGCAGTCCTGCCAGATAAAAGAAATAACGGTAACCCAGCTCATAACCCGGGTTTGTCATATATGATACTGCCACACAGGGGTAACCATGCAAGCGGGAATCAAGGGCAATAGCCTGAACCAGAGCTTTTTTCTCCAAATAACCGCTTTTGTTTATAGGCGAGGTGAGAAATACATTCAGGTGATACCCCAAGTATAAACCCAGAATAATTGCTGTCAGTAACCGGGTTTTCGGAAGGCGAGACAGAAACGAAAGAAACAGAGCCACTGAAGTGATCCATAGAATGTTCAAGCCATTTAAGTAGTATTCGGACAAAATAATGGGGTGGGCGGCAAAGAATAAAAGATATAAAGATATCCAGGCGAAAATAATCAGGGGGGTGAAAGACGGAATCACCTTTTTTAAGGCTAAAAGAGCGATAACAATCAGACACAATGCGGGAAGCAAATAAACAGACAGGGACGCTCCATCCGCGCGGGGAAAGAAGATGGCCGTGCTATTCCTGGCGGCATACAGGGCAACCCGGGAAAATTTTTGGGTTACTTTTCCGGATTTGGTCCCGATCGTTGCCAAACTGGAAACCAGGGAACGGGACTGAATAAAACCATGGCGGTATTCGAATAATAACAACGGAGCGGAGAGAATCACGAAAACTACCAGTGATAAAATTAAATCCCGAATCCGGTAAGACCGACGATGGATAAAAATACCCGGAAAAATCACGGGGACGAGTAAAATCAAGGCCAGGTTAAGATGCCAGACCAGGGCAAAAAGAACCGCCAGAATATACAAAGCAGATTTGTGCCCTGAATACAGCCTGCTGACTGCATAAAAAAACCAGACGGACCAAAAGAAGACCGGAGTAGTGGGCACTACTTCGCGCTCACTTTGTGAAACAGCAAATGACACAGAGTACAAAAGAGCGGCAATACTGCCGGTCGGGCGGCGAAAAAGCGTATTTAAAACCCAGTAAATGCTGGTAACTGTGGCCAAACCTACCAGCAATGAAAAGGCCAAGGAGCCGACGGGATCCATCCGGGCGGCCAAGTAGAAAGGAATGAGTAAATAGTAAAACAACGGGCCGATAAAAATCCCGGGAGAAGAAGTAAGCTGGCCAATCAGCCGAAGGTGTCTGTCAACCACAATGTCTTTGACTATCCAGGAAGCCAGGTCGTTGTCATGGCTGTATAAAAACCGGGCCTGGAGCTGATAGCCGCGGGTGATGAGGGCCAAAATAAGAACGATAAACAGCCAGGTATGACGTCTGAGCATAACAATCAATCGGACAGCTTAAAACGATGGCGGCGGGAAACGGTTATGGAATTGAACCTGACGGTTTCCTCGACAGAACCGATAGTAGCCTGACGGGCAAGCCAGGCGTCCAGAAACTGGGGATGCTGACCGTCGGGTTCATAAAGGGTATAAAGCCGGGTAGTTAGGGCAGAAAGCTGTTGGTGACGATATCTGGTCATTCCCCTCCAGAGAAAAAGATAGTCGTAGGCATAAGGTATAACAGGGGGGACATAGACGTCGGTGTTGAAAGGCAGGCCGGCCGTATCCTGATAAACCCAGTCTACTGCGGCCAGAGAACTGGAAAGAGTGACGGAGCCGGGATGGGGGCGGGTGAGAGCCAGTCCCAACTGCCAAAAGTTATGATACAAAAAAATGCCGATGATAGCTATGACAGTCAACCGACTCAAAGTCCCGGCTGAGAAAGCAGAGGCGAGAACTGAGGCCACCAAAATGACCATTACAGGAAAGACACCTGTAAAATAATAGTCCCAAACATAGCCATTGTTGCCATGGTAAAACAATAGGGAAATGACGGGGACCAACCACCAGACCAGTAAGGTAAGGGTGGGGATTTTGGGCAGTCTGCGCCGGGCACTGAAAGCAAGTACGGTTAATATAACCACGAATAAACGTGAGATTTCCCGGGAAAGAAAAAATTTATTGGTAAAAATATCAAAATAAAACCTGAGTCGGCTGGTAAGCAGTTCTGTCAGCCGGGGTTGGAAGCTGCTGTCGGCAATCAAGAATTTCCGGAAAGCGTTAAACAGAAGATGACCGTGGCGGAAATCAAAAACTATCTGGGGGAGAAGAGTCAAACCAAAAAACGAAAAGCTGATTAAGAAATCCCGGGGTGAGGCTTTAAGGTGTTTACGGCGCCATAAAAGGACTACCAGAATGCTGGGAAGAAAAAAGGTAGCGGAAGCGGCTTCTAAATGCAGGGACAAACCCGCCGCCAGACCTAAAAGCCACCACCAGCGGCGACGGCCGTTTATAACATGAAGTAAAGAAAGAATTGTTAACAAGGCAAAGAACGGCAACGGGGTGGGGTTAGAAAGCCAGCGGTGGGAGAAAGAAATAGACCAGGAAAAGGCCAAAAATACGGCCGCAAAAAAACCGGCAGTCCGACTGAAGAAACGGGTACCGATGTGATATGCAAGGTAGATACCGGCTAAATTAATGATTACCAGCCAAACCGCAGGAAAAATCGGGTTACCGCGGCCCAGAAGATAAAAAGGGGCAATCAGATAATAGTAGAAAGGGCCTAAAAATATCCCCTCGATGCCGGTGGTCGGACCGATTAAAAAGAATTTACCTTTGTGCCATAAATCCCATATGACCAAGGCGTCCCGGCCCTGATCGTACCAGAAACCCAAGAAATCGGCAGTCCGGTATGTCCTGAGGGCGAAAGCGGCACCGAGAATGAAAAAAATCATGTCCCTTGCGGATTGTGAACCAAGCGATATAACTTAACTCCCCAGGGGAAATCCCATTGCCGGTCAATTTTGGCCCAACCAAAAGCCGCAATTTCCCACAACGGATGATTTATGGGATTACAGCCGTCAGGGAGTAAACCAGCCGGTTCACAGATTACAAACAGCTGTTCTGCCAACTTGTCATGAATTGTAAAGTAGGAAGCGAACTTCAATTCCAGAAAATACCGGTATGACGCGTCGTAATTGCTTTTGGCAATCAGAGCCAGATTGAAAGGCTGATTGCCGGAGGCGGAGATGATGAATTCGGATATTTCCCGGGTACGTGACAGCTGATAATTGGGGGGGAAGCGGAGGGGATTGGCGAGTAAGTTAATAGTAAATAGTAATAGTAATAGGAAAACAGAGACGATCCTGAGGCCGCGATATGATGACAGGAACTGAAGAGTGAAACCGAGGAGGAAAAAAGGGACGGGAAAAATAAAGCCGTAATAGTGAGCGTAAATGTGTTGTTTGTACAATCCCAATCCGACCAGACCTAAGGCCAGCCAGGCCAGGCAGAAAAGAAGATCCGGGGAGAGTTTTTTCAGTTTAAGTTTAAATCCAAGTTCAAGGATAATAACAGCCAAAACCAGGAATGAGACCGCCTGTCCCCAAAAGGTATTTTTGGCGGTTAAAAGGGTGGTGTTTAGGTCCTGCCAAAGGGGCCAAAGGTGGGGAGCTGACTTGTATATTTTGGCGTTGACTGTGGTTTGGCGGTTGGCAAAAAATTGCTGTATCGCGCCGAAATTATTCCATCCATGACGCAGATCGAAAAACAGCAGAGGGGACATTAAAACCAAGAAGACAGTAATAGTAAGTAGTAAATAGTTAATAGTTTTGGGGTGGCGATATTTATTAACCGCGTGGCTCGTGAAGATAATAATTGGGGGGAGGAGTAAGAGGCCGAGATAGTGAGAGTTGAGGACAAAGGCAAAGGAGACCCCGGCAATTATCAGCCATCGCCAGTAACCGAAACGCCACACTTTCCATAATCCATACATAGTAATCAAAGCAAAAAAAGGCATGACATTGGGATTCCAGGATGAGCGGGAGTAAGTAATCACGACCGGTGACACGGCCAAAGCTAGAGCTGCGATCAGAGCCGGGATGCGGCCAAACCACTGCCGGCCGATCCACCACAGCAGAGCCACTGTAGCCACCCCCATCAATGCCACCTGGACAGCCGGACCTACAGGAGAGAAACCAAAAACTGCCAGGGAAGGTGCAACCAAATAATAATATAAAGGACCCAAATACATATTCCCAATTGATGTGCCCGGTCCGATAAGGGGGAAATGTTCACCCGTCACAATTGCACGCATCACCAGAGCATCCCGGCCTTCGTCGCCCAAGAAAGTCAAATACTGACCGATATTCCAGAGCCGGAAAAAAGAGGCGATGAGTAAAACAGCCAGAATGGCCAGAGCCTCCCAGCGGAAAACGGCTCTCCCCTTCTCCACCAATATTTCCTTTTTAAATTGCCACCAGTAAAGAAATAGTTCCCGCAACGCTTTGATGATCACCCGAGGATTTGCGCCGGTAGACCGGCCGGCAGTGCGCAGCAGATGAGTGACCGGCACTTCGGCAACGGTTAACCCTCGGGCGCGGGCTGCCGCAAACAGCTGGGTATCAATCAGCGCCCCGTCGGAAGTGAGGCGGACCTGATCTAAAATGTTCTTTTTGAAAAGCTTGAAACCGCAGTCAATATCCGTGGCCAAATAGCCGAATAAAGCCCTGACCAAAGTATTCCAACTCCAGCGATTGAAGCGGCGGAAAAAACTTTCCCGGGTATGCTGACGAATACCGCTGACTATATCCGCGTTTGTCCGCTGCTGGCAGTCCAGAAAGCGGGTGATCTGGGCAAAGTCAAATTGGTTGTCTGCCGGTACGAAAGCGATAAAATCTTTCGACGCAGCAGCGAATCCCGCTTTTAAAGAACCTCCATAACCCCGGTTGGGCCGGTTTTCGACCACTTTGAGATGAGGAATTTTGGCAAGGAAACTTTTGGCTACCGCACCGGTAGCATCGCGGGAACCATCGTCGACAACGATTATTTCCCATCCGGTAACACCGGGGATTTTTTTGATGACCGAAAAAATCCGGGTAAGACAGGCACCGATGTTTTTTTCTTCATTGTAAGCCGGAATAACCACGCTCAAACTGAGGTTTTTCATGACTTGGCTAATCATACCAGCATGGGGACGCCCAGCGCTACTTTCACCTGGCTAAGCCGGGTGTTATGATGCTTTTGAGATGCCTGCAAAGTCGGGGCTTGCTTTAATAATGGTTGTGATACTGGTGTCAACTGCAGTAGTGTGGTTGCCTGTAGGCCGGGAAAAAATCTACGAAAACTACGACGGTCCTTATTATGTGGCTGTAGCCAGAAGTTGGTATAACAAGGAGATTTTAGGGAGAAACTTTTCGTTTCCGATTCCACTGGAATATTATGCGGCGCACTTTCCTCTGTATCCGGCTTTGATAAACGCTATATCCGCTTTTGGTTTGAACCGACTACAGGCAATGTTGGCCGTGAATCTGGCGGCGACGGCGGCGGCAGCGATGGTGATTTACAAAGTGGTGGAAGTACAAAAGTGGGGTAATCCGCTGTGGGTAGCCTTGGCCTGGCTTTTTGTTTGGCCGAGGATGTGGGCAGTGCGGGTCGTGGGCAGTCCGGAAACATTGTTTGTACTTTGGATAATCGCCAGCTTATATTTTTTCCAAAAAAGGAAATTTTGGCAGGCGGCAATTTTCGGAAGCCTGGCAGTGAGCACCAAAAGTCCGGGGATCTTGCTGTTTCCGGCATACATATTATGGTGGGGTGAAAACTTTATGAAAACTAAAAAATGGGAGGGTAAAATTTACCCGATTTTGCTGATTCCGGCCGCATTGGCCGCCGTTTTCGGTTTGTTCTGGTTAAGGACGGGGGATTTTTGGGCATATTTCCATTCGGGAGACAACATTCATCTGCAACTTTTACCATTTAAAGTGTTTGACAGCAGTCAATCCTGGGTGGGAAATTTTTGGCTGGAAGATGTGTTGTGGATTTATTTCATCGGAGCTTTGGGAATTTACCATGCTTTCAAAAAAAGCCGGGTTTGGGGGTGGTGGGGGGCGGTCTTTTTTGTCAGCATTTTGTTTGTGTCGCACCGGGACATCAGCCGGTACAGTTTGCCACTGGTTCCCATAGTTTTGGTCGGTTTGTCGGAATTGCTGAACAGAAAAGAGGTCAGACTGACTTTACTGTTGTTTTTGATCCCGGCTTACTTGTATACGGTAAATTTTGTCAGCCACAATTTTTTCCCTATTTCCGACTGGGGTCCTTTTTTGTAGATCTCCCCAATCCTCAAAATGACATACTGGATAATTAAAGCAATCAGAGACGTGAGATTGAATTGGATGAACTTGAAGATTAGTTTTGATCCGGTAATCTGATAATCGCGGAAGGTCCAGAGGTTGTTAAGGGTAAAGTTGCTGATGATAGCCATTTCCCCGCCGATGACCACGGCTATTGAGGGGGCTAAAAGTCGGGTAAACACAGCGGTGAATTCGAAAAATAGAGTCTGTATACCTAAGCCGGTGCCGCCGACCAGTCCGAATTTGACAAAGCGCTGAATTTTGGGGTTGGCTAACTGGAGCAGAAAAATGACACGCAAAGTTTCCCGCATCTCGTTTTTGATAATTTTTGACTCGCCCTGGGTGCGATGGGCAAACTTGAAAGGTACTTCTTTGATTTTGGCGCCTTTTTGAACCATATAAAAGAGGAGGTGGATTTTGTAGGCGAAGCTTTTAGATAACAGTTTCTCAAAATCAAATTCGTCCATAAAGCCTTTGACCCGGGCTAATTTGAAGCCGCCGGTGACATCGTGAATACCGGGCAACAGCAAAAGCACCCGGGCGACCAAATTACCTACAACACTCAAAAATTTACGTTTGAAACCCCATTGCCTGGGAATCGACCCTCCGGGAATGTAGCGGGAGCCGATGATATAGTCGTAACCCCGGTCGATTTGGGCCACCAGACGGGGGATATCCTGCGGCGGATGCTGAAAATCGCTGTCAAATTCCATTAAATAGTCGGCCTGAAGGTTTTTCATCGCGTACTGCATACCCCGGGCGTAGGCCATTCCGAGACCCTGCTTTTTACCGCCTCCCAGAAGATGCAGCCAGGGATAGTGCTGTATCTTATCCTTGATCACGTCAGCAGTTCCGTCAGGGCTGGAATCGTCAACATAAAGGACTTCGACTGTGTGGGAATCAATTTTAGGTATTATTTCGGCCAGAGTGTCGATCATCCTGACCGTATTTTCCCGTTCATTGTAGGAGGGGATGATGATGACAACTTTTGCCATAAGTTAATAATACGGGATGTCAAAACTAATGTATAGCCGGTAACGTCCCCTTAATCCCCCTCTTAATTCGAGCTTGCGGCTCGCGTCTTACGCCGTAAGAGGGGGACACCGGTAGATTAGGGGTTATAATTATGTACGTGAATATTGATGTATTAACTTTATTTCCGGAACAGTTTTCCGGGGTGTTTGAGCATTCCATCATCAAGCGGGCTCGGGACAAGTTCCTCGCGGAGATAAAAATCCATAATTTAAGGGATTGGGCAGCGGATAAATACAAATCAGTGGACGACAGGCCATACGGGGGAGGAGCCGGGATGATTTTGCGCGGTTGATTTAAGCCATGAACCACATTTGATATTGATTGCCGGGCATTACGAGGGTGTGGACCATCGGGTGCACGAGCATATCGCTGATGAAATTATTTCCATCGGCGATTATGTGCTGTCGGGAGGGGAAATACCGGTAATGGTGATTGTAGACGCGGTTGTGAGGCTGCTGCCGGGGGTATTGGGAAATCCAGCATCTCTTGATGAGGAATCATTTGGTGATAGTTCATCGTTTCCTGTTCATAGTTCATCGCGGGTGGAATATGCGCAGTATACCCGGCCGGAGGTGTATAAAGGCTGGAAGGTACCGGAGGTGCTGGTATTGGGAAACCACAAGAAAATTGAGGAGTGGAAGAAAACTAGGGTTTAAGAAGCTTTTCCCATTGGTCGTTAACTTGGGTACGGGTCTTGGATTGAACAACAGTTTTTTCCAGTTGTTCTTTGATAATCTCGGGATCCGTCTTTTTAAAATTATCTCCAAGCTGGATAATTATTTCTTCTAATCTCTGTTTATAAAACCCAACCGGGCCTACTATGCTTTTTAGCTTATCAATATTTAGGATAGTATCTACCCTCTTTTCGGGAGTAAGTCGGTTCAATTCCTCTTTGGTGATTTTATTTACCGGAAGATCGGGCAGAATGTGTTTTTTGAGAAGGAGTCCGATCTCATATGGAGTTGTCCAACCTTCATTGGCCACATGAATGACACCAGTCGTTCTTTTATCCACTAACTCACTGGTCCATTGCATGAGATCCTCGATAACGGTGCCACTGTTGGGAGTATCTATAAACTTGGTGAATGTAAGTAATTTAAGAAGCATATTTTTGTAATTTATCTGAGAAGAAACTGGTTGACGGGGCCTGAGGATAAGACATCGAAAATTTGGCTGCTTGTTAAAGAGGATTAAGTTTTCCGCCCAAACCTTGGTCCAAGAGTAATAAGAAATCGGGTGGGGAGTGTCTTCTTCTTTTTTAAAATCATTTTCATCTTTGCTTTCTAAGATACAGCCACTGGAAAAATGTACGAAGTAAATTGCTTTTTTGTCACAAACTTGAGCCACATTATCAGCCCCCAAAACATTTACTTTAAATGTCTGCAACTTGTTTTGAGCACACCATTCGAGATTAGTTTTTGCGGCTGTATTGATAACTACTGTGGGTTGGAAAGCAGAAACAGCTACTTCGATTTGCGTTAAGTCTGTAATGTCCGTAGAAGTAATTTGGCAAGGTATTCCTTTTGCAGAAAAATAGTTGAGATAGAAATTTCCAATCTGGCCGTTACCGAATATTAGAATTTTATCCATTCTTTAAAAAACCGCTTATCTGGATTTAACTAATAATTTTTTTTGAACAGCAGGATCTATGATGGGACGGTTTTCTTTTAAAGAGCGCCACCACCATTCATTGTCTTTATACCAGTTTACTGTTTTTTCCAACCATTTTTCAAACTTATATTGAGGCTTCCAACCCAAAACCCTTTGTATTTTAGACGAGTCTACTGCGTAGCGCGCGTCGTGACCCAAACGGTGCTCAACGGGTTGAATCCATGATTTATCTTTACCCATTAGCCTGAGTATCTCCAAGGTAACCTGAAGGTTGGTACGCTGCGAATTTCCGCCGACACAAAAGGTCTGGCCGACGATTTTGGAATCCTTTAAAGCCGCGTGAATAACCATATCGATGGCCCGGCAGTGATCAAGAACATAGATCCAGTCCCTGACGTTTTCACCTTTTCCCATCAAGGGAACTTTCCGGTTGGTAATAAGGTTGGTGATAAAACGGGGAATAAGTTTTTCCGGGTCTTGATAAGGGCCAAAGTTGTCGGAAGTGTTGGTAATAGTAACAGGTAAACCGTAAGTTTCATGCCAAGCCCGAACCAGATGATCCGAAGCGGCTTTGGAGGCAGAGTAAGGGCTGTGGGGGGCATAAGGAGTTAATTCGTCAAATTTGTGTTTTGACTTGAGAGGCAGTGCCCCGAATACTTCGTCCGTAGATACGTGGTGAAATAGTTTAACCCCATGTTTGAGGGCATGCTGGAGAAGGACATAAGTGCCAAAAACGTTGGTTTGGATAAACGCATCCGGACCAAGAATACTGCGGTCAACGTGGGACTCGGCGGCGAAATGAACGACAATGTCAATTCCCCGCATGGTTTTGTCCACCGTCTTGGCGTGACAGATGTCCCCCCGAAGGAATTCGAGATCCAATCCCGAAATGTTTTCCCGATGGCCGGCGTAAGTTAGCTTGTCGAGAACCACCAGATGATACCGGGGATATTTTTCCTTCAGATAGCGGGTAAAGTTTAAGCCGATAAAACCGGCACCGCCGGTAATAAGTATTTTCATATTCTGGATTTTTTAGCCCAGTAGGAATTGGCCTTGAAGAGAGTTTCGAATTTACCCGCGTCGGTCCAGAAACCACGCAATAGGCGCCACTGAAGCTGGCCTTTTTTGAGATAGCTGTTGTTGACATCGGTAATTTCCAGTTCACCCCGACCTGATGGTTTCAGGCGGCGAATGATATCAAAAACCTGATGATCATAAAGATAAAGGCCGGTGACGGCATAGGGCGATTTAGGGTGACGGGGTTTTTCTTCGAGGCGTAGAATCTTCCGGTCTGAAGGAGAAAATACGGGGACACCGTAGCGGCCGGGGTCGGGAACTCTCTTTAAAAATATCAAGGCCCCTTTGGTGAAGGATGAGACATCCTGACTGATATCAGCGTCTGTAGTGTTGTCACCCAGAATCACGGCCATATTTTGACCTGCTGAGAAATCCTGAGCCAGACTGAGAGCGTCTGCAATACCCCCCTCGTTTTCCTGATAAGCATATTCCAAATGCTTTATCCCTAAGTGATGACCGTTCCTAATCACGCGCAGGAAATGACCGGCGTGCGGGCCGCCAATGACCAGTAATATCTCGGTAATTCCGGCACGCACCAAGGTCTGAAGCGGATAAAAGACCATGGGTTTATCGAAAACCGGTAAATTCGCGAACTTTTTGATAATGGCTGCCTGCTTTAGTGAGAAAACTTTCGTAAAGGATAATTTTATCGACAGTAAAGACCGGCAGAGGTCGGAAATTCTGAGCCCTGATCTGATCCAAATATCTTTTGGTCAGTGTTGGGTCAGTGCGCTTGAGACGGCCGATGGTCAGATGGGGAAGAAAACGGCGGGGTTGAGGAAGGGAGAGTTTGGAGAGAGACAGAGATAGAGATTTTTGCATCTTTTTGAGTAAGTCGATATCTCCTGCAAAACCGATGTAAATAATTGAATTGTCGTGACGCTGATACAGAGTTTCCAAAAACATAGGCTCCAGGGAAAATTGCGTCATCGCCGCGGCAACCCGGGTCAAAGTCGTGGTTATAGGACCCAAATTTTGGTCCGGAATGCGGCCAAGAAAGTTTAGAGTCAGGTGCAATTTGTCAGTATCTTCCCAATTGACAGGCAGATCCAAGTGAGCCAGCCGGGATTGAAGGCGGCGGACGCCAGACCGGATTGAGGGTGGCGGGTCGATGGCGATGAACAGGCGATGGGTCAAGCTCGAAGCAGCAAAGAGCCAAACAATAACACGGCTAAAAGCGCCACCAGAATATACTCTATAACTATTTTGATATGCAAGTCACGATGTTCGCTGTGATGAGCTATACCCCACACAACATAGGAGACAGCCATGCTGATGACAACCACCATTTGGACCGCCGGCCGATTGTCAAACCAAAAAATTCCCCATAAACCAACCAGCTGAGCACACAGCAGAGTGAAATAATGTAAAGGATGGCGGGAAAAATCTTTTGAAAAAACTATTTTAGACATCGTTTTTTATTAAATCGGCGGCTAAATTATTTGACCGCGCAGGATAGTTGCGGCGGCAACAACTAATATGGACAGGAAAATAAAATGGGCAAAGCTTTTGCTGGTCCAACGGATGAGTTTTCTGCGATTGACTATGATAAGGTCTAACAGTAATACCCCGACGAAAAGCGTAAACACCGACAGGGTCAGGATTTTTGTTGCCTGGAAAGGTGAACTGAGCGGGATCTGAGGACCAGCAGATAAAGTGAGTGCAGTCAAGCCCGAAGAAGAGTTGGCGGCGGGAAGGGAGGGAGCCGGACTGGGGGCTTCCTGGGCTTTGGCCACCAGAGTTGAACCGCCGGAGGTGGCCCCAAGACTGGAAACCCGGGTACCGAACATTTGCACGACCAAGGTAGTGTCCCGGCCACCCAAGGTACCGTCGACGACAGCCACACCCATATCCTGATAACGATTGCTGAGCAAGTTTTCCCGGTGGGTTGAGGAGTTCATCCATGCCTGAATCACTGACTGGGGATCGGCAAAATCCCGGGCCAAATTCTCCCCGGCATAACGATAGGTGTAACCGGACTCCGTGATAAAAGCCCAGGGTTCCCGCCCTGTGGGAGAAACATGAGCCCAATAATCCCGGGCGAACATATCAGCGGCTTTCTGGGCCGCGGCTTGGCTTAATTGATTGTCCAAAGTCAGGAGCGGAAGGTGGTTTGACTGACGCTGTGTATTAGTCAGCTGCAAAATCTGCGCGGGCTGGATTTGAGAAGCGTAACCTAATATCCGGGGATAACGATAAGAAATTTGGCTAATAGCCAGCTGGACAACTACAAATAAGGAGATGATGACGGCCACAGAAGAGGGGTGAAGAAGCCGGGCCCGCTGGTTGTTGGAGTGATGCGGCAGAAAAAGGTGGGCCAGAAGGGACATTAGTACCATATTGGAAGAAATACCGGTTAAAGTCAATTCGCGCATCGGACAGAAAGAATATTTGTGATATGGTTGGAGTCATTTTGTCCGAATTGACAAAAAAGCGGCTGGTAATTATCCTAATGCGAAACCAACCGCAATCGGAAGTTTTTGAAAGTTTTTTATGCCTGCCCGATTGCTTTTTGGTTTTATTACTATCCTGAGGTCTGCCCCCGAGGGGTAGTTTTTTAGTGGAAAAACAGGCAACTGAAAGGAGGTGAGAAATAAATGATGAAATTTACCAAAACATTGCTTGCAGCCGGAATATTGGCGGCTATGGCGGTAGTGCCGGCGATGGCGGAAGAGGTCATTGTTTCCGGAAACGGCAATAATTCAAACAATACGGCGATCGTCAAAGACGAATCGTCCACGACTGTGCTCCAGGGTAACGCCACGGTAGTGGTCACTATTGCGGAAGTCAAAAGCGACACCGGAGATAATAGTGCCAACAACAACACGACCGGTTCGAATGGCGATCCCACCATAAATACCGGTGACGCTACCTCAAAACTGAAGGTGGATGTGGCCGGTGGGACAAATACCGCAACCCTGCCCGAACCGTGCGGCTGTCCGGATGATGACACAGTCAAGATCAAGGACAACGGAAACGGTTCTACCAATAAAGTAGTGGTGAAGGATGATTCAACTACTCTGGTAGGCCAAGGCAATTTGACCGGGGTTTTGACATTGGCCAAGGTCAAATCCGATTCCGGTGACAACAAAGCCAATAACAATACCGGATCAGGCAACGTGAAGATCAAGACGGGGAATGCCAAGTCCAAGCTAAAAGTCAAAGTGACCGGATCTTCCAACACCCTAAATCCGTAAGGATTGGCTGAGTTTTTTCTAAAAAGCCCTGCTGACTAACGAGCGGGGCTTTTTTTAACGGCTAGGCCGGGCCGTGACAATCAGCCGCTGGGAATCCAGGAACCCCGAGCAAGTAAAGAGGGTGAGAATTTCGTCCGGGGAGGGAGAGATCACTGAAGTCTGGCTGGGAGCGACGAATTGTAAAGTATCAACGCTATAGCGATACCAGCGGGAATCAGTCAATACATAAACCGGGTCCCCTATTTTTATCCGGCGCAGGGGTAAAAACAAACCTTCCCGGGCATGGGCAAAAATGACAGTGTTGCCGATTTGACCAGGATTGGCCGAACCGACTCCGTGAGAAGCCGTTGATTCGGACAGTTCCCAATACCCATTTACCACCTGGGCTTCAATTACGGGGAGATCGATATTTAATCCGGGGATGAGTATACGGACAGGTGATTGGGGAAGGTTTCCGGGGGACAATAAACCGGGATCGATTTTGATAGGATCTCCGGAGAGAAGAGGGGAAGAAGAGGCAGTAGAAGCGGACGTTGGGATCAAAGTCGGCCCCGGGGTTGAGAAATCAGCCGCGGGCGGGGCCGACCCGGCCTGACGATAGAGTTGGGGGAAAACCGCCAAAGCCACTCCAAAAACAATCAGGACAAGCTTGATAAACCGCCGGGGAGGGCGGAACTTTAAGCGCGGGAGACGCGAAGAAGTTTGGCGCCTGACAGACATATGCTGGCGGCCAGGTAAAAAGCATATTCGAGAACCGAAACGGGGCCGCTGGTCGCCGATAATCCCAAAACCTGACCACCGGCGGCTGAGGATCCCCCTGTTCCCCCGCCGGAGCCGCTACTGCTCCCTGAGGTACTTGCCCCGGTTGAGGCGGCCGGAGCAGTAGTGGGCTGGGCTCCACCGACAGCCGGAACCGGAGTCGCGGTGGGGTCAGGAGCACTTTGGGGTTTCTGGGTGGGAATAGGAGTAGGAGTGCAACAACCGATTATGGCTTTGTTTTGATTGAAAAAATTGTTAACTTCTACTTCGGTTGTGGCATCGCCTGTGGTTATTGTGGTTTCTCCTTCATTCCCGGAGGCTGAGTTGCCGCCGGTATTGGCCCGGGCATCAATCTCGTTTGTGAGCTCAATACTCCCCCCCTGTTGCACATTTATAGATGAACCCGATTGGACGACGATGCTGTTGTCCGATCCTGAGGCGTTGCCCGAAACATCCAGCTCATAAACAGCAGAAACTTTGGCTACGACAGTAACCGTTAAGACCAGAAAAATGAGAGTTGCCAGCTGGCGCATGATAATTTTGCAGGCAGTCCTTCGGCAGGCTCAGGATTAAGGGCAGGAGGGCAAGAAGAATTTAGAAAGGCAGGCGTCGAAGTTTGAATTTTAGCAGGCCGAGTATACCAACCACGGGTAAGATTAGCAAGAACCAGGCTAAATTAATATGCAGGATGTTGCGCCCGGAAGTCGGGACCGGAGTAATAATGGCGTCTTTGATATCCCCGACAGTGAAACTGGCAATCAGAGCTTCCGGTTCGTCGTTTCCTGCGGCCGAAAAAGTAAACGCGGTAGTACCCAGTATCCGGCGGGTAAGAGTGGTGACTGCAGGCGAAGCGGCGGGGTTGACGGTTTTAGACTTGGCAGTAGTGGCGGAAGATGACGGAACGGAGGAGTCGGGTAGTCCATCCTCATCTGGGGAAACGAAAGCGGATTCTGCAGGCGAAGCGGCGGCAGTTACATCCTCTCCGCCGACGGGGTCAGGGGCGGGGTTGTCAGCCAGAGCCTGCGCTTGGGTCGGAGCCTTCTTTTGCCCGGGGCCGACAAAATCCCCCAGCCAGGAGCCAAAGACATTTACCACGGTGACAAACAGCTTTCCGCCACCGGAAATATTGTTGTTGACGAAGTTGACAATGTTGGCAATAACTTGGGCGTCGCCGGTCTGAATAAGATTGTCCCCGCCGGTGTTGTAATTGGCCGAATTGCCGCCGGTATTGGCAGAAAGATCCAAATTGTTGGATATATTGGCGGTATTGGTTTGGGTAGTGGTATTGGTGGTATTTTGAGTAACTGAGGCAGTATTGGTCGAACCGGCACCGTTACCGGAGTTGACGGCCGTAATTTCCCCATTTGGACCGACGGTAAATTCCGTCCCTTGTGAGCCGGCGTAGTTGGCATCATCGGGAGAGCCAATAATATGGCCTATCCATTTGCCCGCTTCGTTGACCAACACTAACCACCAGTTTCCTCCCGAAACATTGGAGTTGGCTACATTGAGAACCGAGGCGTCGTTGGCCTGGAAGGTGTTGTCCGTGACGGTGGTATTGACAGCGGCAGTGTTGGCGGAGCCGGCACCGTTTTTCTGATTGGCCACGGTAACGTCGGTGCCGCAGCAGGTTCCCAGCAGTTCTTCGGGGAAAATAATATCTCCCACCAAATCCCCGTAGATATTTACCACGCCGAAAATGACGTTTCCGGATACATTATTATTAGCAAAGGTCAGAGCGTTGGCGGAAACGTTGGCGTCACCTGTCGCTATGGCATTGTCACCGCCGGTATTAAAGCTGGTTTGGTTGTTGCCTGAGTCGGCCGCCAGAACCAGGGTGTTGCCCACTGTAGCGTCATTGGTCTGGAATGTGGCATCAGCAGAATTGATAGTGACCTGCCCGGTATTGGTGGAATCTGCGCCGTTGCCGGTATTTGAAACTAAAGTTTCACCAGAAGGGCAACCCGAAATACAGTTGGCGGCAAAATCCAAAACATAATCTCCCTGGTGGTCGTCGGCGATATTAAACTCGGAAACGGAGACCCCGGCCAAGTTGGTATTGACGGCAGTTATCGCCGTACCGGAAACATTGGCATCACCTGTGGAAATGGCGGAATTGCCCACATTGAATGAGGCGGAATTGTCACCGGTGGTACTGGTCTGGTTTAAGTTATTCCTCACAGTAGCCGAGTTCTCCTGATTGGTGGTATTGGTATCAGAAACAGTCACTGAGCCGGAGCTGGCAGATTCGGCGCCGTTGCCGGTGCTGGCAACGGTAATGCCGCCGGTACCCGATCCTTTGGGAACTGCAGCCAAATTGGTATTGGCTTCGGAAATTACAATACCGGAGTTGGTGGCGTCACCCGTGGCAATCAGGGTGTCGCCGGACTGGCCGTTTTGAACTTTACCCTGGTCCGAGACTCCAGGCGCGGAAGCCAGGGGAACTGAGGAGTCTGATACCGGTTCGGGCTCAGAGGGGGAAGGGGAAGGGGCGACAGGTGCGGCGTCGGCCGGAGCTGAAGTGGGAGAAGGATTAGCGGGGGGCGAATTTGTCGGAGCCGGAGGTTCTTGAGTCGGCTGGGATGACGGAGGCGGAGCGGTAGGCGCAGGCGGTGGTGCCGTGGGGGCGGG
>Ga0075704_110_pt1 | contig 31153 bp, 38 predicted proteins | sample RifGroA2_FD_67735 | JGI IMG/M metagenome (GOLD analysis project Ga0075704, IMG submission 67735) | Microgenomates (Amesbacteria) bacterium GW2011_GWA2_47_11 | reverse complement strand
AGAACGGGGAGGACGATATAGTGTAAATTTTGAATGCTGAAAAAACTACTCGACAATGGAGTATTGTAGCTTCATAAGACAGGATCTGAAGAAGGTTATATTAAGGCTTTGTCTGTTCCCCGCGCCTAAGGACAGTATACTGCCTGGATTTGAAGCGATATTTGCCGCTTTTGAGAATGTCGGGTATATAGGAGAACTGCGCCAGAGGTGGTTCGAAATAAAGAAACTATTAAAAGGTGGACTACAGGATAATGCTCAAAATATAAAACTTTTATCAGCTTAGCAATGCAATCAATTGGAATCTCTACCACCTCGAAACATACCGTTTCCTCTTTCACCTCTTTGCCAATGCATCCCTCCGCGGCCGATGCCGATAGCTTTAAAAGTGGTATTGCTGGACCATTTTCCAACAGCTCGAATTTTATCTCCAACTTTAAAATCTGAACCAAAGGGAAGAAGTGTTTTGTCGTTCCATTGTATCGTAGCTTGATTACCGTTGGGGGTTTCTATTTGTAATTGGTCCTTTTCTGCTGCAATTACTTCTCCCATTATCCAATCGTTACCTGCAAACTCCTCCTGGTACAGGCCGCGCATATGACCAAAGCGTTCGAACCGTTCGTTAATGCCAGTTAAATCCATAAGCCATCCGACAGTTAAAACAACGGCCGTGAGTCCCAGTATTAACCCCACAAAGCTTTTCTTGTAGGAAATATCGTAGCGTCTTAAAAGGGAAATCCCGATTACTAAACCGCATATTGCAACCACAAACGCCGCCCAGGGGAAAGTTGCAAGAAATGGCCTAATGCCATATTGGCCAAACCACAAATATCCAAAAGAACCAAGAGTTCGGAGTTTGAATGAAGCGATATTGACAAAAAAAACGGCCAGCGTAATTACTCCCGCTAAACCAGCTCCCATAAAAAGAGGTCCCACAACAAAATGCATCCTCGGTCGCATTTTCACCTGACCGGACTTGATTTTTTGCATTACCGCCTTCTCCAAATGTAATTTTGGGCTATTTTCTTTTGACTCCTGACTTTTAAATTCTAACTTTTGCTTTGGCATATTCGTTTCATCAATAGTTTGGCACGGTTAATTCTGGTTCCCACCGTGCCAATGGGTATTCTTAAAATATCACTGATTTCTTCATACGATTTTTCATCCAAATAATAAAGAGCCAACGGTTCGGAATAGATAATTGGCATTTGATCTAAGCAACTATGTGTTTTTTGCACTATTTCATTTTTGTCAAATTCTTCCTCAATGTTATCTTTTGCTGGTGTATCAAAGTCAGGGTCTAAAGGAACTTCTTTATGATACTTCTTGACCACATTGATTGCTTCATTGTGAGCAATCCGATACAGCCAACTGGAAAATTTCTTCTTCGTATCAAAGCCATTTAGATTCATAAAAGCTTTAATAAACGTACCCTGGACAACATCTGCTGCTTTATTTTCATCGTTGATCAAATATTTTACATATCTCATAAGCTTAGCCTGATATCGCTCGACGATATGAACATAAAGCTCTTTATCTTTTGTGCGTACTTTCGCAACCAACTCTTCGTCGGTAACCTTAGTAAAATCAGCCATATCACAATTGTAATACAATCAAGAATCCCATTTTCTTTCACCAGATTTTTTGATACGCCAAAACCCCGACTTGAAATCGGGGTTGGCGTTTGTGGAATAGAAACCTTACTTGTTCCAGCTTCGGCTCATTCCCATTCTTTGACCTTGACCTGCTCCTGAGCCATCGTGAAGCCCAAGACCCAGTTCTTGACGAATTTGGTTGGCTTCATCGACTTTACCCTCTACTCGCAGCTGGTGCATTTCGGCAAAACGGTTGAAGTTCTGCTCGTTAACCACTTGGGTTACTCTGCCTCTTCCCTTCATTAGCTCTTTCCAGGCATTGTAGTCTTTATTCTCAAAGGCTTTTTCCATCGCCTCGTGCCTTTCGGGAGAATAGTTGGGACCCTGAACATTCGGGTCACCTCTATACGCCAATGCGCTTGGGACTGTGGCAAACAGAACTCCTGCTCCAAGAGCTAAAGCCGAAATTGTTAAAATTGCTTTGTTCATATTTTTCACCTCCTTTCTACCTTTAATACAACGGAGGTAACAACTTTCTTTCAAGAAGTTTTGGGAGAAGATATTAAGTGCAGGCTATACTAAAAGACTCTGTGGGTCATTTTGCACGGTTGCATTATTTTAAAGACTGATATATGATATTTACATATATGTGTCAGTCGTGCGGTTGTTCTTTTCGCTCCAGAGACTTTGGCACGATCGAACGGTTTGTCGAGCCGTGTATTCTGCTTCTCCTTTCCAAAGAACCGGCTCACGGGTACGGATTGATGGAAAGGCTGGAAACACACTGCGGTGAAAAGGTCGATGTTGGTGATTTGTATCGGACACTTCGACGTATGGAACACGACGGTTGGGTGAATTCAACTTGGGAGCGGAAAGAAAACCAGCGTGACAAACGGATATATACAATCACAGAGGAAGGTCGCGCGTTTCTCAAACACGCGGTCACCTCTTTGAGGCAAACCGACGAGTTGATCCACCATTTATTTAGCGGTTATCGGAAAGTATATCCGGAAGGAAGCGTGGTATGAAACTGAGCATTATTCTTTCAACCAATAATGGAGAAAGTAACTGGAACGCGCTTAGGCTTGCGAACCTGGCATTATCAAAAGGCGATACCGTTTCTGTCTTTCTTCTCGGTGAGGGTGTGGAGTACCAACAGGCAAGCTCTCCCCGGTTCAACATTAAAGAGCAAGTTGAGAGGTTTTTGCAATCGGACAAAGCCGGAATCATCGCCTGTGGAAACTGTATGGCCATTCGTAAACAAGGTAGTAGTCAAGAATGTCCCGAGGGCGGAGTTGAGGATTTATACAATCTGGTCACCGACAGCGACAAGGTTCTCACCTTTTGAGAAATATATATGGATTTTGATTATACAGTTACGACTAACAAATCATTTGATGAGGTAGTAACATCGGTTGGGAAGGAAACGAAGAAAAATCGGTCTTTGTCTGCCTTGTAAAATAAATGTTTACCTGAAAGACGGAAAAACATATATTTCCGGTATGCGACCCGTTATCCTTCCGCAGTTCTTCCCTCAGGCAAACCTTGGGAATTTACCGGTAGAAGTTGATGAAATTATCAGAGGAATTGTTGATAATAGTAAATAATCGTATGAAAAAGCTAATATTAGTACCAATTCTTTTATTGACTATGCTAATGACTCCATCAGCAGCGCTAGCTCAGGGCATGATGGACAATTGGGGAAGTTCACCATCGTCAATAACCTCTGATGACCACACCGCCCGGGAAGAAGTTGAAGGAAAAGAGATCTGGGAAAAACTGCAGGCAAAACAGCTTGAGTGTAACAATCTTACAGATGAGCAATATGGTTCTCTCGGTGAGTACTTCATGGGTCAATCTATCGGGAATACTCAAAGACACGCCCTCATGAACCAAATGATGGCGAATATGATGGGTGAAGAAGGCGAAGAACAAATGCATGTTGCAATGGGAAAAAGATTAAGTGGTTGTGAACCTAACGCTCAAGTCCCTTCAAATGGAGTGGGTTTTATGCCGATGATGTGGACAGTGGGAGGAGGTGGAAATCCTATGATGGGCGGCTGGAATGGGTTTGGTATACTGGGGTGGCTACCGATGCTTCTTTTCTGGATACTCCTAATTCTTAGTGTCGTTGCTCTTTTCCGCTATCTTGGCGTTTCGACAAGAAGCAGAGATAAAGAAAAATCACCTCTGGATATTCTCAAAGAACGCTACGTCAAAGGCGAGATCGACAAAAAAGAATTCGAGCAGATGAAAAAAGATATAGCCTAACTATTTTCTCCTCGAAAGGAAGAAATTGAACAAGTAAAGTTAGTCAGCGCATAAAGCTGGCATTACTTTTCCGCCTTCTACTGCAGAATGACATCCCAATGTTAGATTATACTCGCTGCACTTTCCGACAGCTTGCTCTCCTGGTTTCGCATTTTCTGGTGCTAAACATGTTCCTCCACAATCTTTGTAACTTAAACACTCTTTACCTACATCCTTCATCTTCATAAAACATCGACCACTTAATGCCAAACCAGCAATCTTCCATTCCCCCCCCCTGTTGACACATTCTTCTTCGTCTTTATTGGTTTTATCTTTTAAAGAAGGTGTCGGAGTCGTCGGACAATCTTTATCACAGGTTACTACAGAATTATCAGGACATGTTCTCAGACAATCATTAAGAATTAGGTCTGGTGTTCTTTTGCTTTTAAAGAAGAGAATAATTAACACTAAAACGACAACCACAATCAAACAAGAGAAAAGAATTATTTTCTTCATAATTTCAGTATATTATGTCTCTGGTTTATCAAGTGCCATCTGGCTCCGTAACCCTAGTATTAATCTGGCTCACGCTTTTGATTGTAATATAAAGGCATTTCAGGATCCAATAGAAATGATGTAGGTTCAGCTATGGGAATAATTAAACGTGAATTTACCTAAAGCTGTATTGTAATAACCAGACAAATATTCCGAGTAGAAAAGCGACTAATGCAGGCAGTGAAGCAATCTTGAAGTACGCACTAAATGTCAATTCTCTAACTATGGCCATGGCAATAATTCCTGGAACCGAACCAATAAGTAGAAGCGACCCGCCGACACCAACTGTAAACGCTAAGAGAGCCCAAAGACGTGGGTCGGTGGTTTTCACTATGTCAATGGCAGCTGCGGTAAGCGGGATATTATCAAAGACAGCAGACAACCCGCCTATTGCTATATTTCCCTGAATAATTCTTGTGGTTGAAGGAGTAGTAGTAAATAATTGATGAGATATTCCATCCAGAACTCCTAAATGCCGAAGTGCTCCTATGGCAAGTAGAATGCCGATGAAGAAGTATAAACTAGCAATATCCGTCTTTTGAAAAAATTTCTCAATTGCAATAGATAAGTTTGTATTGTGTGGTCGTTGTAACCTAGCCAAATCTACCACTAACCATATAGTACCCAGTCCCAGTAGTAAACCAAAATATGGAGGCAAGTGAAATACCGTCATAAATAAAGGGAGTAGAAAAGAGAGAAGACATAAACTGATAATAAACCATTCTATTTTTCCTAATCTAATTATTTTTTCAACCCTATCTTTTGTATCAACTGTAATTTGTCTCCCTATCAATAGAGAACTAACTAAGAAGACTGTCAAGGATGGGATAAACGTCTGGGTAATAATTGTTGGGGTGTTGAATTTATTTGCCAACCAAAGCATAGTTGTGGTCACATCACCAATAGGAGAGAAAGCCCCGCCAGCGTTGGCAACAATCACAATTGCCGAAGCAGACTTAAGCAAATTTTTCCCGCTGAAGAATCTGCTTGCAATTTGTAAAAAGACAATTGTTGTGGTCAGGTTATCCAGGAGAGCTGAGAATATAAAGGTTAGAAAAGTAATAATAAAGAATTGGGCTTTATCATCTAACTTCAGTTTCAGAAGTTTAGCGTACAAGTAATCAAATAATCCATAATGGGTCAAGATTTCCACCAGTGTCATGGCTGATAGAAGAAATATAACTAAACTAAATATCTCCCCTGCGGATTCAGTCAGAGCAAGTCCGATATTGTTTACTCTCCCAGCAACAACCAGCGACCACAGAATCACAGCAAGAAGTAAACTAATAGAGGTCTTACTTACCTTCAGAAAATGCTCTTGAGATATTGCAACATAACCGAGCAGGAATACGGCTACACTTAAAATTGTTATCATAGTTTCTTATATACCCGTTCTCTCGGGTACTAAGAAACCCAAGAAGTCTACGGGGATGTTAAACGTTTATCAGGCTTGCTTTCGTCTGATTCTTCTTCCATATTGTTTATATTTTACAATATTTTTTTACAATCAGTAATCAGCAGTCAGGGACGGGTTTCGGATGTATTGATATATAGGCATAAACAAGTATGAAGTGGATACCAATGCCCAGATTGGCCCGTTTCCGTCTCCAGTTTGAATAATGTCCTGTTGTGCTCACAACACCTGAACTTATACGATTAAATCTGGATAGGGTATTTTTAGCTTTAGAAGATATGGTTCAGGTGGAATTAATTAGGACGAGATGGAAGGAAATTAAGAGCCTACAGCAAGCTACTACCTCGACTTCACAATCTTTTTCTTTACAGAACCTACAAACAGCCTAAATGCCAGTCTGTTTTCCTTTTCATAAATATATGGCACTCCGAGAAGCTCCTTACAGCTTAAACAAACTAGCTTTGGAACCTTAACCAGAGCCAACTTATCTAAGCCCGCATATAACTCCGACTCGTAAATTCTATCTAAATACATGCGTTTAAGTATTCCCGGACCATCCTTTTGATATAGTAATAAATGCTCCCCACACTTTGCACAAGTGATATCCAATAATCGGGAATAACCTCCGCGAGCTTTCTTAAACGAGTCGTTTTTGAATTTAATCTTCATAAATTTCTAGTTGAATTTTCTTAAGAAACTCAACCTCTTGTGGCATTAATCTCGTCAGCGCATCATCAATAGTTAACCACTCCGTTTCCTCTTCAGCCTTACCTTTATCATCTCCTGTAATTTTCATCAGGAATAAATAGATATCTTTAATTACCTCTGTACCGTCAGTTTCTATTGCTGGTCTTGTAACTACCCCTAAGCTTTTAACTATTTCCAAATTTTTATATCCTGTCTCCTCGGATACTTCTCTCAGCGCCGTTTGTTCATAAGTTTCTCCCGACTCAACATGACCTTTGGGGAAAGTTATTCCTTTCCCATAAAATCGAAGAAATCCGTAGAAGTGCTCCCCCGGGAGGACTCGAACCTCCAACCCTTCGCTTAACAGGCGAGCGCTCTACCATTGAGCTACAGGGGAATGTTAACAAACAAAGCTATTTTATCTTATCTTCCATAATTTTTCCCTACTCTGCCTTAGCCTCGGAGCTCTAGTTATTCCCCCTTCTACTTCTCTGTGACAATTGGCGCAAAGCAGCACGCATTTTCTCAACTCATTCCTAATATCATCCCATGAGCGAGTATACCCACTGTCGCCAATGCCAAATACTTTCCTACCAACATGGTGTAAATCCAAAGCCCCAGCGTACTTCCGATAACCACAAATCATACACTTCCCTCCTTTGTATTTAATCGCCACGAGCTTTACTCTCCTGCGCTTCTCTCTCACAGCTACAAGTAGCACATCTCTCCTATCCCTATACGTTCTAGTCTCGGGCATCACTTCGTATTTTATTCGGTTTATAACTGATTGGCAACAGGAACCTCCCAAAATCCAAAACTACCCATCACCATCCGCTCTATTTGCTTTTCTCCATTCTGCCCGGATAAAATACTCCCCCACCCCAAAGCTATGCTGGAAAGCCAAATCGACTCCCTTCCCCCCGCTCCAGGATTCCTCCAAGATCATAGAAATCACGCTACTTGGATTGCCGCGGCCGTTTCCGGAATCCCCACCGGTGTATGGACCGCTGTAGACCAGTTCTCCGACGGAAAACTCTCATACTCCGGAGAGGAAACCTTAATTTTGTTCATGTTTACACTAATCTTCGGATTAGGATTGACCTTTGTGAATACCCAGGACTGGACACCCCGCATCTGACCCCATCCCCCAATATCCAAAGCCAACCGGACCATCTCAAAGCACAAGTGCCTATTCCCCAAGCGTGAGCATCTAAAAATCAGCGCCGATAAACCTGCGTTTTAAGGAGTTTGCGCAGACGATAGTTCCAAAATAAAAGGCCATGCAGACATTTTGCAAATAGCATCCCGAGCCGCGAACGTCCGGCAACGACCAGGCAGTCGAGAAGCGCATGTGCAAACGTCGAATGGCCTAGAAACCTTAATCCAAATAATCCTGTAATTTCTTTCTCCTACTCGGATGCTTCAGCTTCCTCAACGCTTTAGCTTCAATCTGCCTGATCCGCTCCCGGGTCACCCCGAACTCCCGCCCCACCTCCTCCAGTGTCATCGGATTCCGGCTGTCCAGCCCAAACCGCATCCGCAGCACTCTTGCCTCCCTGTCAGTAAGTGAAGATAATACTTCCTCAATATTCTCCTTAAGTAGCTCTCTGGAAGCCGCCTCAATCGGTGTTGGTTGTGACGTATCGGCTATAAAATCTCCGAGCATTGAGTCATCTTCGTCTCCCACCGGCGTCTCCAAAGATGTGGTATCTTGGGCAATTTTCAATATCTCCCGCACCCTGGTCGCCGTCATCTCTCCTATCGTCTCCGCAATTTCCTCCGCCGTCGGCTCCCGCCCCAGTGACTGCATCAGCTGTCGCTGGATCCGGATCAGTTTATTTATCGTCTCCACCATATGTACCGGGATCCGGATGGTTCGGGCCTGGTCCGCAATCGCCCGCGTTATCGCCTGCCGGATCCACCAGGTGGCATATGTTGAAAATTTATAACCTTTGCGCCAGTCATATTTCTCCACCGCCCGGATCAGCCCCTGGTTCCCCTCCTGGATCAGATCCAAAAGCGACAATCCCCGCATCACATATTTCTTAGCAATGGACACCACCAGCCGCAGGTTGCTTTCCGTCAATTTTTTCTTCGCCCGCCTATCACCCTTTTCAATTTTTTGCGCCAGGGAAATCTCCTCCACCGGTTTCAGAAGCGGGATTTTCCCTATCTCCCTCAAATACATCCTCACCGGGTCAGTTGTAGTCACCCCTACCTCCATCTTGGTCAGCGCCTCAATTTCTTTATCCAGTTCCGCCACTGCTTTTTCATCCACCTCCATGTCCTCCTCGGAAGTCGTCTCAAATACGTCCACCCCCATCTCCAAAAGTTTCCCAAACAACCCGTCCAATTCAGAAATCTTCTCCTCAGCGTCCGGATACACTTCCAATATCTCGTCCAAAGTCAAATACCCCTGGTGTTTCCCCTTCGCCGCCAATTGCGCCATTCCTGTTGTTGGTTTCGCCGCTTTTGCCATATATTAATGTGGCTCCGCCACATAAAAAAGGCCTGTGTCAACTCCGGTAGCCACAGCTCACCGGAGCGTCATAACCTAAACCTGCCTGCAATATACTCCTCTACTTGTCTTTCGTCAACTCAGCCAGCCTCTTCGTCAGCCCTCTCAGCTCTCCTCTACCCTGAGCCTCCTCTCTCATTTTTTCAATTCTCTCTCTCACCTCTATTTCTTCCAGTTCCCGCACTGCTTTCTCCCACTCCCGCTCTGCGTCCCCTTCCTCAAACCGGTCTTCCACCAGCATTTGTTCCTCCACTCTCCCCCTCAATTCCGCAGGTAATGCCCCGATCAGCTCTTTCACCCCTGAAAATTGGGGACTTAGGACTGAGAACTGTTCTACCACCTTTTTCCAAAACGGCATCTCTACCCACTGGCTTACTGACGATCCGATCAACTTCCCCACCATCCCGTTTCGCAGTGCCAACCCCACCACGTATTCCTCCACCACCTCGCGTCTCGTCTTAATTGTCATCCCGACCGTAGCGGATGGATCCCTTGTGGTTTGAGATCCAGTACTTGAGATTTTACCAAGTTGTGCCCGGACATCCTCCTCCCTCACCTCCAGTACTTCCGCCAGCTTCCGCACATAATGGGCTTTGACAATTTCGTCAGAAATATTAACCCAGATCGGCGCCAGCTCCCGAGAAATCTTGCCTTTCCCTACCCCATCCAGACCATACCTGGCTACCGCCGACTCCAGATAATAGTCATAAATTGGTATCGCTTTCCCTACTGCCGCCCGCCAGCCTTCCGGATCTGCCACTCCCCACTCCCCCGGATCTTTATACTGCTTCGGGTTTATAATTTCGGACTTTGAATTCAGGATTTTCACTACTACTCCCGCTCTTTCCGCCACTTCTATCCCCCGCCTGGCCGCCGCGTCTCCCGCTACGTCCGCGTCAAGTGCCAGTACCACCGTCCCCGCATACCGTCTCACCAAATCCACCTGCTGGGTAGTCAGGGCAGATCCCTTCACCGCCACCGCGTTTTTCACTCCGGCCAGGTAACTGGCCAGCAAATCCAGCTCCCCCTCCACCACCACCGCCCAGCCGGCTGTCTTGATCTCAGTCTTATTCACATCCAATCCGTACAACAGCTCGCCTTTGTGGTAAATCTCCGTCTCCGGTGTATTCACATATTTAGCCCCTTGGCTAGCCGCAGCTTCAGCGGAGGTGGCTGGCATTACCCTCCCGGCAAACCCCACCGTTTGCCCCCGGTGGTTAGACAGCGGAAACATCACCCGATTCCGAAACCTGTCATAAAAGTTTTGGCCTTTGACTACCAACCCTGCCCTCTCCAAATCCTGCACCTCAAAATTTTTCTTTCCCACCAAATACTTCATCAGGAAATCCCACCCTTCCGGTGCAAACCCGAGTTTAAACTTTTCCGTCACTTCCTCCTTTATTCCTCGTTTCCTCAAATACTGCCGTGCCGATTCTCCCAACCGATGCTGCATCAATAAATAATGGTAAAACTCAGCCGCCAGGCTGTTTACTCTCACCAGTCTCTCTTTCACTTCCTCTGTTTGGCTCGGCCGGTATGCCGTCAGTTTCACCCCCACTTTCTCCGCCAGCGTCCGCAGGGCTTCTCCAAACTCCATCCCCTCCATCCGCTGCAAAAAAGTGTATGCATCCCCCCCCTCTCCGCACCCAAAGCATTTCCATATCTGCAGTTCCGGGTTCACCATGAACGACGGCGTTTTTTCCCCATGAAACGGACACAACCCCTTATAGTTTCTTCCCCCTTTCTTCAGTGGGATATACTCTGATACCAACTGCACCATGTCCACCTTGCTTTTAACCTCTTCCACCTGGTCCATCACTCGAATGTTACCACACCCCCCAGTCCCACCTCACTCCATCCCCGCCTCAATCCTCTCGTCTTTCATTACTTCCCCCTCCCGCCTCACTATTCCATTCACCGTCAACCGGTACGCAAATTTTTCTATCCCCGGCTGTCTTTTTACCAGCACCCGGTACATATCGGCAAACTCGTCTCCCGGTAATTCATATTTCACTTCTGCCGCGACTCTTTCCCCCGCCGGCACTACTGCCCAAAACCCTATTATTCTGACTCTCTCCCTCTCCTCCTCCACCCACACTTCTTCCGATCTCTCCTGCCGCAGTGAACTCGGCCTCGCAAAATCACCCTGCGTTTGCGGTCTTAATTTCTCACCGCTTACACTTACACTTACAACCCTCGCTTCCCTCGGTACCACCACCCGCACGTAATCTATATAATCCCCTCCCCAGAAATACGGCGGCCTAGGGTTCTCAAACGGATTATCATTTTGCCACTCCACCTCTATTCTCTCTCTCAACTCCCCGTCTCCTATCTCTACCTCATGTCTCAACTCTCTATTGATACAGCAGTTCGCCTTATTCGCTCCCAAGTTTGTCTCTACTATATATAAATAGTCCCCGTAATAGTTTCCCAACCCCCCGTCCCAGCCCCATTCCCTGATTTCCGCCTGCAGCTTCTCCTCCCCGATCCACACCAAAATCTGTTTTTTATCCAGTTGTGCTTTTACCAAACCGGCCAGTTTGACTGCCTGTCCCGGCCGTATGTTTTTCATCCGCTCCCAAACCGCCGTCCCCACCGCCCCCAGAAAATCCCGTTTTTGCGTCGACCCCGGTTTCCAATCCACTTCAGCATAGCTTTGCGCCAGGTTATACAAGTTCTTGTCCGTCACTGTTTCGCCGTACGTTACCACTTCCACCGGCCCCAATATCTTCAGAATCGAATTCACCAGCTCCAAATTAATTGCCATCACCCCGTCAATCTTTTCTTCTCCTCCTTGCTCCAAAAACCAGGCCACAGTCGCCGCCGCCGAGGCGAAATCCGGATCCCAATTGCTGTCCCGCAAGCGCCACCATCCCTGCCGGAAAGCTTCCTGCACCGGGTACGGCGGTTCCACATGTCCCGCCAGCTTCCCATCCGGCTCATATATGTCTTGCGCTGTCCAATCAACTAATCCTCCGTCTTTAAACCTCGCTCGTATGTAACTGCCCATAAATCCACCGGTTGGCCTCAGTTCCGTGTTGTTTTGCAGCAGCACTATATAAGTTTTATCCCCCACCCACTCCGGTAAGTTATCGACAAAAGGCAGTCCCCGGGCACACCACCGAAAAACACCCTGCCAGCGGCCAAACTCCCCCGGCCGATTCTCTGCCATCCCCTTTAATATCTTTACTCCGCTTACTCCGCAACTACCCCCTACTCCCAATAGCATTAACATCCCCGCACCAATCAAAATAATCACTTTCTTCATGGCTTACTCACTTTAGTATATCCGCCTCTGTGATCCACTACCCAATCCACCCCTAATCGTTTCAGCTCCTCAGTCGTACTTTCACTTGGCCACTCCTGGTTCAATTTGTCCAAAAACCTTCTTCTTTCCGGCGGCATAAACCCCGAAAATCCGTTTAGTAAATTTTTTCCGTGCACCAGGCTGAAAAGCATTCTGTCTGCCTCCACATTTTCATCCCCCGCCGGCAGTTCCACTATTACTCTCCCCGGTTGCACCGAAAGCCACTGGTAAACAGATGGGTATTCCTCCGGTTTCGGCACGTCCCGATAATCAGTCAGCCCCGTCCCCCCGACTACTGCTACTACCATTGCCGCAATAATTCCTAGATTTTGAATTTTGAATTTTGAATTTTGAGTTTGGGCTATCGCAATAGCAATTAGCCCGCTGGCTGCCCACGCCGCTACCCAAATCCAGCGTGATGGTGTCCTAAAAGCCGGCATCCCCGGCACCAGGTAGTACGCCGCCGCATATGGCAAAGGTATCGGATATTTCCCTGCAATTTTCACTGTGTCTCCCTGCCATTTAACCACCGGCCCCATCGCCATCACCAAACCCATGATCAGTACCGCCGCCAACCACTTAGTTTCTTTTTGGTAATGTTGGGATTTGGGATTTGGGATTTGTTTAGGATTTAGAAATTCGGTTTTAGAAATTTTGACAATTGCTACTAACAACAGTAAATACAGTCCCGGACTGAAAAATCTTCCCCAGAGATCATCTATGCTCATCCCCCCGTTTGCCGCCTCCCTTATCGACCGGGTAAAATTAAAGTCCCTACTCACCTGCCGGTATACCCTCATCGGTAAAAACGCCACCATCCCAAAAACCAGCACTGCCAACAATATATTTTTTAACATTTCAGAATTAAAGAATTGATTAAAAATTATCCACGCCCCAAGTATCAGACCCGCAAAATAAACCGGCAGCACGCTTTCCCACACTTGCATCCCCAATATCCCCGCCCCTAAATAAAGTTTCCAGGTTTTCTTTCTCTTACTTTCCTCCAGCCAACTAATCACCAGCCAGCTGGCTACCAGCCAATACTGCATACTCCACATTTGCAAATGCACCTGATAATGCCACCTGATTTGTGACAGCCCTAACGCAATTACCCCCACCATTGCTGCCCACTTTTTCCCAGTCATTTGCCGCCACCACAAGTACACAATTAACATAGTCAGCACCTGCCCCAATGTCATGATCGCCCCCGACACTGCCGCCGGATCTCCGGTCAGCCAAACCGGCACCATTCCCCAAAACGCGGAAACAATAAACATGTCTGAATAGGCCAATACATTTTTATACGGATAAAATATGTTCCCGTCAAAAAAACTTCCCTCCCTACCCCAAGTATTCCCGAAGTGTAATTTCTGTATCGACTGGTTCACTATCCAAATAATCAACTCACCGTCCTTACCAAAATCCGCCACCCTCCCGGGCCGCAACACCACCGGCCACACACTCCAAATAGCCACCACTACAACCAGTAAAATCGCCGCCGCTTCCCCCCGCCAACTTTTAACTTCTATTTTGTTCTTTTGACTTCCAATGCTGCCCACAACCCGACTATAACAATAATTAACACCAGTAATTTAGGGTGATAATCCAACTGCGTCAATACTGCCGCTATACTCGCCAGAGCCACCGCCCCTATCACTTCTTCTCTCCCTTTTTCTTTGGCCCACAAAAACACCCCGGCTGTCAGAGGAATCATCACCGGATAAATATATCGCAAATCAGAAATCATATTCTCCGGCCACGACGGTAATATTAGACACGCCGCCAAATTCACCAACCCCAGAATCGCAATTCTATTTCGTCTCAAAAGCGCTGCACCCATTCCCAGCGGCAGCCATACCAGATACTCTGACACTGCCGCCTCAGCCATTTTTCCCCATCCCCCCGGGACATATACCAGCGTTTTCCAAAATGCCCAATTATTTACCTTAAATTGCACATCGCCTACCCAAAACCAAAAAGTTGCCGGATACACCGGGTCACCCGTCAATGCCCAATTTCGGATATACCAAAACAAGCCAAACATCCCCACCCCCACCGCTCCCGCCACTACCGCCCGCCAACTCAAATTTCGCACCAGCCCCCTACCGTAAAATCCAAACATTATCACCGCAAACAATATTCCCGAATACTTGCTGCCAATCAGCATTCCCGTCGCCACCCCCAACTGTCCCCAATACTTCCAATTTCTCCCGGGACTGCAAAGCAGTAACCAAACCCATACCCAAAATACCGCCAGCCAAATGTCTACCGTCTGCGTCATGATAAGTCTTATTACCGACGGCCACATCCCGACACTTATCCCGAATATAGTTGCCAACCCCCTTTCCATTCCCAACTTCTTTCCCATCTCTCGCGACAGAATTACCAGCGCCACCCACCCTGCCACATTAAACAAGTTCAGCGGCAGTCCCAATCTCATCATCACCGCCAGCATTGCCTCTATTCCCCCCGGATAATAATAAAGCGGCGAACTCAGCGCCGCCCTGTCCCCCCATCTCCCCTCGGAAATTATCCGGGCAATCGGAATATGATACGCCAGACTGTCCCCCTCCCATGGTTTAGTTACCACCCCGAAATATCCGAAATACATTCCCACCATAAACCAGATTGCTATCGTCGCTTTCCCCATGCTTACAACTCCTACCTTATTATTTTAAAGCACACTCTCGTTTGGTAACATTCCCTAATATTCAACATGCCATCTCACCCCAAATCCTCCTTTTTCCCCACCCTCGATTCCCTTGTCATCATTACCTCCCTGGCCTTTTGTCTCCGTCTTTTTGCTGTCCTTCCTTCTAGTTTTCCTCTAAACGACGGCGGTATGTTTTACACCATGGTCCAAGACATTCAGGCCGCCGGGTTTAAGTTACCCATGTTCACTTCTTTTAATTCCTCGCTCATCCCCTTCGCTTACCCCCCTCTCAGTTTGTATGTTACTGCCTTACTAAACACCCTCCCTCTTCCTCTCCTCTCCCTTTTTCGTTTCCTGCCGCTGGTTGTTTCCACTTTAACCGTCCCGGCTTTTTTCCTTCTGGCTAAACAAGTGCTCAAATCGAAAGACGTTCTCCTCGCGACCCTCATTTTCACTCTCCTTCCCCGCTCCTTTGAGTGGCAAATTATGGGTGGTGGGATAACCCGATCCTTCGGCCAGCTTTTCTCCATCCTCACCCTCGCTTACTCTGCTAAATTTTTCCGTCAATCCTCAAAAACATATTTTCTCATTTCTTCCCTTCTTCTGGCTCTAACCATCATCTCTCATCTGGAATTGACCTTCTTCGCCGTCTCCAGCCTCATCTTTCTTACCCTTCACTTCACCCCTAACTTTAGCGGTATCAAAAAAGTATCAGCCATCATCCTTACCTCCCTGATTCTAACCAGTCCCTGGTGGATGCTTATTCTCACCCGCCATGGTTTATCCCCCTTTCTGAATGCCGCCGCTTCAGGTCTTCAGGCCTTCGATCCGACTAGTTACACCCTCTTTCTCACTTTATCCTCCGTCACTGACGAGGTCTTCCTCCCTGTACTCGGCACCCTCACTCTCTTAGGTCTAGTTGTCACTATCCAAAAAAGAGCTTGGTGGCTACTTTCCTGGTTTTATCTCCCAATTATCATCGCTCCCAGAAACTTCCTCAACTTTATCGTTGTTCCTATGTCCTTGGTTATCACTCATGCTGTTACTTCCCTCCTTCTGCCGTTCTTCACTCATATTATCAAACCCTTCTCCTTCCGCTCACTATTAGCTCTCCTAATCATTCCCTTATATCTTCTTGTTTCTGCCATCGCCTTCATCCTTCCCGGCAACCGCTACTTCGACTCAGTTTCTTCCTCTGAAAAAACTGCTATCGAATGGGTTAAACAGTACACTCCCCCCAACTCACGGTTCCTTATTCTCTCCCCCCAGATATTTTCATCCTGGGGAATGGACAGCTTATTAGAGTGGTTCCCCGCTCTCTCTCAAAGAATCAGCCTTGCTACTCCCCAAGGTACTGAATGGCTCCCCAATCATGAATTCCGCCTCCGAAAAAAACTTCATCAGAAAATCAAGGGCTGCTATTTGCAGGATCCATCCTGCCTCGAATCCATCTTCTCCTCCCCGACTTTCCGCAGCCTCCCGATCTTCCAATATATCCTCATCTCCCGGGATAATTCCTTGCTCTCCCAGGCTTGCGAGGTTTGTCTGCTTACCCAACAACTTCAAAATTCCCCCCGGTACAAGTCAGTCTACCAAAATCCTCAAGTCACCATCTTTTCTTTCTCCCCGTAACCACAGCGGAAGGGGCGGGATTCGAACCCGCGGTGAGCTTTCGCCCACACACGCTCTCCAAGCGTGCCGATTAAACCGCTCTCGCACCCTTCCAACCCCCAAATTTTACTCCCTCACATACACCACTGCCACTTCATCCTCATACGCCCTCTTCCATCCCGCCTCCTCCAGTCTCCCGAAGAAAGTCTTCTTATCCCCCTCACCCCGCCGCTTCTTCCACCATTCCAAAATCTTCTTTTCCCACCATATAGGTTCCATCATTTTCCCATTCGGCCACAGCACCGCCTCCACCCCGTATTTACTAAACACCTCCCCAAATTCTCCCTTTTCCGTCGCCCGCAAATAATCTTTAAACACCCAATCTGCAAAACGCGGATCAGGCGACTTCCATCTCCAGCTGGGCATCCGTCCGTCTATAAACACTCGTCTTTCCGGCATCTTCCAATCCAGGTATCCTCCCCATCCATACCACGCAAACACCTCGCCGGCAGACCCCTCTTTTCTTAGCCAATTTATCGCCTCCTGTGGATACCTCAGCCCCATTTGTCCTTTTACCACCAACCATCCTCTCATTCCCAGCTCATAAACCCCCAATGCCCCTATTGTTACCAATAACAATATATAAAACTTCACCGCCCGCCTAATTGCCTCCCGGTTACCCGAAATCTCTTCATAAAATCTCTTCAATCCCTCCGCCGCCGCCGGCCACACCGCCACCACAAACAGCGGCATATGTCTCAGACTAGACAGCCCCATCGCCAGTGTCAACCCCATCACCGCCCACCTCCATTTCGCCGTTTCCCCTCTATATCTCCATACTATCGCCCCCGCCAGCGCAACCAGCATCCAAAACCCCAGTTCCATCCAGGCAAAAAAGGGCTGCCATTCAGCTATTGTCCACCTCAAATTACTATCCGTCATCTGCATCCATACTTCATGCCACAGTCTTGGTCCATACGGATTAATCCACGTCCCGACCACCGCCAGTATCCACACTCCCGCATCTGCTATTATTACCCTCCTCTTCTCCCAAAATTTCACTCCCAACACTATCCCCAAAACCGCCACTCCCATCGCAAACCCGCCGTGCAAGTTCGCCCACAGTATCATAAATGGAACCACTCCCCACTTCCACTTCCGCCACACCTTTTCCTCACCCACCACCCGCAGTAGGATCGCCAAAAACAACCAGTCTATTACCTGCGGCCTCACTCCCGCCCGCCCCAAAAACACAATCACCCCCAATATCACCACCGCATCCGCCCACCGCCATAAGGCCCGGGGAATAGCCACCCATACTACTAGAAGCGTCAGCACGGCAAACACTACCGCCAGCCCCGCCATTCCCAACCTCTCGTATCCTACAGCCATCAGTACATTCGTCAACCATTCATGGTCAATAAAGGGAAAGTTTGGCATCGTATATGACAAGGGGTCAGTTTGGGGTATTCCGTTTGCCAAAATATAATTTCCCATCCGTACATGCCAGCCAAAATCCGGGTCTAGTGTCCGCCACCCCACCAGCCACAACGTCACCCCTACCAGCCCCCACATTACTATTCTCATCGGCCATTCCCACCGCATACCGGTCTATTGTACCAATGCCTTCGCCCCCAACAGCATTTCTCTCTCACTTTTAAATGCCAATAATTTCAACGCCTCTTCTTCCTCCGCCCACTTTACCTCCGCCGTCTCCCACCCCACACCTTCCGCCGCTTCACCCACATACCCCATCACATAATAAGTGATAAACTTCATCACTTTTTCTCCTGTCTGGTTGGTAAAAAAAAATCTAATTGTCGGCAATTTCCCCACAATCTTAGCCTCCGCTCCTCCCTCCTCCCTTACTTCCCTCAAAGCCGACTCCTCCATCTCCGCCCCGCTTGCTCTCACTTCTCCCCTGGCTCTCTTTCCCGGCTCTTTTCCTCCTTCCTCGTCGTCAATCCATCCCTTAGGAAAACTCCATCCCAGATTCCCCTTAAACTCTGGATTCACCGCCGGCCTCCTAATAAGCCACACCACTTTATCCCCTATCCTCTTATACACCAAACCGCCCGCCGAAAACTCCCGCTTCATAAATCAATTCTAACCCAAAACTCGCTGTTTCCTCCCTCCCCTTTTATCGCCGACTCCACCCCCTCAGTCAGCCTAAACCCCAACTCCATCAATCGCCGCCGTACCTCCTCCGCCACTTCCCGCGCTCGTCCCTCCCCCAAGACGCCTTTTTTTAGCTTCTTCTTCTCCACTTCATACTGCGGTTTAATCAAAGCCAAAATCACTCCTCCAGCCTTCACAAATCTGCTTGCCGCCGGTACTGCCAGATGTAACCTCGTCCAGCTTGTGTCTACTACTGCTAAATCAACTTTCTCCCCAATCGGCACCTGGTACAAAATATTAGTCCTCTCCCAAACTACCACTCTCGGATCTTGTCTCAATTTCCACGCCAGCAGCCCGTATCCCGTTTCCACCGCATGCACTCGGACTGCTCCCTGTCGCAATAAACAATCGGTAAACCCGCCCGTCGCCGCCCCCACATCCAAAACCACTCTTCCCTCCACCTCCACCCCAAAATGTCTCAAGGCCGCTTCCAACTTCACTCCCGCCCGACTCACATACTTTCCTCTCATTCCCCGATTATATTCCCTCAAAATAGTGCCCCCAGCAGGAATCGAACCTGCATCAACAGTTCCGGAAACTGCCACTCTATCCGTTGAGCTATAGGGGCGGGGCGGTGGGGGCGAGATTCGAACTCGCGTGGGCGCAAAGCGCCCCCAAGGTTTTCGAGACCTGGCAGATAAACCTCTCCTGCACCCCACCTGAGTGCTCCTGGTAGGAATCGAACCTACATTTCAGCCTCCGCAGGGCCGCGCTCTGTCCATTGAGCTACAGGAGCAATCCTATCCGCAATCGCATAAGCGTAACCTAGTATCTGCTCCAAGAAACAAGTATTATTATACCTAACAGAACATATTCCAGTCTGATTTTTCCTAAATCTCCTTTCCTTACTTCGTTTTTTCCAATAAATTTTTCCAAACGCTTTCGGGGATATTCCTAACAACTCCGACCAGAATCGAATCACCTTTCTGGCCCTATGATAATAATGTAAATGCAATCTTACCCTCAACCTACTCTCATCAACCTCATAACACCGTCGAAAAAGAGTAATAAACAAATATACCAACCTAGGATCTGTATTAGTGAACTGCACACGACCTCCCACCTTGTTCCCCTCAGCCCAATACAACATACTTAACAAAGATTGTTCATACTCTCCATAATTCAGCAAGCCCCACCCTTCAACGCTTCTTCTTATCTCCATCATTAATTCCTGGTTTTTCTTGCTTTTACTTTCTCTTCTTACTTTCACCGACAATTCCCTTATTGTCTCCATCCATTTACTCCTGTCTGTATAGTACAAGTGGTTTGTATTAGGCAAATCTCTAAACCACTCACTTAAGGTGCTCTTCGCAACCAACAATCTTTTCCTTATTTCACTGTACGTCGCACCTTTTTTTCTCATACACAAAGCGCTCTCTCTTATTTCCGTGGGCCACTTTCTTTGCTTTACCATATCCGAAACCTCTTCATCGTCCCACTAGTCCAGTGTATACCTAATATAACCCGAAGTCAACAATCTATACTTTCTCTTCCAGGGGAAACTTCTCCGTCATCCACCGTCCTGCTTTATCCAGCCACGTATCCGCCGGCTGTTCCTTTAGCAAATACTTGCCCATCTCTGTCTCCACCTCTTTTTCCGCTTGCTTAGAAAGCGGCATCAAAATTCTCCCCACCGTCACCACCGGCGTTTCTATTGTCAATATCCTCGCTCCCCACTTCTCTGTAATCCACCACCTGGTCAGTACTTCCCACACATACAACTGCCCAGCCACCCGCACCCCCCGGGTCGTGATCGAAAATTCCGCCTCTACCGGAGGAATAGTCGACCATACATAATATGCAAACACCAGCGAAGCCACCACTGCAATCAGCATCCATTCGCCTGCCAAAAGCAGAATTATCCCCACCAGGATCGCAATCACCATCGGTACCGTTAAAAACTGGCTCCCTCTGGGCTTAAACGGCCTGGCCGGCGCCTTCCACACCACCAACGTTTTTTCCTGCTCCACTTGTACCGGTGGTACCATACCTCCAATATATCACAAAATACTGGCGGAGGAGGTGGGATTCGAACCCACGTGTCCCTTTCGGGACAGAAGTTTAGCAAACTTCCCGAATAGGCCTCTATCGGACTCCTCCAGGCGTTTTGGTAATCACGGATTATGGGTTCCCACCACCCACAAATACCCCAAAACCTCGCTTTGATTATACAACCATACCTTTTTGTTTTCCCTATTCATCACGGCTTTTGGAGTAAACATCAGATCCCCCAGTAGTTCCCTTCTAGCCTCCATACTCGTACTCCGCTTAAGGCTAACAAAACCCGAAGTTCCAGTCAAGAGTTAGTGATATAATTCACTCACTGGAAGGGTCGCATAGTGGCCTAGTGCGGAGGTCTTGAAAACCTCTGTCTCGCCTTAGCGGGACCGTGGGTTCGAATCCCACCCCTTCCGCTTAACCTATGAAAAAATATTTAGTCATAGTTACATTGTTACTGGCGATTACTGTAGGGGGGTTTGTCTTCTACAAATCCTTTCAAACTAAAGAATTATCCTCTGGTAATTCAAAACCGATACCGTTCAGTCTGGTAATCTTTGAGAAAAACGAGGGGTGGGGACCCTGTCCCCCGGGTGGAGGCCCTTGTTCTCAAAGCACCAAACTTTATGGTTCAGGAAGGTTGGTATTTGAAGGTAATGAAAATGGCGAAAAGAACTTAAGCAAGAATTTAGTAGATCAAGTAATAGGCCAAATAAAGCAATCTGGAATAATGGATAACAGCTGTGAAGCACCAATCGTATTAGATTATTCTGCCATATACAAAGTAAATCTTGACGGACAAGAAAAAACCATCAGATTTCCAGGTTGCGAGAACGAAATAAAGAAAATTGAGAGCCTATTCTTAGAAAACTAGGTTTCTTGTTAAAATGCTCGAAACCCATCCCTTCCCGGCTTTTGTCCCTCCCCTCACCAAGTATCTTATCTTAGGCAGTTTTGTCGGCAAACCCGCCCCCGGGTACGACTGGTTCTACAACTCCCCCAGAAACCAATTCTGGTCTATTCTTGAGGCTGTTTACCATCTCAAATTGAACAGTAAAAAATCCCAACAGCAATTATTTACCCGGCTAAGTTTCGCCGTCACTGACATTATTTACCGCTGTGACAGAAGCGCCGGCAACAACCTCGATACCAACCTTATAGATATCGTCTACAACACCCGGGTAATCAGAAATATTCTGTCCCAAAACAATATTCACAAAATTTACTTCCCCAGCCGCTTTGTTGCCGATAAGTTCCACGCGCACTTCGGCCGCTTGCTCACCCGATTCCCGCATATCCGACTCATCACTCTCCCCTCCCCCTCCCCTCGCTACGCCCAAATAGCCAAAGAAGAAAAAATCCTCCTCTACTCCCGTCTCCTCCCCCGATTACAGTAATTTCACCTGGCCAACACCAATCCCCATATTTGTTTTACTCCAGCCTGCTTTAACACCTTGACGCATTCCGAAAGCGTCGCTCCCGTCGTCCACACATCATCCACCAACAGCACATTCTTAGTTAATTGAAATTTGGAATTTTGAATTTGATTTGAATTTTTATGTTTGAATTTTGAATTTACGACAAACGCTCCCTTCATCGCCTCCAGCCTTTTTTCGCGCGTCCTCCCTACTTGCTTCCCCGTATCCCTAATCCGTTTCAACAACCCCGTCTCTACCTCTAACCGCAGGTCAAATATCTCAAATCTCTTACTCAATTGCCTCGCAATTACCTCCGCCTGGTTAAACCCCCTCTCCCTCAATCTCCTCGGGTGCAAGGGCACCCCGACCACAACCGGTCGTGTCCCCAAAAACTCCCTCAACTTCGCAAACTCTGGCCTATCTAGGAACGACAAACCGTTTACTAACAACTCTCCTAAATAATCATAATAATATCTGTACTTCGCCTCACTGATCAGCTTCCGGGCTATCCCTTCATGCGCCCAAAAGCAACTCAACCCCTCCATACTCCAGGGCTTTTGGCAATACTTGTGTTTTTCCCCGTACCGGCTCGGCCGTCCGCACACTGGGCAGATCTGCTCCTCTTCCCACATCCCCACCTCACACTCCCGGCACACATACTTTCCCCACCTCCCGCACCCTACACATTTCTTAGGAAAGAGTAAGTCTAACAAGTCCACTTTTTCAATATACCCCCCGAACCAGGAGCGTTAAATGAGCACGAGCAAAATACTCTACCTGGCGAGGACCGGCATATCTCCCCGCAGCATCTTTATTTTACGAAGTGCGAATAGCGAGTGTGAGGGCGTGCTTTTCTTCGTCCATTCTTTTCGCACGAGCAAAAGAATGGACAAATAGAAAAAACAAACTGGTAATTACCAGTAAACCACAAACAGCGAGGCAGGGTTGCCTCAGCCAGAAACTAGACATTTCTGCGCTAAATTGGTATAATCCAGGCATATCTTGGGGATGCCGGGTATCGATGGATTGGCACTTTAAAATTCGGCAAGCCGAGTTCGAATCATACTCGCTAAACAGATTCAAACTTTAAGTGTCAAAAATAAACTGACACAGGTGGCTGACTATCTTTTCGGTAGTCCCACTCCCAATCGCGGCTTTGCGCTAGCTTACGCTTAAGCAGCCGTGACTGGCGTCTTAAATTTGTTTCCTCGACTGCATTTTTAAGGCGGATACCAATCGAGGTGCACTGCAAAAGTCACGCGGTTAGACTCGCTGCAGCCAAGACCACTAACCGCAAAAAAATAAAGCTTGTAAACCGAGTTTTCAAACCATTTCAGACGGGGGTTCAACTCCCCCCATCTCCACCGATCAAAAATCTGGCTATTTGCCAGATTTTTTGTTGGTAGGATGTATAAATGTATAATTGGCTTATGTCTGACCTACCCATCCCAAATGAAGTAAAAGCCGACGAATCAGGAAACAATAAGGGGAAAGAATTTGACACAGCCGCACAAATAGGGCGAATGGCCTTAAAAGTTGCCAGAGAAAGAACGGAAAACAGGTACTCAATGCCCTACTTGGACCCACAACGCTTCCCAAGAGAAGCCATTGAAGCCATAAGGACCAAGTCGGGAGACGCTCCTATCACAGATGAGGACGTAACTAGTGCAAGAAGAGGAGCTGTCGCACTCGCTATCGAAGCCGCAGCTCAAATAATAGAAGCGCAAGCTCCCAGAGGTCTTGGAGTTAATGAAGAATTAAGCAGTCTCGAACAAGTTTTTACTCTCGTTCAAAGAGGTAATGGCTTACTAATCCAGGTCGAAGCTCAAGACCCACAAGCAATCATCCAATCATCAAGAGAAGCCTTAGCTCGAAGGCAAAAAGTATCTCCTGACCAAGTTAAGAAGACTGACGATGAATTAAAAAGGTGGGCAGAAGACAATTTCCAGAGAGCTGGACAAAGAATCAGAAGAAGTGTCCAGGCTGTGCAGGCATACCTTGGCCGGTAGTATCGTCTACTCATATATTGGTTCATAAACTAAGATGTGTATCCGCTACAAAACCCAAATTGGAATTTAGTCTTATTTCTTGCCTCTCCAGGTCTCCCATCAATATCGATGACCAATGCCAAATATATTCCTGTATTTGGTTCCAATGATTCTTCACCATCTCCACCATCTACATTCCTTTCTCTTTCCATTCCTTTCTCTTTATCTCCTCCCTCTTCTCATACTTCCTCTTCCCCCTCGCCAGGGCTATTTCCACTTTCACCAGGTCACTTTTCGTGTACATTGCCGTCGGTACCAGACTCCTCCGCGACTGCTTCATTTTCGACGTCAGAGCCACAATTTCCCGCTGATGCAAAAGTAGCTTCCTGGGCCGCATCGGATCATAATTTGTATTATCCGCATATTTATACGGGAAAATCTTCAGGTTATAGACCCATGCTTCCTTTTGACTTTTGAATTTTGCGTTTTGAATTTTTATATGTGATCCCCCCAAATCCACCTGCCCCAGCTTTGCTGATTTCACCTCCGGCCCGCGTAGTTCTATCCCCGCCTCCACCCGTTCCCCAACCTCATAATCAAACCTCGCTTTTCTGTTTATCACTTTCACAATTCCGCCTCCCACACTTTGCTCCCCCCAATCCAGTAAATTTTCTTCCCCCCTTCATCCGCCACCATATCTTCCGCTCCTGCCAGCTCTCCCCCTGTCATCTGCCCCTCGTACTCCCCGTTTTTCTTCAGTTGCACTACTCGTCCGTTTGCCCTGTCCAAAATGTACAATTTCTCCGCCTCCGCACTGGTATAGATTCTCGCTCCTTCTCCCAACTCCTTATCCAGCCCGCTTACTCCCCAGCTCTCCCTCTCCCCCAGCGCAAATTTCATAATTTCTACTTTGTCGGTCTTAACCACCCATATGCTTCCGTCTATCGCCATATTTTGCCCCCCGCCTGCCTCTTTCGTCCACTCCCGTTTCTCGCCGAACCCCGCATCTCCCCCGGGATACTTCCAGATCTTTCCCGTACTCTCCAATAAATAAATGTTTCCCCCGAACAATTGCATATCCTTTATCTCGCCCCACTCCTTATCTTTCTCAACCACGACTGAACATTGAACATTAATCATTGAACATTGTATTACCCCCTTATCCGACAGTATTGCCAGTTTCTCCCCCTCCGCGGCTATTGTTTGCGGCTTACCCAAGCTTTCCTCGCCGGCTGCGATCTTTACTGCCCCCGTCCCGGAATTCACCTCAACCAATCGCCCTCCCTGGCTGTCTGTCACCCAAAGTTTATTTCCCACTTTTACCATCGCTGTCCCCCGCATTCCTTCCCGTACCAGTCCCAGATCTACCACCTCCCTCGCTTGTATCTTTTTTACTCCTGAGGCTGCCCCCAATACTTCACCCCAGGTTTGTTTCACCTGTTCTATCCGGGCGTCCTTTACTTTCTTTTCCTCCAGCACTTTCAAATCTCCTTCCACTTTGGCCAGAAGCTGTCGGCTTCTGGTCGGGTTCATCCCGATCAATGAGCGCGCTTCTTCGTATTCCTGCACCACCTTCTCGACAAGCACCCTCTCCTCACTCAATTTCACCTCCGTTCGCCGCTTCTGTATCTTTCCCGCACCCACCAAAAGTAAGGCCGCCACCAAAAACCCCACCCCGGCATATCTGGTTCTTTTTCTTGCTGCCGCTTTATCCTGATACGCCACGTATACCACTCCCGGCTTAGATAACTTTAGTCTTCCCCACACACTCCCCCACACCCGCCCCGCTTTTCCTCTTATCCTCTGCCCTAAATTTATCCCCGACGTCACTCCAGAGTCTGGCAAAGTCTTCGGCTCTCCTAATATCTGAGATCTAATATCTGAAATCTTAATTATGGTGCCCACCTCTCCTCCCCCCTTCTCACTCCCGTGCTCTACCGCCAGTAATGTCTCCACGGCCGTCTCCATTTCCCCGTTCAACCCCGCCACCACCATCCGCATTGTTCCAAAGGGCACGCTCGTCCAAAACCTCCCGTTTCCCATCACTATTACTTCCCCCTCCACCGCCCTCCCGCTAAAACTTTGAATTTTGAATTTTGCTCGCGAAGCGCTGGCTTCGCCAGTATTTTGAATTTTGGGGTCAATAAGCCACCCCTCCCTCTCCCCCGCTTTAACCCACACTCCCATCCCTTCCCCCGCCACTACATAGACTACTCCTTCTTTAATTACCACACCTCCCGCTTCCACACCTTCAAATTCCTCCACTACGGTTTCCACCGCCCTCTTCAAGGCCGACAAAGCCGTCTCTCCTGACCCATAATACATTTCATGTACTCGTCCTAGAATTTCCCTCCCCGTCTCCACCAGCTTCAGTTGCTCCGCCTCCTCTCTGCAAATACCCATTACCGCAATCAGCCGTCCTCTGTCTCCGGTCGTCTCACCCTGTTCTTCCGTACCCCCGTTGTCAGCCGCCGCAGCAGGCAAAAAGTCATGTACCTGCCCCCACTGCCGACCGTCCATCCTCCCCACGATTTTCCCGACTTTTACCTCCATTCCAGCTTCAAGAATACCACAGACTGCCTAAGCTACAACACCACCAATGCCGCAACTGTCAGTACTACAGTCGCCAGCAGGTGAACCCGCACCAAAAGCTTCACCAGACTATTCGCCTCCGATTCCACTGACTCAGTCATCACCCCCGCCTGCTTCACCATCACCGCGGCAAACACCATATATAACACCATCCCCGTTACTATAAACCACTTCACCACCCCCCAGAGAGTAATTCCCCGCAAAAACTCCCAAGCCGGTCCTAAATTGTTCATTCCCCTCTTTCCCTCCTTTTCTCCAGCTCTTCCGCCAGCTCCGAAACTATCGCCACCACTTTATCCGGGTACGGCACTTTCAACGCTTCTACATTCGGATTTTCCGCCGCCGTCGATACCGTCACATCCCCGTAGTGAAACATCAGTCTTGCCAACCCCCCCGTCGTCATCGACGGCTCTTCAATGTGATTCAGGTTTACATGCGTCACTACCCGGTACAGCAGATTGATAAAATCAATATCTACCAGTCTCTCGTTAGTCACGATAAACACTGAGTAATACCAATTCAAAAATTTTTCCAGCCCAAATCCCAACACTCCCAAATACCATATCAGCCTCCCCATAAATACAAATTTTGCCGGTACCGGCTCAAATATCCCGATCACCACCAGCAACCCCGGTAATATCAGCCCCAATATTACCAATAGTATCCACCCCGAGTTGGTGACAGGATGTGCTCGCAGCAAAAGCACTACCTCCTCATCCATCTGTTCATTAATAAACTTCTTTCCCGGCCTCACGCTGTAAGCTCCCCACAACGCTTTCCTTGGCATTTCTCCTGCTTTGCGCAGTATCTCGGATATCAATTCCCGCGGCACATTTTGCCCGGAACCGTCACGCCCTCCTCCTTGCCCCTCCGCAGCCTTGGCCAAGGGGGGTTTCTCTTCTGTATCTTGGACCGGGGGAGTATCATCTCCGCCCGCCACATAAATGTCCGGCATACCTCGTTTTATTTACTTAGGTTACTTAGGTTAATTAGGTCAATTTTATATTACTTCTTCTCAATATTAAACAAACCCGATTTCAGCGACAAAGCTCCCGGCGCCCTCAGGTTAAACGCCCGCTCAAAATTCGCCCCTGATATAGTCACCGTCCCCCGGTTGGTTGTCAGGATTACTTTATCCGTCACCCCCGAACTGCTGTGTTCCACCCGGACTCCGGTGACACTGCTCACCGCCCCGCCGTATTTGTTTGCTTCCTCTGCCAGCTTTTGTCTGGACCATGGGTTATCACTCCCTCCCCAGCAGCTTCTCACGTCCTCCGGAAATATGCCGCTGGTATCTCCGCCGTTGGCTACCACAATCGCCGCATTTACCACATCCGCAAATTCCTCCACCTTCAGCCAGGGGTGATTCCGCCCGCAAGTCTTACCCCCCCGCGATTTATACCATCCCTTATAAAACCAGGGGCTTCCGCCTTTGGCTTCCCATGCCCCCTCTGCCCATCTGGTCCAATCGGACGTGGTGTCCCAAAATCCCGGCGTACTGTGGCCCAGACTGCTGTAGCTTTTTTGATGCCCCCCTGAAGTACTGGCATACCAGGTGTTCACTACTTCTCCCGACGCTTTCCCGACTACAATCTCCCCTTCCGTGTCCCGCACTGCATCCCCCCACCGTCCCGGGCTGTCCGCCTTGCTGTTTCTGTACACTTGGCATGCCTCAGTTACGCAAATGCTTCCCGACGCGTTTTGGTTATTTATTCTCCAGCTGGTATATGCCAAAGCATAACTCCGCGCCGCTACCGCCTGCGCTTTCAACGCTTCGTAACCCCCCTGGTCTGCCCAAACCGTCGGCATCTCCGCAATCCCCCGCAAATACCTGCCTTCAAACGCCAGCGTTCCCGCCGAAGTTTTTATTACCGGCGGTACATTCACCTTCCTTATTTCTACGTTTCCGTAATAAGCCTCCAGTATTTGCCGGTAGTTTTGCCCGGATTTCGCCCGCCCGAACGCCCCGTACTGGCTCATCCCCTTGAAATGGGGTGCCCCGAAAGAAAATACGGCAAAAGCCGGCGAAAATCCCGGATTATAATCCGGCCGCGCCGCCGGGTCATCCGCCAGTGGCACGTCCCCGACAGAGGTCGCATACGTCCCGGTTTTTTCTGAAATTAGCGCTTGTTGCCTGGCTGTCAAGGCAGATATCTTGCCTCCCAGATCCGCCTCATAACGGCTCGCTTTCTCTACCTCCTGTGCCAGAAATTCCGCCTGCTTATCCACCCTCACTTTCAAACCCGCTAAATTATTCTTTTGAGCACTGAGGGCTGAAGACTGAGCACTGAGATCCTTAATCTCTCTCCCCACCTCCGTGATTTCTTCCTGGTCCATCCGGGCTAGTTTTTCCCGGTAAGCCAGATCCCGGAAAAACTCCCCTGCGCTTTCGCTGGAAAAAAGCATCAGAAGCACCCCCTGGTCGCTTTTCCTCACGTAATCCATTCTCACTTTCGCAGACAGCAGCTCCCGTTTTACTCCCACCTTTACTTCCCTTTCAAACACCTCATCACTCAATTTATCCAGTTGGCCGTCCAGGGAACTTATTTGGGATTTTAGATTTGAGATTTGAGATTTGAAATTTGCCAGCTGTTGCTGGTTCGTCGCATTGGCTTTTGTAATCGCCTCCAGTATCCCGTTATACTTCCCTATACACTGCTGGATCTTTACCGTATCCGTCAAACTCCCCGGGTTATCGCACTCCTCCGCCCGCACTCGCCCCGCCACCCCCCACAGCACCATCCCGACAGCTGCAAATATCAACGCCTTCTTAAGCACAATTCTATTATACCTTCCCATTGACATTCCCTTTGAATTCGACTATCATCGAAAATAGACCAATTTTCCATGAAAAAAATCGAATTCGTTTGGCGTCATCTTCTGAACGAACGCCTCACCCACCACCAAAATAGCTTTCGCCAGCAAGACCTGGCCCATCTCCTCGGGCTTTCTTCGTCCACCGTCAACCTCGCTCTTCGCCCCCTGCGCGCCACCGGGGCCGTCAGGATTTCCAAACGCGGTTTTGAAATCGCTGACCTCGAAAAAATCCTTTTTCACTGGGCCAACCACCACCAACTTGTTCCCCAACTCCATCTCCACCTCCCCCTCCCCCCCCAGGAAATTGAAGGCCAACTCCCAGATGGCTCCGTTACCACCGCCTACTCTGCCGTCAGGGAAATTTTCACCGAGCCTCCGGCTGACTACGACAAAGTTTACTGCTACCACCCCCAACCGGAAATAGTTATTGCCCGCTTTCAAACTCTCACTACCCCCGCCCCCCCCAACCTCTTTGTTCTCTCCTCCGACCCTCTCCTTGCCGGCTACGGTCCCCAGATTACTCTCGGCCATCTGTTCGTTGATCTTTGGAATCTTCCCGACTGGTACGCCAAGGATTTTGTTCATTTTATCAAAGTCAAAATCGATGAACTACTATCGTAACCACGTCACCCAAACCAGCTGGAAACAACTCCAGAACTTGGCCCAAAACTATCTTTTTATCCTCATCGGTGGTTGGGCCGTCTGGCTTTACACTAACCAGCTCAAGTCCAAAGACATCGACATCATTGTAGAATTTGACCAACTCGAAAAACTAAAGGTTAATTTCCCTCTCTCCAAAAACGACCGCCTCAAAAAATACGAGATCGTCCAAGCCGAAGTCCAAATCGACATTTACGTCCCCCACTATTCCCAACTCGGTCTCCCTATCCCCACTATTACCTCCCACACCACTCTTCTCGAAGGCTTCCGTGTCCCCACTCCCGAAATCCTTCTCCTTTTAAAACAAACCGCCCACACCCATCGCTCCGGCACCCCCAAGGGTCGCAAAGATTTATTAGATATCACGAGCCTTCTTTGTCTCCCCCAATTTAACTGGCCCGATTATTCAAAACTCGCCTCCCCCGACCAAAAACAACACCTGGCTCAAATCATCCGCTCCCAGACCTCCCTCCCCGAACTCAATCTCAACCCCCATCAATTCTCCCGCCTCAAAAAAATCTGCCTCTCCCACTTATGCTAAACTTAAAACCAATGCGGTTCAAAAACATTCTGCTCATCACACTTCTAGCGCTAACTCTCGGGTCAATCTCTATCCCTTCAATTACTCTCGCCTTTCCCCCCGACGATGCTTTTTGTACTACGGGTGATCCCCTATCCGGTATCCAAACCGCACTTGGCTGCCTTAGCATTGACACCAAAACCCTGGTCAGCAGCCTTCTCAAATGGGCAGCTGGTATCGGCGCTGGGATCGCTTTTCTCATCATCGTTTACGGCGGTTTTCAGATAGCCACAGCCGCCGGTGACCCCAAACGGGTCAAAGGCGGCCAGGAACTAATCGCCACCGCCCTGGGTGCCCTGGCTCTAATTGTTCTGGCCGTCGTCGCCCTCAACTTT
>Ga0075704_105_pt1 | contig 32451 bp, 38 predicted proteins | sample RifGroA2_FD_67735 | JGI IMG/M metagenome (GOLD analysis project Ga0075704, IMG submission 67735) | Microgenomates (Amesbacteria) bacterium GW2011_GWA2_47_11 | reverse complement strand
AGTAGATTTGAGAGAGTTTTCTAATCTGGTTTTGTTGGGCCAGAAAGATTTGGTGGTTGAAGATGGCGTGGTGATTTATTCTCCGGTTTGTCCCGACTATCATTTTGAGGAAATTAAGAACCTCTTTGGCCAATCGGAAAGAGTGCACGATTTTGACGGGTTGGGGGAGGGAAAAGGAATTGTGTATGAGAAGTTAATTACCCAAACTAATGGTCTTTTGAGGCGTTTGGAGGAACTTAAAGTCGAATATAGGCATCTGTTACTGGTGGCGGATGTGGAAGGGACTGATAAGGTAATTCTTAATAAACTAAGAATTACCAAGGATGAGTTTATACGGAGGTGCAGGAAGACTTGCAGAGAGATTAACCGAGACTTGAAAAGAAGGAAACTGCTAAATTCTAGGTGCGAGTTGATGGGAAAATTTTTTGAGGAAGAAGGATACGACTTTTACGGAAAAATTGAGGAGATTGCTAAAAAGTCGGATGCAAGTTCCGGGCTGTTGAGAGGAGTGCGGGAGGTGCGTTTGCCCTTGCACCGGTTTTGGTTTGGATTAGCTAATGAGCAATCTTATGAGAGGTCAATCCGGGAGGCCGCGATGTACGCGAGTTTCGGGCACTGTTCTAAAATTTCGGACGGGATCATCTTGTGCGCTGATTCCGAGGTCCTTTCTGGCTGTTACAACCTGCTTAAAAAGAAAAAAACACCAGCTATTTATCTAAAAGGGAGTTATTAATATGAATGCGATTGAAGCGGAAAAGAATGAAAGAAAGCGGATGGCTGCCGATTTTGGTCCCAAGGAAAGGAAAGTCCGTTCCCACATGGCTTATCGATCAAATTCGGGGGGGGTAACTGTGAATATCGACAAAGGAATAGAAATACTAAAGAGACTGTACAGGTTAGGATTGGAAGAGAGAGACATTTTACTTCCTGTGGCCGCAAACGAAATGGGGGCGCTAGCTAATATGTTAGTAACCGGCTTAAGATGTGTAATACCTACTTGCCTTGATTACTCTTATAGGCAAAAGGGGGGAAAGAAGACCTATACTTTTGAGGAAATCGGGGATGGATTGAGCGGAAATTCTAAGACGTTGATAAGCAAAGCCCCAATATTGCTTGGGGCAGTTTCAGAGGCGGGGGGAACTGTGGCGGGTTTTGAAATGCTGGTTTCAGACGTAGAAGCGAAAGATGAAATTTACCAGCTGATGTCTGGGCTGAATGAGAGACAGATTAGATTACGGGCGGAGGGGACTAGACGAAAAATTGAGAGAGATGTACAAGAGAGAGGGCTAGGTCTGATGACAGTGGGGTTAATGGAAAGCTTTGTCGAGATTGAGGACGAAGAATTTGGAAGAACGCAAATGACGCAAGTGGGAGGAACGACGAAAACTAGCATTGGGGCCAGTCGGAGTACTTTGTACCAGACAATGTTTGAGAGAAGTAAAAAAAGAGGACTGATCGAAAAAGATGGATCTCGTTACAGGCGGTTCCATAATTTCATGATTGATAGGGTCGAAGCGGATTTACGGAGATATATCGCGCTGGGGGCAGCTTGCAGGAAACGAGGGGTGGCAGTTGTGGATGCGACGGCGCCGGAAGTAGCAAAATATTATAATGTGGCAGCAGACAAATACCCGGTTACGCCTTATATTAGGATAGTAGATAACTATGAGTGATATAACAGACTACTTAATAGGGTTGAATAAGTTGGGCATAAGACACGAGGTTTTGGAACATCCGGAGCTGAAGGAGGCAACGGATGTGCAAGCTTATTTTGGTGACGATTTATCGGGGAGTTGCCCGACTTTGATTATGAAGGCGGGAGATAAATTTATAGCTTTGGTAAAAAGGGGAGATGTGAGGCTTGATTCCGCTAAGCTGAAAAAGGTGCTGGGGGCGACCAGTCTGAGGATGGCTAATGCGGAAGAATTTGAGGGGTCGACGGGGGTGCCGGTAGGAGCGGCGCGGGTTTACAACCCCGGACTGCTGACACTGCTGGATAAAAGTGTGTTTGAGAGGGAATTTTTAAACGGGGGTTCTGGGAGTTTTACAGTAACAGTAAAATACAAAACTGAGGACTTGAAAAAAATTCCAGGGGTAATAGAGGTAGATGCAACTGAACGGGAAAATATGAAGATATTTATTGCCAAACAAGTTAAAAAAAAGTTTCTGGATTTGGATGTGGTAATTTTGGCTGTTAATAACATTCGGGTAAATAAGGATGAAGTTTTGACGAATGAAAGGACAGCTCCATTAGTAGCAAAGATGGGTAACGACACTTTTTTTGAAAACCCAGTGTTTAAGGCGTTTAATAGGTTTTGTGAAAGTTTAAGTTCAAGAAATAAAAAGGATTTTCCTTCGGTAGAGAATCTTTATAGGAGGTTTGAGAAAAGAGGAAAGTTTCCCCGGGTGAATAATATTGTGGATATTGTTAACTTGGTAGCACTGGAGTCCTTTATTCCTTTGGGGGTATTTGATTTGGATCAAATAAAAGGAGATATGATGATGAGATATTCTAAACCAGGTGAGGAGTTTAGGTCGCTAGGTGGGGATATTGAATATTTGCCTGCAGGATTATTGGTAATTTCGGATGAGGAAAAAATTCTAAACTTGTTTCCTTTTCAGGATTCGATATATCCAAACATTACTAAAAGAACTAAAAATATTGTGATTTTGGGAGATGTGGTTGAGGGAATAGATATCGAAGATACTAAAAAGGCAGTAACTAAGGCAGGTAATTTAGTTATGGAATTGGCAGGAGGTAAAAAAGGTAATTTGGAAACCTCGGAGGTAAGAGAAGATGATTTGAAAGTGCAGATGATCACAAAGGTTAAGCAAGGTGAGAAGAAAAGGATATTTGCCGGGATGAGGCCGACGGGGAGATTGCATCTGGGTAACTACTTGGGATCGGCCAAGGGTATGCTGGAATTACAAAATAATCCCGATTATGAGACGACCTATATGGTGGTGGACTTGCACGGAATTACTACTCCGTATGATAGGAGCACTTACCAGCAAAGCATCCGGGAAGTACTGCTGGATTATCTGGCGATCGGACTGGATCCGGACAAGTCCGTTTTAACAGTACAATCGCTGGTGCCGGAACATATCGAGCTGGCATATTTACTATCGACGGTGACTACTATTGCCAAGATGAGCCATCTACCGACTTACAAAGAAAAGGTAAAACAATTTCCCGAGCATAATACAGTGGCTCTATTAAATTATCCGATTCTCATGGCCGCAGATATTTTGATTTACAAAGCGGAATTAGTACCGGTGGGAGTGGACCAGGAGCCGCATTTGGAGGTGGCGCGGGAGATTGCCCGGAGGATGAATGCGGATTACGGGACGGATTTTCCCGAGCCGCAGAGGTTTGCCACCAAGGGTGAATATGTGCCTAGCTTGTTGGGAGAGGGAAAGATGAGTAAGTCGGTGGAGGGGTCTTATATTTCGCTGACGGATGATTTGCAGATGATCATGGGGAAACTGGCTAAAGCGCCGACGGATGCTGGGGGGCCGGGAGAGGTTCCAAAAACAGGACCTGTGGCTAACCTCTTTAAATTTGTAGAGTTATTTGTCCCGAACCGGCTGGAATATTACGCGGGGATGTACGGCCGGGGGAAACTCCGCTATGTGGAGATGAAGGAGGAGCTGGCGCGGGCGATTTACGAGGAAATCAAGCCGATTCAAGAGAAGAGAAATGAAATAGAGAGAAGAGATAGAGAAGAGAATTATGTGATCCGAGTGATTGAAGAGGGGGCAAAGAGAGCGAGAGCAGTGGCGGCGGAAACTGTGGCAGAGGTTAAGAAGAAGATGGGGTTGTTGATTAGTTAGAGAGGGTACAATGGGATTTAAGCCAGGAGGCGATGAATTTAATGTCCGGTTTTTGGTTGTCTACCAGAAGCATAAATTCAACGGCCTGAGATTTGGTAGTTTTCAGGTGATAGCGGTTGTCCCAAAGGAATTTGTGGGTGGTGGCCCAAGCAGTGCGTTTGTTGCCATCGGTAAATGGGTGGTTAAGACAAAGTGATTGGAGAAGTGAGGCGGCTTTGAGAAAAACCGTGGGGTAGAGGTCTTTGCCGGAGAATGTGGCTTTTGGTCTTTCGACGGCGGAATGAAGTAGAGCGAAGTCGCGAACTGAAGCTTTTGTTCCGGCGCGGGTGATTATTCGTTCGTGGATTTTGTAAACTTCCTCGATGTCAACGGTCTGCCAGTTCATCTAAAATTTCTCCGTTTTCATCAATAAAGGTTTTGAACCACTTTTCGAAATCCGCTTGGGATTTGACGGCCTTTGTTTTTGGGGCGGCTTTTTTAATAATGATGGTGTCGTCTGAAGTTTTTTCAACGGTAACCTTGTCCCCTGTGTGAATTTTGAGATCGGAAAGAAGTTTAGGGGGAATGGAGACTACTTTGCTGTTCCCAGCTTGAAATACAGTTTGGATGTTCATGTTATTACAACGTTATAACATGAAGGTGGGATTGTCAAGAGGATGAGGGCAGAAATATTAGGATTGGGGGGAGAAGGCTGACAAGAAGGGAAAATAGGAGTAGAATTTGGCGGTTATGGCGAGTAGTAAGCCAAGTCAAAATCCAAGTCCGGTCCCGGGTGAGAAAAAAGAAGAGAAGAAGAATGGGGTAAAGAAGAAGCTGCCAGTGCGGGGGATTTTGGTGCAGATGAGTTTTGACTTTCAGAAAGTGCTGTGGGTATTGGTGGTGATTCTGATGCTGATGTCGCTTCTGGAACTATGGAACAGCGGTAAGCAAGCCAGCCAGGAAGTGCAGTTGTCGCAAGCGCTGTCTGATATCAAAGACGGCAAAGTAGAGAAAGTGGAGGTGTTTTCGGAGCGGTTGAGCCTGAAATACAAAGACAACAAGGATGTGTTTTATTCCCGGAAAGAACCGGGGGAAAGTTTTACAGAGATATTGGAACGGTCGAAAATCCAGCCCGAGGCGGTGCAGTATGAGATAAAAGACGAGACCCTGGGTCAACTTCTAGCCGCAGTTTTGCCTAGTATTATCGGGACGGGAGTGGTGCTTTTGGTTTTGCTGTATATGTTCAGGCAGGCACGAGGGGCGCAGGATTCGATTTTTTCATTCGGGCAGAGCAAGGCGAAACTGTTTGATAAAGGCAAGCAGTCGGTGAAATTTTCGGATGTGGCGGGAGTAGATGAAGCCAAAAAGGAGCTGGAGGAAGTAGTGGACTTTTTGAAAAACCCCGGCAAGTACCGGGCGGTAGGAGCCCGGACACCCAAGGGGGCTTTGCTGGTGGGGCCTTCGGGGGTGGGGAAGTGTGTGACTGGTGAAACGATGATCTGGACTAATAAGGGATTGATGGAAATAAAAGAAGTGCCACATTACTATTATGTCGATTCTTTATCACATCAGGTCTATGGGGCGGGACTAGCGAGTTTTGATACAGACAAAGTTTTCTCTAAGAATGAGTATGCTTCTCATTGGTACAATCTGGGTGACCAGGAGACTATCAAAATACGGCTGGCACAGGGATTTAATCTTGAGGGAACTCCGGAGCATCCAATAGTGGTGATGGCAGGTGATGGGAGACTGCGCTTTAGAAAGTTACGGGATATAAGACGGGGGGATTATGCGGTGTTGCAATTTGGCAGAGGGATGTTTGGGGATTTACAGATGGTGGATGCAGAAACAGCTTATTTGATGGGACTACTAACGGGAGATGGAAATATGAGCCATGCTAGTAGGGTTGGATTGACCAATGTCGATCCGGAGATAGTTTCATTTTTTGAAAATTATGTGAGGGTAAGATATCCGCAAAATATGATTACAGTGAGAGAGCAGTCATACTTGGTGTCAAGTTGGCAATTCAAACGATTTCTTTACGAGATGGGAATGTCTTATCTTTTATCTTTTGATAAGAGTGTCCCGGTGACGATTTTGCAAGCACCGAGGGAAATTCAGGTGATGTTTTTAAGAGGGCTATTTGATACTGATGCTAGTGTGGAAAAGAGCAGAGCCACAATAGAGTATTCAACGGTTAGTGAAAAGATGGCTAAGCAGATACAAATGATGTTATTAAATATGGGGGTGGTGGCTTATTTGAACGTAAAAGGAAAACCTAAAAATGGCTATCACCGATCTGTTTATCGTTTGACAATAACCGGAGCTCCGTTTGTAGAATTTAGTAGATTAATTGGATTCGGGCTGACCAGAAAACAAAAACTTCTAGAGGGGCATGTGATAAAGATGGCGCGAGTAAATACTAATATTGATGTAATTCCTGGAGTTGGAGGAATGGTGGAAGAAGTGTGGCGGATGATTTCTGCTCGTAGGCTGAGTAATGAAAAGCTATCTAAGACGGTTGATAAAGTGAGAAATAGAAACAGGGTTTCCAGACAGACTCTGGAGGATTTTGTGGAGTGTTCTAGCCAGATGAAAATGGAGTTACCCGGCTTGGAGTATTTGAGGAATTTGCTTGAGGCTAAGTTGTTTTTTTCAAAAGTGGTGGATAAGACCGAAGAAAGGAGCGTGGTTTATGATTTCACCGTACCCAAAACACACAGCTTTTTGGGAAATGGATTTGTGAATCACAATACACTTTTGGCGCGAGCAGTGGCGGGGGAGGCGGGAGTGCCGTTTTATTCCATGGCAGGTTCGGAATTTATGGAGATGCTGGTAGGAGTAGGCAGTGCCCGGGTGCGGGATTTGTTTGCGACGGCTAAAAAAACCGCGCCTTCGATAATATTTATAGACGAAATCGATGCCATCGGGAGACAGAGGGGACATGGGCTGATGGGGGGACACGATGAGAGGGAACAAACTCTAAACCAGATTTTGGTGGAGATGGACGGGTTTACGCCTAACGATAATTGCGTGGTGCTGGCGGCTACAAACAGGGGGGATCTGCTGGACCCGGCGCTTTTGCGCCCAGGACGGTTTGACCGGAGAATTGTGGTGGATATGCCGGACATTGAGGGACGGAAAGCGATTTTGGCGATTTATGCCCGGAATAAACCGTTTGAAGCGAAAGTGAACTGGGAGGCGGCGGCCCGGCGGACGGTGGGTTTTTCCGGGGCAGATCTGGAGAATATGCTGAACGAGGCGGCTATCGGAGTGGCCCGGGAGAACCGGAAGACAATAACCATGAAAGACATTGAAGAGGCGGCGACAAAAGTGAAACTGGGGCCGCAAAAAAAGCGGCTGCAGAGTGAGGAAGACAGGAAAATGACGGCGTATCATGAAGTAGGGCACGCGATTGTAACCTGGGCGCAACCGGGGATGGACCCGGTACACCGGATTTCCATCGTGTCCCGGGGGATGACTTTGGGGCATACGCTGATTCCACCGACTGCTGACCGAGTGCATGAGACGAAGAAGAGGCTGGTAGCGCAAATTGCGACGATGCTGGGAGGCCGGGCGGCGGAAGAAATGGTGTTTTCCGAAGTAACGACGGGGGCGGCTAATGATATTGATAAGGTGACCAAAGTGGCCCGGGATATGGTGACGGAGTATGGGATGAGCGAATTGGGGCCGGTTAATTACGGACCGATGCAGGATGCAGTCGACTGGGGACGGGCATATTTTGAGCAGCCGGCAATATCGCCTGATATGCAGGCAAAGATCGACGCGGAAGTGAAGCGAATCGTGGATGAAGGATATGAAACGGCTGTCAAAATACTAAAGAAATACAGAAAAAAACTGGATGAGGTGTCCAAGAGGCTATTAGTAATTGAGACGATGGACGGGGATGAGTTTGAGAAGATAATGAAAGCTTGAATAAACCCTATAGTGTGATATAATTAGTAAATGAGGGGGCAGTGTTCCGAAGTGAAGTTTTTATCTGGGGTCGATACGGCTGTACTTACGGGGAAAGTTGAGATTAATGTTCTTATTCCGGCTCATAACAGTGAGAGGAGGGTCGGTGGAGTAATTGCAAATTTGGGTAGGCAATGGTTGCCTGGGGAGGTATTGTTGAGGGTAATGGTATGTGCTAATGCTTGTGGGGATAATACAGCGGTTGAAGCACAAAGGGCTTTGAATCGCATAAAAAAGCCCGGTAAGGTAGAGACGGAGTTGATTGAGACATCTGAGGCGGGGCAGCCTCAAGCTTTGAATACGATGGTGGCTAGGGTACCTACGGGGGGTCGGAAGCAGGTGGTGATAGAGTTACAGGATGACAGTTTTCCAGGAATGGGAGCCTTGGCGGTTTTGGCGGCAGCGGCATGCTTGCATCCGGAGTTGGGAGCGATTGGAGTGGTTCCGAGGGCAATCCCAACTTACAGAAGCAAAAATGCAGGTTGGGGTGAGAAGGTAGCGTTTGTTATCTCAAAATTAGATTATTATTCCCGTGAGGTGTTAATTGATCGGTTGTGTGCATTTGACCCAGAAGTCATGGGGGAGTTTCCAGATTTGGCTTCGGTGGATTTGTTTATGGTGCAGGAGGCGATGAAGCTAGCTGGAGGCTATGGAATAATTGATCCTTGTGAGGCAGTGGTATTTAATCGAGTGCCTGAGACATTACTAGATCTGGTGAGACAGAGATTGATGTATCTGGGAATTACGAAACAGATGATTAGGGCATATCCTGATTACCGGGAGTTGGTCGGGCAGGTTAGGGGTCCGCGAGTCAAGCGTGTTTTCAAGGATTTTCTTTTTTCGGACTGTCCGGAGGGGCTGGATTTCGGGATGGGGGATAGGATCGGAGCCTTGGTGGTAATGGTAGGGACACGAATAATGGCGGGATTCTACGATAAGTTATTTCCCTATCGGTCATCAAAAAGGGGGAGAATCAACTCCGCAATTTAGTAAAATATCGTGAAGATGCGGAATAGATTGTTGTTAGTTGACGGGAATGCGGTACTGCACCGGGCGTATTACGCTCTGCCGGATTGGAGAAACAGAAGCGGGGAGGCAACTGCTGGGGTGTACGGTTTTTTGTCCATGTTGCTTAAGGCTAATGATGAACTGGAACCGACCCACCTGGCGGTGGTGTTTGACTGTCCGGAACCCACTTTTCGGCACACCATGTATGTCGGGTATCAGGTGACACGGGAAAAAGACAGGCAGGTGTCGGAGGATATCTGGGGACAGGTGGAGAAACTGAAAGTGGTGTTTGAGAAGATGGGAGTGCCGGTTTTTGCGGTGCCGGGGTTTGAGGCGGATGATGTAATAGGGACGTTGTCGCTTCAAGCTATAAATCCCAAACCCCAGGTTACAAGCAGATCACATACCCCCCACCGACTCCCCCCTAAATTAGGGGGGAGAGAAGAGGGGGGTATAGGGAATAATGAAGTGGTTATTATCACTGGCGATCGGGATTTGATGCAGCTGGTGAACAAACAGGTGAAATTGTATATGCCGCAAAAGGGGTTATCGGACGGGATAATAATTGATGAACAAAAGGTGATAGAGAAGCTGGGGGTAAATCCTGATCAGGTGGTGGACTATAAAGCCTTGGTGGGGGATTCAAGTGACAATTATCCGGGAGTGACGGGAGTTGGGCCAAGGGGCGCAATTGACCTAATTTCTAATTACACTAATTTTGAAAATATTTATGAAAACTTAGAAAATATCAAAGAAACTGTCAGGAAAAAACTGGCTGACGGGTATGAAGGGGGAAGGTTGTCCCGGGGGTTAGCGAAGATTAGGACGGATGTGCCGGTGAGTTTGGAGTGGGAGAGGGCGCAGATACCGAGCCAGGAGAAAATTCTGGACGTTTTGAAGGAGTTAGGGTATAAGAGTTTAATTAAACGAATCGGAGGGGAGGATCAAGTTGATGATAATCAACAGAAGTTATTTGAATAATCAATATGGTAGATAAAGAAACAGGTTTGTGGCCAAGATTTCAAAGGGTACGCCGGGCGGTTAGTGAGGCCATGGCTGGCGGGAAGGGAAAAGTCAACATCTATAGATGGGGAGGAGAGGATGCGGGAATACTTGATTTGGCCGGTCAACGCCTGGGTGAGTTTGGGGGGGTATCCGTCGAGCTGAAGATTAAGGGAACAGATTCGGGTTGGCAACAAGAATTGGAAGTTGATCCTTCGGGTGACTTACACTTCACTAAGAGACGGGGAGGGAGTATGAACGTAGAGGGATTATTTAGATCCCCAGATGGAAAACAGGGGGTAGTGCAAATGACAAGCGTGTCCGGGGGAAGGGAAATCTGTGAAGCTTACTGGCTGCAAACAATTAAAGGGGCTGCCCGGTTGGAGCAAGTAGTGGTGAATGGCCGGGTTTATGATTCCCAGGATTTGGAGGGGGATAAAGAAGCGGAGATTCCAGGGACAAGGACTAGAGTAAAAAGGATATTGCCGCTAAAATAGCGAATGTGAAGGTTGCTCTGGTACATGATTATCTGAAGGAGCCGGGAGGGGCGGAGGCGGTGTTGATGGCCCTTAAGGAAATTTGGCCGGAAGCTCCGGTGTATACGGCATATAAATTTCCCCGATTTTGGGGTAGATATACACAAGTATTGGAAAAGTGGGAAATCAGGGAAAGTTGGGGGAAGTGGCTGCCGTTTTTGCCGAAACTTATTAGCCACTATACAATATTATCGCCGCTGTTTTTTGCGGCGTTTGATTTGAGTGATTATGATTTGGTGGTGGTTTCGGCTACCGGCGGGTATTTTCCCAATGCGGTAAAAATCGGATCCAAGACGAAACTGGTGACTTATTGCCATACACCACCGAGGTTTTTGTATGGATATGACACGGCGACAAAGGAGCGGTACAAATGGTATTGGCGGCCGGTGTCCGAAGTAGCTAACCATATTTTGCGAATGGCGGATTTCAAGCTGGCCCAAAGGCCGGATTTGGTGATTGCCAACTCTAGAAATGTGAGAAACAGGATCAGAAAGTTTTGGAGGAGGGAAGCGGCGGTCGTTTATCCGCCTATAGAGGTTTCAGTAACCCCCCTGTCATCCCCCCTTAATTTAAGGGGGGAACCGAGGGGGGAAAAAAAGAGGCAAGATGACTATTTTGTGATTGTGTCAAGAATAATTGGCTCCAAAAATATTGAATTGGCGGTGGAAGCGGCAAAACAGTTTAAGTTTAAGTTAAAAGTAGCCGGGAAGCCGATAGGGCGAGGCGGGAATGAAATTGTCAGGAAAATTACAGGAAAGCACGTGGAATATTTAGGGGAGGTGAGCGAGCAGGAAAAAGCAAAGTTATTAGCTGAGGCAAAAGGATTTTTGGCTTTGGAGAAAGACTCGGATTTCGGGATGACAGCTGTGGAGCCCCAGGTTTACGGAACGCCGGTAGTGGCTTTTAGAAACGGCGGTTATTTGGAGGCGGTGGTCGAAAACATAACAGGAGTTTTCTTTGACAAGTTGACCCCAGAGGATTTATGGGAGGGTATTCAACGATTTAATAAATTGAAGTGGGATGAGAGAGTAATTCGTAATAACGCGGCACGGTTTTCGAAAGAAAGGTTTAATAGACAGATTTTGGAATTGGTTTCCAAAATATAAATTATATTCCTATGCCTGAATTGCCGGAAATTGAAACAGTGAGATTGCAGTTGGCTAAAGTGCTGCCGGGGAAAAAGATCCGAAAGATTGAAATATTAAAGCTGAAATCTTTCCAGGGGAAAAAAGAATTGGCAGAAGGAAAAGAGGTGATCGGAGTCAAGAGAATGGCGAAAGTTTTGCTGATTGATCTGGCAGGGGATATAGATATCGCGATACATTTTAAGATGACAGGACAGCTGGTTTTTGAGCCAGCGGTTCAAAAAAGTACTAAGTACGAAGTGCCAAGCGCTAAGGGGAGGATTGTGGGGGGGCATCCGACTAAGGATTTTACGGGGGAATTGCCGAGCAAGCACACCCGGGTGATATTTCGTTTGGATTCCGGGACATTGTATTTTAATGACCAAAGGCTGTTTGGGTGGGTAATGGTAAATTCGGAATTCAAAATTCAAAATTTGAAATTTCTGCAAAATCTGGGACCGGAGCCTTTTGATATTACCGGGGAGGAGTTTGAGAAATTGGTAAGCAGATCAAAGCGGCCGATTAAGCTGGTTTTGATGGATCAGACTGTTATTTCCGGGGTGGGGAACATATATGCAAATGATGCCCTGTGGGAAGCCAAAGTCAATCCCCGGCGGCTGGCAAATACACTGCGGGGTAATCAACATAAGGAACTTTATAAATCAGTATTGGGGGTATTGCGGGAAGGAATCAGATACGGAGGGGCAACTGCGGCGGATGCCAAGTATATCAATCTGCACGGTTTGGGGGGGCATTATCAGGAACATTTTCGGACATATGACCGGGAGGGAGAGGAGTGTTTGCGGGAGGATGGTGGGATAATTCACAAGTTCAGCCTGGGAGGGCGGGGAACTTACTTTTGCCCCGTTTGTCAGCGGTAACTAAGCAGAGGAGAAATATATCCGTGGATTTGAACGGGGGAGAGAAGAGCCAGATTGTCACCTAGGAATTTGAGACCATTGGCCCGGTTAATTAGGGTTTGAAGCCTGAGGACTTGGTGGTGAGTAAGGCCATGGGCGGGGTGGCAGATGAAGGCGTCGGGGTCGAGATGCCAGAGCTGACGGGTTGAAAAGCGGCTTTTAAGATTGGATTCAAGGTGGCGCAGTCGGGAAGCGTGTATAAGGCGGTTCACGGGCCAAAGATGCTTGAGGTGCGGAATGTTGATATCCTCGCTGATGCGCATGGCGTCGACGACACCAGCGGCGGGAGCCAGGGGGCAGCCACAAGCTACCGAGAAGAGCGGAAGCTGGTAGATAACGGCTAACAGCTGGTGAAGAAGAGAATCCGGAATTTGGGAGGATTTGAACTTGGGATTGAAATAAAAAGCGTAAAGATAATCGGACTTTAATAATTTGAAGCCACAGTCCGTGAAAAAATCCAGGACTGATTTTAAATATTTTGCGACCTGGGGATTTTCTAAGTCCAGGACCCGGCGTTTATGACGTATAAAAGTATCCAATGGTGAAACCTGGGTACCCTCCAGATTCGGTATAAACCAATCCGGATGACGATGAAATAATTTTGAAGAGGATTTGGCTAAAAGGGGAGCCCACCACAAACCGGCTTTCAGTCCAAGCGATTTTATTTGTTTGACGAGCCATTTTAAACCATGAGGAAACCGGCGAAGATCCGGAGTATGCCAGTCACCCCAAGTGGTCCAACCGTCGTCTATTAATATGTAGTCTAAATTCAGGTTTAAGTCTACGCTTGCTTTGGCTTGGTCAAGGATAATTTGCTCATTGATGTACGGGCCGAAATAATGCCATGAGCACCAACCGGTGGGCGGAGGAAAGCGGGGGCGGATAGGCTGTGGGGTGTGAACCTGGGTAACATTTTTGTAGTGCGGAGAATGATATCGGGGTGGAGACTTACGGTGGGGACGAGCGCAGTCGGACCAGGATTGCCAGCCGATGAAGGAGACAGGCATATCAGATGATCTGGCTAGCTTTAGCAAAGCGGACACGGTCTAAAAGGGGTTTGGGTATGGGATGCCTTTTGAACCAGGAGATGATTCGGTCGGAATATTTTTTTCGATCGGGGTGGTTAAGGTAGCTGGTAATAAATGAGAGGCTGCGGTGACGGCAGAGTTCTAACCAGGCGGCGGGATCGGAATCGGGTGAATCGGTTGTAGGGATGCGATGAGGGTAAAATGTTTCATCCGCGGCTTGGTTGATAAAGAAGCCTCCGTGGTTGGTGATAACGGGGATTTTACCTTCTGTGATAGCCAGAAGGACGAAAGGCAGGAAAGCTGAATGGCCTGAATATTCTTCAAATTCCTCGCGAATACGGGTAGCAAGTTCGGGATTTTTAATAAAATATAAAGGCTCGGGGTTGTAGACGGCAGTGGAGGTAATGATTTGGGTAAGGCGACCCTGTCTGTACAATTCATCAACCAGGGTGACGGCCTCGGGGGAAAGGGCGGAATCCGAAATAGAGAGGAGATGTTGTTGCCCGTTTTCAAACAGATAAGCCGAGGAGTGTTCGGAGTATTGAGAACCCATGTGGCGGATTTCGAAAGCGGTGACGGAAGCTTCTCCCAGGCGGGAAGAAGAATACTCGGCCAATTTAGGATAATCAGCGGTGAGGGAACCCTTTTTCCAAGCTGGACGGATGGGGATCAGGCTGTGAAGGCGGGAGAGGACGGTTTCGGATAAGAGGGGTTTGGCTGTAGGGTCGGGATCAGATTCCAGTGTATGGGTCCGGGCGAGAAATTTTTGCCAAACCAGCGGGCCGTAAACCTGGAGAGAGGGATTGACCTCCATTAGTCTACGAATCAGAGGGAAGTAAACGTGATCTGGGTCTAAATGGGAAATTGTGATAGCGTCGATGTGAGGGGCCAGAGTTTGGGCGATAACAGTGAGATCATCTGTTTCAAAAAGCGAAACCTGAGGTGTGGGGGGTGGATTATTTTTATCTTCCGAACGGAGGTGCCAACCCTTCCCTGGTGGGTAAAGCCGGCCTTTTTCCAGGAAGGGGAGTTTGGGTTCACTGCCGCCGACGAATGGATCCGTAAGGAAAGTCTTATCTCCGCAGCGGATAATCATGGCGGAGTGAGACAGAGGGAGAATGTCACCGGGTTTGAGGCGGATAATTTGGTCTACCGTTTGTCCCAAATTCAGACGGTCAGGGGTGATGAGAATAGGGGTTTCGGAATTTACAATTGAACCTTCGTCCATATAACTATATTAACGGCTGATGGTCTTTTTAAACAGGGTTTCGGTTTTGTCAATACTTTGGTCCAAGGAATATTTTTGGGAGAGTTTTTGGGAGTGGGCAGACAGGCGGGTCAGGAGCTGAGGCTGAGAGGAAAGCACTTGCATAGACCGGGCTAATTGTCGGGGGGTGCGAGCCAGAAAGCCACTGCGGCCGTGGGCGACAAAGTCTTTGGGACCGGGAGCGTGAAAGGCGATTACGGGTAAGCCCTGAGACATGGATTCGAGAATAACTATAGCCTGGGTGTCAGTCAGTGAAGGATAAACAAAAATATCTGCTAATGCGTATACCTCTTGAATATCTGAGAAAGGAATATTACCTAGGAAGATTATGTTAGTTAAATTCAGTTTACTGGCGAGGTTCTGGAGACGAGCCGAGTCTGGACCCATACCGGCAAAGCAGAGTAAAAGCCCGGGGCGGGAAATAGCCGCGAAGGCCTCGATAAGGGTATCAAGATTTTTTTCTTTTGAAAGGCGGGAGACACACAGCAGGATGGTGTGGCTGAGTGGAAGTTTATATTTGGCCCGGAGGGACTTTTTGGAAGCGGAAACAGGGGGAAACCTGCGGGAAGTGGGGATGACAGAGACAGGTGAGGTGACACCTTTTGCGGTAATGATTTTTTTGGTGGAAGGGGTTTCCACTATTACGTGGTCAGCCCGGTTTGCTTGGGAGGTGACCTGTTTGTCTACCCATTGGGAGATAGATTTAACAGGGAGGACTTTCGGTATAAAACTTGTCATGTGGTCTGAATATTGAGTGTGGTGGAAAAAGACAGCAGGGCAGTTGTTAGTCCTGGCCAGGAGGAAGGCCAGATCGGCGACAATGAATGGGTGATGGAAATACACCAGGTCGAAGCCACGGGATAATCTGTTAAATTGGGAAGGAGAGGGGAAAGGAAGAATAATGGGATAATCGGGAATCTTGGGATTAGGTAAAGAGGGAAGGCGGACGACGTCTGCCTGGGAAATCTCTTGGGGGTGTTTGGGAGCCAGGACGACGAATTTGTGACCGCGTTTTTCGAACTCCTCTTTTTGGATGCGGATAGAGATGGAGATACCGTTGGTGCTGGGAGGGTAAGTAGCAGTGATGGCTAAAATGCGCATCTTTGGTATTATACTGCTGTACTTATGAAAATTATGCAATTGGGGTTGCGTGACTTTCGCAGCTACAAAAAGTACCAAGCGGATTTTGGGGAAAAAACTATAGTAACCGGGCCGAACGGGAGCGGAAAAAGTAATCTGATGGAAGCGATATATCTGTTGGCTGTGGGAAAAAGTTTCCGAGCGGATAGTGATTTTGAAATGATAAATTACAGGGAGCAATTTGCAAATGCCCAGGGCTCGATACTGGGGGCTGAGGACGGACAAACGGAGCTGAAAGTACTTTTGACTAATGGAAGTGGTTTGGGGCGGAAGAAGTTTGAGGTAAACGGAGTACCTAAAAGAATGATGGATTTTGTAGGCCGCTTCCGGGCGGTATTGTTTGGACCGAGTGATCTGGAACTGGTAACGGGCAGGCCGAGCGAAAGGCGCAGATATTTGGATTTTGTACTGTCCCAGACTGATCGGGAGTATCATCGGTGTTTGTTATCATATGAAAAAGGACTAAGACAGAGAAATAAACTTTTGGATCTGATCCGGGAAGGAACGGCAGAACGGAGCCAGTTGTGGTTTTGGGACCGGCTACTGGTGAAAAACGGAGAGTATTTGACCGGGAAAAGAGGAGACTATCTAAATGAGCTAAATATTAAAAGCCCAATTTTTAATGTTCAATATGATAAAAGTGTAATTTCTGAGGTGAGACTTAAACAGTATGAAGTGGAGGAAGTGGCAGCAGGGAGCACCCTGGTAGGGCCGCACAGGGACGACTTTCAAGTGATGCAAACATTGATGGGCCATAACGCCCCCTCTGATCCCCCTCTTAACTTCTCGCCTCCGGCTCGTGTCTTTGCCGTAAGAGGGGGAGGGGGGAGTTATGATTACAAAGATGTTTCGAAATACGGCAGCCGGGGTGAACAGCGAATGGCGGTATTGTGGCTGAAGTTGGGAGAGCTGAAATATTTGTCTGATTCCGGCGGAGATCCACCTTACGTTCGGCAACCAGTATTGCTTTTGGATGACGTGTTTTCCGAACTGGATCATGAGCACCGAAAGGGGGTTTTGACGCTGGTAAATGAGCAGATCGGGAGAGGGGGGCAGGTGATAATGTCCACGGCGGACGAGCACCTGGTACCGATTGACGGGTGGGAGAAAATCGATTTGGGGGGTGATAAGATGGCCAATGATGGCACAAGTCTCATTTGACGGAAGGAATTTGAAAGAGTTGTGGAAACCACAGGAAAACAGTTACGGAGAGGATAACGGGCAGATTACAATTATAGGCGGATCGGATTTGTTTACCGGAGCGCCTTTGTTGTCACTGGTGGCGGCGTCAAGGTTGGTGGACATGGTATTTTTGGCAACTCCAGATGAGGATAAGACTGTGGCGGCAAAGATGAAATTGTTCAGTAAGTTGAAGTCGGTAATCTGGGTGCCCAGAGAAGAAATAGAGAAATATATTGAGAAGTCAGACGCGGTTTTGATTGGGCCGGGACTGATGAGGTATCAGAGAGAGGGAGGATCAGAGGTAGAGATAGAGAATACGAAGATTTACGACAAAGCGGGGACGGAAACGAAGATGTTGACCCATTATCTGCTATCAAAGTTTCCCCGGAAGCAGTGGGTGATTGATGGGGGAAGCTTGCAGGTGATGGATCCCAAATGGATTCCGAAGGGAGCGATTTTGACCCCGAATAAATGGGAATTTGAGAAGCTGTTGGGAGAAGGGAGAGCACATGAGTGGCGAAGTGCTGGGGAAGTGGCGCAGGAGGCGCGGGAGTACAGGTGTGTGATAGCGTACAAGGTGCCTCAAGCGATCGTGTCAAATGGTGAGGTGACATATGAAATTTCCGGGGGGAATGCCGGGTTGACTAAAGGAGGGACGGGGGATGTGCTGGCGGGAGTGATTGCCGGACTGGCGGCCAAAAATCCACCGCTTCTGGCCGCAGCCGCGGGGATTTGGCTGGTAAAAAAAACGGCTGACCTGTTGTATGAGAAAGTGGGATACGCTTTTAATGCCGATGATTTGGCGGAGAAGGTTTTTGAGACCTACCGCCGGTTTGTGGTATCTTGATGTGGGTTATAGTCGGCGTACTCGGGTTTGCGAAACCAGTACGCCGGATATATACCCATTTTGGCCTTAAGCCATTTTGCTAATTCCAGTTAAATGGGTATATGGAACGAAAATATGACGTGGTGATTGTGGGTGCCGGTCCGGCGGGAGTATTTGCGTGTTATGAATTGCTGAAAAAACACACCGGACTCAAAATTGCGATTGTGGATATGGGGAATAGCTTTTCCAAAAGGATGCCGAGCGAGGTAATGAGCGGATTCGGGGGGGCGGGGACATATTCCGACGGGAAACTGCATTTTACGCCGAAATTGTCCCATGAACGGACGTTTCATATCATTGATCCGGAGGAGTACCAGAAGATATTGGATTATATAGATACGATATTTACCGATGAGTTTAAAGTAAAAGCAGTGGAATATCCCCGGAACAAGGATGAGGTGCAATTGATGGTGGATGAGGCGGAACGGAAGGGAATCGAGCTGATCGTACGCCGGGCAAAACATGTGGGGACAAATGTGTTGAGGGAAGTAATCGGAAGAATAGAGAAAAATTTTATCAAGCGCGGGGTGGATCTGATAATGAATACCAAGGTGGTGGATTTGCTGGTGGAGAAGGGGAGGGGGGTGGGAGTGCTGACGGAGGAGGGGGAGAGGATTTTGGGTGACAAAATTTTACTGTCGCCGGGGAGAGTGAGTGCCAAGTGGCTGCAGGAATTGGCGGAAAAACAGGGGATCAAGTATCAATACGATATGGTGGAGGTGGGGGTGCGGGTGGAGATTCCGGCGTCGGTGATGCGGCGTTATGCCGAAGCTTTGTACGAAATAGTGTTTAAGATCAGAACCGTGACTTATGATGATATCATGCGGACTTTTTGTACTTGCCCCAACGGGTTTGTAACGGTGGAGAAATACCGGGGTTTTGTGTGTGTAAACGGGCATTCATATTCGGATAATCAGGGGGTGAATTCTAATTTTGCGTTCGTGGCTGAAGTGCATTTGACGGAGCCGGTGGAGAACTCTATTGCTTATGCGGAGTCGATAGCCCAGGTGACTTCCACTATCGGGGGCGGTAAGCCGATTTTGCAGCGACTGGCGGATTTGAGGAGAAACAGACGGAGTACTAAAACCAGGCTGGCAAATTCATTGGTAAGACCATCCCTTTCAGAGGTAACACCGGGAGATATTGCCATGGCTCTGCCGCACCGGATAGTAGTGGATATTTTGGAAGGACTTACCAAGCTGGATGAGGTGATGCCGGGAGTAAATGACGGGTCGACGCTGTTGTATGCGCCGGAGGTGAAATTCAGGTCTTCGAAAGTGACAACTACCCCGGATATGCAGACGACTTTACCGGGTGTATATGTGGCCGGAGACGCGTCGGGAATGTCAGGGACGATTACGGGGGCGGCGGCGACGGGAATAATGGCCGCGCGGGGGATGATGAGGGAATCGGGAAAGTGAACGGTGATTTGCGAAATAGGCATTATAGGTTATAATTGCGAGTATGAGTATTTCTGTGGGGAAAGAGATAGAAGTTAAAGAAGATTATGTAATAGAGGCTAAAAGAACTATTGATGGCGGTAAAGCCGAAGTGGAGCTGGCAAGAGTGTATCTTATTTTAGGAAAGAGTTCGCGATGGGCGGGGGGGGAAGTAACCCTTAGATGGGCAGTTGGAGAGTCGGGGGTTCCTTCTTCGACGACTGTTCAAGTTGATGAGGGGAAAGTGGAAGATAGGAAGACTGCGCGGCTGCCCCGAGTGATGAGATTGAGGGGGGACGTATTGGAAGAAACGCTTCGGGTTTTACAGCCGAAGGAAGTACCTGCGGAGGTAAGATTTTCTTATGATAGGTAGCTGAGCTATTGGTTTGTAGAAGAGATGGAGGTAGGGGGTGACGCGGACTTGATATTTACCGCATATTTACCGTAGAATTAACGCAGTCTTGGTATGTACGTGCCGAAATATACGATAACTACGGAGATATTGAGAAATATTGCGGCGGTGGAGGCGTCCCGGGAAGTGATTGAAAACGCACCGCTGGTGCCGGCATGGGAGGCAAAATTTCGGGATGAGGCACTGTTAAAAGCGGCCCATTACGGAACCGCGCTGGAAGGCAATGACCTGACTCTGGGGGAGGTAAAATTGATTGTAGAGGGGGGAGTGGAAAGTGTAAGTCAGGCAGAGGATGCGGGAGTGGTAGCGCGGGAGCGGGATGTTCAGGAAGTGATAAATTATCGCAAAGTAATGGGTTTTTTGGAAAGACTGGAGGGAGAAGGACTGCCGGGAGATAGCGGAGTTTTTTACTATACACGGGAACTGCTGTTGGAAATCCAGAGATTGGTAGTGGATAGACTGGTACCAGGGCAGGAGGCGGGAAAATACCGGGAGTCCCAGGTGGTACTAAAAAATTCAATCACAGGGGAAGTGGGATTCCGGCCGCCGACTTTTCTGGAGATACCGTTTTTGATGGATGATTTTTTCAGGTGGTTGAACAGTGATTTCGGGAGGAGAGAGCATCCAATCCTGAGAGCGGGAATAACCCATTATGTGCTGGCGGCGGTGCACCCGTTCGGAGAGGGAAACGGCCGGACAGCCAGGTCACTGGCTACCCTGGTATTGTTTAAAGAAGGATATGACATCAAGCGGTTTTTTGCTCTGGAGGAGTATTTTGATAAACACTCTGATGACTATTTCGGCAGTTTGATGGAAGTGTCTAACCAGTCATTCCGACTAGAGGACCGGGATTTGACGCCCTGGCTGGCAACTTTTACCCGGGCTTTGGCAACTGAGCTGACCCGGATAAAAGAAAAGGTGAGGGAACTATCCATGGACATCAAGGTCAAGCAAAAGATGGGTCGGCAAATAGCACTATCGGAGCGACAGATGAAAATAATGGAGTATTTGAACTCTAACGGAGCAATTACCATGGCAGAAGCACGGAGAGTCCTGCCGATGGTGTCCGAAGACACAATTCTGCGGGAAGTTAGGGACCTGATGAAGAAGCGGGTAGTAGTGAAAAAGGGCTCTACAAAAGCGGCAAAATATGTTATTAAGAAGTAATTAAAAAATGAGCGGTGGGACCGAGATGTTTTTTGTGATGCTGGCACTGCCGGCACTGTTTGGCTTGACGCTGGTGGGAGAAGGGATATATCAGATGGCGCATTATGATCGGGGGTGGTTTAACGTAGGATTGGGAGGGGTTTTTTTGGTAGTGGTAGCATTTGGGTATTTTTTCCTGAGGGGGGTGGTGTAGTAGGGTATAGTGACTAGCGGTTGGTGACTGGATATAATCGGGGCATGACTTTTGGGGAGCTGGGAAAATACTTGGAAGAGCTGGAGGGAGTGAGCAGTAGACTGGAAATGACCAGAATGCTGGCAAAACTATTTTCTGAAGTAAGTCCAAATGAAGGCAGGCTGGTGGCGTATCTAGTTCAGGGAAGATTGGGTCCGGCTTATGCTAATCCGAATTTCGGGGTGGCGGATAAGATGATGGTGAGAGCTTTGGGGGAAGGAGCGGGGGAACTTTTCCGAAAGCTTGGGGACCTGGGGCTGGCGGCGGAGAAGCTATCTGGCGAAGCCAGCGCAGCGCGAGCAAATCACAAATTAAATTCAAATGTTCAAATTCAAAATGTTTATTTAAAGCTGACGGAGATAGCCGAGGTGGGGGGGAAGGGGAGTCAGGAGAAGAAACAGGAGTTGATTGGGGATTTGTTGCAACAAATGGATCCGGTGTCAGCTAAATATGCGGTGAAAATAATCTTGGGAAAACTGCGGGTCGGATTTTCGGATATGACGGTACTGGATAGCCTGTCGTGGATGGTGGCGGGGGATAAGAGTCTGCGGCCGACTGTCGAAGCCATTTACAATGTCCGGGCGGATTTGGGTGAGGTGGTGGAGCTGATAAAAAAGCATAAGACGGGGCCGGAAATAAAGAAGCTGCAGGTGACCCCCAGGACGGGGACGCCGGTTTTGATGGCCCGGGCGGAACGGGCGACTGCGGCAGGGGAGATTTGGAAAAGGAATAAATCATGTGCCGTGGAGTACAAACTGGACGGGATAAGAATTCAGGCACATTGCGTAAAGGGGAAAGTGGTGCTGTTTTCGCGGGGACTGGAGAATGTGACTGAGATGTATCCGGATGTAGTAAAAGGATTGACAAAACAAATCAGGAAGGAATGCATTATAGAGGGGGAGATGATTGCGGAAGACGGGGAAGGAAATTTCCTGCCTTTTCAGCAAACAGCGCAGAGGAAACGAAAGTACAGGGTAGAGGAGATGTCAAAAAAAATACCACTGGTATTTTATTTATTTGATGTGCTGGCGGTTGAAGGAAAGGATGTGATGAGGGAAGGCAATGAAAAACGACGGGTGATACTGGAAGGTTTGGTAAAAACGGGCGGGGGGAGACAGACAGTGCGGCTGATTTGGAGAAAGACAGCTAAGTCGGCCGAAGAGATAGATAAGTATTTCGAGGAGGCAATTGCCAGGGGGACTGAGGGAATAGTGGCCAAGAAACTGGATGGGATTTATCAGGCCGGTTCACGGGACTTTAACTGGATTAAGTATAAGAAAAGTTATGATGCGTCTACACTGGCGGATACCACTGATGTATTGGTGATGGGATATGATTCCGGGCAGGGTAAACGGGCGGGGTTCGGTATGGGGGCATTTTTGGGCGGGGTGTATGATAAGAAAACCGGAAAGTATTATACTGTGGGTAAAATCGGGAGCGGGCCAAGCGATGAGGAATGGGAGAGTCTGGAGAAAGATTTGAGGAAGTACATTGTTGACCGAAAACCGGAAGAATATTCGGTCAAGAAACAGGCTGAATGTGATTATTGGGTAAGGCCGAAGTTTGTGGTGGAAGTCAAAGCAGATGAATTATCAGCTTCGACAGCGATGCATTCTTCGGGTTTCGGATTCAGATTCCCGAGATTTGTAAAGCTGAGGGATAAACAGCCTGAGGATGTGACAAGTTTGTCAGAAATCGAGCGGCTGTATAAAATGCAAAAGAGAAAGTGATAAGATAAGGGTAACCCTACTTCGCTGAAGCTACGTAGGGTAAAGAAGGCGGTGAGAAAGATGGCGGTGAAGACAAGTGAAAATAAACCGGCGGCTGGGCTGGAACCGAATATGGCTGCAGCGTTGTGTTATGCGCCTTTTGTGGGGTGGGTGGGGGCAATAATACTGTTGGTGCTGTCGAAGGAGCAGACAGTCAGGTGGCATGCGGTCCAGGCCCTGCTGTTTTCCGTAGCGATAATGGTGGTTATCTCGATAATGCGGGCGACGATCATTTTGCTGATACTATCTCCGATGGTGTGGGTAGCGGCTATGATTGTCCAGCTGGTACTGGTGGTGAAAACCTATCAGGGAGAAAAGGTAAAATTGCCGGGTCTGGGCGAATGGACCGACAGACTGGTAAAAAAGGCCTGAATGACTACGAGAGAAGAAATGCTGGAAACGATCCGGAGGTACGGAGTGGTGGATGAGCGGGTGTTGGCGGTTTTAGCCGGGGTGGATAGGGCAAAGTTTATAGCGAAGGAATGGAAGGGTGTGGCATATGAGGACAGGCCCATACCAATCGGACACGAGCAGACGATTTCCCAGCCGTATACGGTGGCGAGGATGATTGAGTTACTAGTTCAAAGTGCAAAGTTTATAGTGCAAAGTTCTAAGGTGCTGGAGATCGGGACGGGAAGCGGGTGGCAGACGGGAATTTTGGCTAAGTTGTTTGCCCAAGTTTACTCAGTAGAGGTGATACCGGAGTTGGCGGAAAGGGCAGGGGAGATTCTAGGAAAATTAAAAGTTCAAAATGCAAAGTTAAAAGTTGGGGATGGGAAGGAGGGATGGAGGGAATTTGCCTCGTATGACGGGATTATTTGCGGCGCGAATGCCCAGGAAGCGCCGCGGGCATGGGTGCAGCAGCTGAGTGAAGGAGGAAGAATCGTGGTGCCGGTACAGGAAGTGATGACGAGGGGGACGAAAGTAAAGGGGGAGATGAAATGGGAGAGTTTTGAGAAATACATGTTTGTGCCGCTGGTTTAGTGGTATATAATAGGAAGGATGTCGAGGCCGGTGGATATTATGTGTCGCTATCGGGAGAAGGAGGGCGTACTTTTAGCGAACGCGGCTCAAACATTGGGTATACCGGTCGTAGAAAGTGAGGGAGTGAACAACTTTTTGGGTCGCGTTAGAAGTTTTAAAGGGCCGGATGAGACTTCGAAAACAGAGGTTTTAGGCGTTCTGGCTGGAGTATTGTGGAGTCTGGGTCAGCAAGAACTGCGGGAGATGGGATTATAATTTGGACATGAAGGTAGTAATCGGGTTGGGGAATCCGGGGGCGGAGTATGCGGTGAGCCGGCATAATGCAGGGATGATGCTGGTGGAGGTTTTAGGTTCCAGATTTCTGGGACTAGGGGAGTACGGGTGGAGAAAATTTTATGGAGTTTATGTATTTAAAACAACAGAGCTGGTTTTGGTTAAAACAGCTAATTATTTTATGAATGAATCAGGCAATGTGATTCGGGATGTGTTGAGACTGGACGAATTGCAAACCGTGAATTACGAATTATTTGTGGCTCATGATGACCTGGATCTGAAAGTGGGGGAACATAAGATCCAAATGGGGAAAGGGCCGAAAGTGCATAACGGAGTGAAGGCTATCGAGCGGGCACTGGGGACGAAGGAGTTTTGGAGAATTAGGATCGGGGTGGATAACCGGCAGACGCCGATTGAAGGAGAGACCTATGTGTTGCAGAAGTTTTTGCCAGAAGAAAGGCAAGTTTTAAGCGGGGTATTAGACCAGATTGTTCATTCTTTTGCTTCTCCAAAAGAATGAAGCGTTCGCATGGCGAGCAAGAAAAAGAGCCCTCACGGCTCGCTACTTGCACGTCGCAAAATGGGAATGCTGCGGGGAGGTATGCCGGTCCTCGCCAAGTATGGTATTTTGCTAGTGCTCGTTTTACGCTCCCGCGTTCGGATTATGAAGTCCCTAAAACAAATAATTGATGGTAAGCAGAAGGGGGAGAAAAACAAATACGTTACCCGGGAGTATCAGGATTTCGGATATCGGCTGGCCATGGAATTGGGTGATCCGGGCCATAAATCGCTGTATATTAAGTTGGCAAAAGAGGAAGACAGAGCGGTCCTGGAAGCCTGCCGGAGGTTTGTGATGGACTCAAATGCTGATAACAAAGGTGCGCTGTTCATGTGGAAATTGAAAGAGATGAAAAAAAGAATAGTCACCTGATCAGGTATTGAACCGGGTAATCCGGGTCTATATACCTCGTAGGATCGGGATTATCAGCAAAAAGCTGGAGGTTGTCGGCGGCTAGTAGTTGCTGGATGGGTTCTATTTGGGGCTGAATTTGTTTTGCATGAGCTGTAATGATTTCCGGTTGGTGAGGGATGTTTAACAGGGAAAGGGTGGTAATGAAGTTGCCGATAGCATGGGGACTATTAGGAAGAGCTTTGATTAGTCCGTTAACCATGTCCAGAGTACGTTTGGCCAAGTGGGCTAAATTTTCTGGTGAAAAGTTGGGAGTTAATTCAGCGACTATGGCCCGTGCGGCTGCTAAACTTGTAGAAGCAATGGTACCTTCCGGCATGCAAGCGGCGTATTTAGTAAAAATCAGCAGGCGGGTGAGTGTGTCTAACGGAGGTTGAGTGTTAAGAAAGGTATCCGGGTCGGGAATACGGATAGTACGATATTTCAGATCACTTATTCCACCGGCTGCCCAGACTAATTGAACTCGGGCACGGGGTAACGATTCGCGACCTCGGTGCTCACACCGTTCCGTGTAAGGCTCACGATCGATGGTCAAAAAGGGCAGATATGAAATAGGTTGGTGGAGAGCCCATTGCTCGCAAGTTTCAAGACCTAGTGTGGAAAGATCACAGATACTGACGGAAATTACGGAGGGATGGTGGGGCAGGGTGGTTTGGGCAACCCAACGGTCAGGGTTGGCGACAGAGGTTTGGGGAGAGGGGAAACGATGTAGGAAGCCAAAGGGATTAAGCGCCAGGTAGGTGTCAGTATTGGTTTGGTAACGAGATCCGATAAGCAGATCAATATCGGATGAAGGTTGAAATTTTTTAAAAGGGCTTAATCCGGGAAAGGCCAGATGAAAAGCGGGATGGGAGATAATAGCCAGGCCTGAACTGCCAATAAAGGCAAGTTGGTCGAAATAACTAGGATAAGCGACGCCGGTAATGCCTTGCTTGAGAAAAATATAGGCTGGCAATAAAGCCCAAACCGGGATATCCGGGTTAACAATGTATCGTTCTGTTTCTGAAACAACTTCGGTTTCCGTGTAAGTAAGAGCCATAATTAAAGATGAATTAATTTGTAACCGGCATTTTTGACGGTAATGAGTTGGAAGGGGGATGAAGGAGATAATTTATTCCTAAGTCGGGAAATCGCTTTGTCGATGGCCCAATCCGAATATTTTTCCAACCATTGTTTCCCCCATAATATTTGAGCGATGTCATCCCGGGAAACAAGGTTTTCGGTTTTGGATCTGAAAAACTGTAAAAGCTGATGGTCCTGAGCAGTAAGCCGGGATTTGAAGAGGAGGTTGCCAAATGTTTCGGGAGGAGAGAAATCAGACAATAAGGCGACCAATGGACTGGTGGAGGGAATATATGTCCGTTGGGGCAGCAGATCAGTTAAGATGGTTTGAATCCGGGGGTGGTTTTGAATAGATTTTCGGTCGAGTGGGGAGTGGCTGAGGGAAAGCCAGATTAGGGGTTTGATCAGTCCGGCTAAACCAGCGGCAAAATTGATAATTTGTGATATTTGAGACGGGTTAAGGTGCTGGCGATAAAGCTGGGTAAAGCGATTAATGGAATATCTGGCTTCGGTCTTGGTGAATAAGGCGAAATCAAAGATATTTTCGTGCAAATAAGATTTGAGGGGAGAGTAGAAATCACAGGGTGAAAATCCGTAAGGGGTGACAAAGAAAAAATTAACCAGACAAGGAAGAGAATGCTGTCCGGTTTCGAATACGGATTTTAAGGCCAGACCGGCCGTAAACGGAAGCTGTTGCCAAAGACTGTGGTGGTCAATAATGATAGTTAAGGGTCGGGAGATTTGGGATTTCAGATGAGTGAGAAGTGTGAATTCGTCGGTGGAATTTAATAACGACGCACCTGGGTTTAATTGTGACAAGATAAGCCGGTAGAGATTGACGGATGTAGGGGAAGCCAGAGATTCGGGATGCAAATATACCAGTTGTCTTTGAGTAAATTTAGCCGAAAGGTGCTGATCGGAGAGAATGAACTGCAGCAGGGAGGAAACTCCGGAGTGGGGCAAGCGGCATAAAGTAACGTTTGACCCCTGATTAAGCAGAGAAAATACCGGGTCAAAACGACGGTGAAGATCGGTCGGGGGTAGTGGATAAGTGTAGTCCACGGTATTTTGCGGCAGGAGAAAGCGAATTGTAAGATCTTTGAAGCTAATAGTCAAATATAGTCAGGTTGAGTCAGGTAAGAGTCCGATGGGGGTCAAGTAAGAAAAAGAAAGAAGAGGAAAATAAGGCTGATGGCATCAGATGTAATTGAATTGAGAAGGCGAGTTACTACCCGGAAGGAGGGCATGCCTACCTTAGTGGAGCTGACTCGATTTGAGATAGAGGATGGGTATGGGGTATGCAGGTTTGATAAAGAAGCTAAACAGGTAGTCCGGAATGATGTGGATGATCCTGTAGCTAAAAAGTTATTGAAAGAGCTAGGAGTTGAGAGTATAAGTACAGGCTGGATGATAGTGGATACTCCTGCTGCGGTGTGCGTTCACGGACTGTTTGGTGAAAGGGAGAAGGGGGAAGTCGAGGTTTTGGATTTTTCCTATTCCAGGGATAAATGGGGGAAACCCGGTCGAAGGACTGTAGCACGGAGAGAACAAGGAGGTGTAGTATGTGTGCAAAGGGAGGATGTGGCTATAGAGGGGGGAGTAAATGTGACAAATACTACTGAGTTACGTTGGGGTAGGGAGGATAAAATAAGAGAAATGGGGAGAAGTGAGCAAAAAGATCAGGTGGTGAAGATGGAGCGGAAAAAAGTGAAGATTATTTGAGGTGAAGCGACAGAATTGTTATAGGCCTTTTGACAAGTGGAAGCTAATTTTGCATACTGGGTGGTGATGAAGTTGGGGTGGAGAATACCCAGGGTGAACGTAAAGATAAATCCGGGGGCGGGGTGGAGGGTGGTGGCTCCGGTGTTGATAATCGTTTTGATCAGGCTAATCAGACAGATCGGACTAATCGGGGATTGGAGGATGTGGGCGGGTAATCTGGTGCTGGTTGCGGGGTGGGTGATCGGGTGGCTGTTAGTTGAAGGGGACCATTTATTGTACGCGCTGGCGTGCGACCCGGCCAATCCGACCTGCAGCATGGTAAAAACGTATTTGCAAAAGCGGCAGTGGAAAGCGGCCTGGGAAGCTTTGGAGAAAACGAAGGCGGAGAGAACTAAACTGCCGATAAAAAATATGCTGACGGCGCTGGTAGTAGCAGGGGTGGGTATTTGGGTTGTGACCTCGTCGGGGAGCTTTTTGGGAGCAGGTGTGGTATTGGGGTTGGGAGTGAGATTATTGTGGGAGATGCTGACGGACGAAGATTACCGGAAGTGGTATTGGGTGTTTGCCCGGCCCTTTTCCGAAATAGAACATCGGGGATTGGTGGCGGCACTGATAGTGGCGATGGCGGTGCAGATTTTGACGGTGATAAGATAGACAAAAGATGAGTTTGCTGGGGTTGATAATTTTCTGGTCGTTTATAGGGAGTGTGGCCAGTTTTTTGGGAGCGCTGGCGCTGGTGGGCAGGGAAAAGCCGTTTACACATGCACAGACGCTGCTGATTATTTCGTTTGCGGCGGGAGTGCTGTTGTCCGCGGTGTTTTTTGATCTGTTGCCTGAGGCGGCACAGCATGCAGGGGGAGTGGCATGGGGAGCGGTCCTGGCAGGAATTGTGTTTTTGTTTTTGTCGGAAAAGACTCTTTTTTGGTTTCATCATCATGAGGAAGAGTACGAGGGAGGAGAGGAGACGCCATTGTTAATTACGATAGGCGACACGATCCATAATTTTATTGATGGAGTAGCAATTGCCGCGGCGTTTATGGTGGCGGTGCCGGCAGGGATTGTGACGGCGCTGGCGGTGGCCGCGCATGAGATACCCCACGAAATAGCCGATTTCGGACTGCTGTTATCTAAAGGCTGGAGCAGGACAAAAACTATCGCGGTGAATATCGGAAGTGCGGCCAGTTCGCTGTTGGGAGCGGTGTTGTTGTACGCGATGGGTGATCGGGTGGAGATGTGGTTGCCGCATCTGATGTCTTTTGCGGCCGGAATGTTTGTGTATCTGGCGTGTTCGGATCTAATTCCGGAATTGCATCATTGCCATGGGGAGGAATGTGAGCTGAAGAATAGTTGGTGGCAGATACCGGTATTTCTTTTGGGAATAGTAATAGTGTGGGGATTGGTAAGGGTGCTGGAGTAGATATTGTAGTCATTGATTGGTAATTGGGGGATGTGGTATAAAGTCGGAGGTATGGGGGTGGTACATCTCACAAATGCGGATTTTGAGGAGAAGACTAAGACGGGGTGGTCGATGGTGGATTTTTGGGCTGAGTGGTGCGGACCGTGTAAAATGGCTGCACCGGTGATTGAGGAATTGGCTACGGAATATGACGGAAAAGTGCTGGTGGCCAAAGTGGACGTGGATGCGCACGCAGAGCTGGCGGGTAAATTTTCGGTAATGAGTATTCCGACTGTGATTTTGCTAAGGGACGGGAAGGAAGTAGCCCGGCAGGTGGGGTTTGCGGGTAGAGCGGGTTATGTGCAACTCCTGTCTAAAGCGGGAGTTGCCTAGCCGGACAGTAGGATCACGGTTTTGGAGTACAATTAGGTAAGCGATGATTGAAAATGACATGACACCAAATGATGCGGTGGCTGAAAGATGGGATAAAGGCAACTCGGGCAAGATGATTTTGGCGGGGTTATTGGTGGCAGGAGTGTTGTTGGGAGTGGTATGGGTGAGATTGAGGGGGGGGAGAGCCGGAAGTGGCGGGGAAACTGGGGGTGCGGCGAAAGAGTGTGTGGTGACAGGATGTAACGGAGAAATTTGCGAGGAGAAAAAAACCGATCAAACAGCGAGTATTTGCGTGCTGTTGCCGGAAGCCCAGTGTTATAAGACAGCTAAGTGTGAGCAGCAGAGGAATGGCCAGTGCGGGTGGACACAGACGGAAGAATTGAAAGAGTGCATTGAGAAGAGTAAATTGTGAGGGAGTGATGGATAAACTTAGTGATGTGATTATTATGGGGAGCGGGCCGGCAGGACTGACCGCGGCATTGTATACGGCTAGGGCGGGGCTGAAAACGCTGGTGGCGACTGGAAGCAGGAAGCGTTTTGGAAGAGTTAGCGAACGGGAGTTTTGGAAGAGGGGAGGATAAGGCAAAGGTTATGGACGGGGTGCAAAACGAAACAGAGATGCCACTAGTTAAGTCTGATGTGGAACAAATAAGGGATTTAGTTGGCTCACAAGAGTTTTTGGAGGGGTTTGTGGAAACGCAAATAATGGAACAAGTACAAGCAGTATCAAAAATGGAGGGAGAGGTTGCTAGACAGGTGAAAATAAATATCGGGCGGAGTATTCCTGTCGAAACCACCAGAAGGACTGGTTTAGACCCGGAGAGAGTGGCTGAAATAAGAGCTATACGTCAACGGAATGAGAGCGTGGAGAGTATGACCGATGAAGAAGCGGATTTGGTAATAAGTAGATGGAGGACAACAGCTGGTGAGGTGGGAAGGGAATTTAATCCGAGAAGGGTGGAGATGGAGAAGGCGGAGACGAAACGACTGATGGGGAAGTTAGAGCAAGATTCTAAGTGGCAGGAGGCTCAGGTGGAATTAGCCAGGGTGAGGGGGGAGCAAGTAGCTGTTGTGGAGAGGTTGCGACAGGATGTGGAATCAAGAGCCGAAGATCCCCGACTGGCTCATGCGTTGGATGTGTGGGGACGGTCTATCGATGATTTTATTCACTATTCAGAGGTGCTTGAGGGGCTAATTGACACGCCGGATCCGTTAACTAATTCGGAGATACTGTTGTCAGCGGCCCTAGAGGACGATGGAGGACAAAGAAGGTTAAATCTGTTGACGAGGCGCCATGATCGGGTAGTGGCTTTTGCCAGAAGGGGTGATAGAAAACCGCGGGTGGTGACGGTAATTCCGGGAGGTGATTTGCCTGCGATAGAGAAAGCTTTGGATGAAGAGATGTTTGGACAGAATGTTAAAAACCGTTTGAATAAATTGGGGATGGGGGTGAAATCTGTTGATCCAAGTGAGCTGGTGAGATAAATTTGAGTATGTTATAAATTAACCGGTTATGGATGGGGTATATGATGTGATTATTATTGGGAGCGGGCCGGCAGGACTGACCGCGGCATTGTATACGGCTAGGGCGGGGCTGAAAACGCTGGTGGTAGCGGGGAGTAGGTGGGGGGGGCAACTGATGCTGACGACCCTGGTGGAAAATTATCCGGGGTTTCCGGATGGAATAATGGGACCGGAGTTGATGGAAAGAATGAGGAAACAGGCGGAGAGATTTGGGGCGAAAATAGAAGAGAGAGATGTGATAGAGATAGAGACAGAGAAAAGGCCGTTGGTGGTTAAGACGGACGAAGCAGTGTATCAGTCGAGGGCGGTAGTTATTGCCACGGGGGCGTTGGCCCAATGGCTGGGAGTGCCGGGGGAGGAGAGATTGATCGGGCGGGGGGTATCCAGTTGTGCCCCATGCGATGCGCCGTTTTTTAAGGATAAGAGAGTGGTTGTGGTAGGCGGAGGGGATAGCGCTATGGAGGAAGCGCTGGTATTGACTAAGTTTGCCAAAGAAGTGACGATGGTTCACCGGAGAGACAAGTTCCGGGCCAGCCAGATCATGCAGGATAAAGTACTGAATAATCCGAAAATAAAAGTGAGGTGGAATACGCAGGTCGTTGGGATAATTGGGGAGGAAAAAGTGGAGAAAGTGAAATTCAGGGATGGAAGCGAAATGGCGGCGGATGGGGTGTTTGTGGCGATAGGGCATACTCCAGCGACCAAGATTTTTGAGGGAAAAGTGGAGCTGGATGAAAAATTTTATGCCAGGCGGTCGGGGGATAAATATAAGACCATGTCTAACGTACCGGGGGTGTTTGTGGCCGGGGATGTGCATGATTATCATTACCGGCAGGCGGTAACGGCTGCGGGGTATGGATGTGAAGCGGCTTTGGATGTAGAAAGGTGGTTGGATGATCAAAAAAGCTAACATGTGAAACAGCTTGAGGAATGAGAGAAATTGACAGTAGTGTTATTATGGGATTATGTCTCCGATAGAGGGGTTTTGGGATCCAACCGATGAAGAGTTAGCTAAATTTAGAGATCGGAGGGGAGGCTTGAGGGCAAAGCGTCCACTCCAAGGACTTACGGGGCTCAATCAGGTAGTAGCTGAGAAGGTACACGATGAGGGGTTGTTGACGGTGAGTTTTAGCCCTGGAAAAGGAAGGCAAACCGCATATGTGCAGGCGATTGGTGTACTGACTGCTGTAAGGAGTTTTCTACGGAGAACTAAGGGGGTGGAAGTCG
>Ga0075704_109_pt1 | contig 32480 bp, 37 predicted proteins | sample RifGroA2_FD_67735 | JGI IMG/M metagenome (GOLD analysis project Ga0075704, IMG submission 67735) | Microgenomates (Amesbacteria) bacterium GW2011_GWA2_47_11 | reverse complement strand
GTCCATGCGGGCAAGTGACCCGGACGCGGCTTTGTATTATCTGGCGCGGATGGTGGAAGCGGGAGAGGATCCGCTGTTTATTGCCCGAAGAATGGTAATCTTTGCTTCGGAGGACGTCGGGATGTCCCAACCCACGGCGCTGGTAGTGGCCAACGAGGTTTTCCGGGCGTGCGAGACTATCGGGTATCCGGAATGCGCAATCAACTTATCACACGGGGTGGTTTATTTGTGTCACGCCAGGAAAGACCGTTCAGTCTACGAAGCGTATTTTAAAGCAGTCGAGGATGTTAAAAAATACGGCAATCTGCCCGTTCCTCTCAAAATCCGAAATCCTGTAACAAAATTAATGAAAGAACTTAAGTATGGGAAAGGTTATGAAAGGTATACAAAAGAGTCCTTGCTACCCGATAAACTGAAGAATAAGAAATATTATCGAAAACAGGACTAATAGTATATAGTATGTGGTAACATTTCAATTATGAAAAGTGTTGTAATTTGTGGAAGCAGAAGATTTAAAAAAGAAATAAGAAAATTTGAAAAAGAACTGGTTAAATTAGGGGTAGTTGTATATTCTCCATACCTTCACGAAGGAAAAGACGAATGGAATAATCTACCAGAACAGTATAAGAAATATACCGCACTCGGTCTGACTCACGACCATTTTTACAAAATAAAAATGGCCGATGTCGTATTTGTATATAACAAAAACGGATATTCAGGAGTAAGCACTACATTAGAACTTGGTTATGCAGTTGCCCTTGGAAAACCAATATACGTTCTATCTGATAAAGACGAAGAACTTTGTAGGTTAGTCTTATTTAGAGAGGTTATTAAAACCCCAAAAGAATTGGTTAAAAAACTTAAATAAATATGGTTATTACAATTTGTGGTTCAATTAAATTTTATGACGAGATGTTAAATGCAAAAGTCCAGCTTGAAAAACTCGGTCATAAAGTATTGATACCCGGTAAAGCCCAAGATGTTGATTATTGGGAAAAAGATAATACTAAAAGAGTCGAAGCGAAAAAGAAATTCGAGTTTATAAGTGAACATATGGATAAAATTGAGAACTCGGACGCAATACTTGTTGTCAATATTACAAAGAAAGATATCAAAAATTATATCGGTGCGAATACATTTCTGGAAATGGGCTTTGCCCACTATCGCAAAAAGAAAATCTTCACACTAAACCCACTCCCTGACTAGCCATATATAGTTGACGAGATTCTAATGATAGACCCTGTTGTTCTAAATGGTAACTTGTCAAAAATAAGATGACCAACCCTAAAAACGATAAAGAAAAAGAGGTGAAAATATGTGACAACAAGAGTGTTGGAATGTTAATTTGGCAAAATGACAAATTGCTTTTAATAGAACGAAAACTATTCCCTTTTGGTTTTGCTCCTCCTGCTGGACATATTGACGATAAGGGAAGTTTTGAAAATGCCGCAAAGGAGGAAGTTCAAGAAGAAGTTGGACTCAATTTAGTGAAGTTAGAGTTGCTAACCGAAGGCAAGAAAGATAACAAATGTCGCAGGGAAGGAGGAAGCTGGCATTACTGGAAAATTTATAAAGTTGAAGCTGAAGGAGACTTGAAGCCAAGCAAAGATGAAACAAAACAGACGGGCTGGTACACAAGGGAACAAATAAGAAACCTTTCAGAAAGAACAGCAAGATACCTAAATGGAGAAATAAGTGAGGAAGAATGGCAGACCCATCCTGGTATAGAAACTGTATGGTATGAATGGTTTAGAGAACTAAAAATAATTTAATTTTAGAAAACCATGAGAGAAATTTACTTGGCTGGCAAAGTACCGAAAGGTGATAAAGATACGGAAGGTTTTATTAATTGGAGAACAAAGTGGAGTGAGGTGTTATTAAAGGTTTTTGAAGATGCACAAATTATCGACCCTTATGACCCTGATTTAGATGAGGGAGATTTCCTTCAAGTAGTCGGTCAAGATTTTGGGTACATTAAACGAGCATCCTTGATAGTAGTAAATGCTGAGGAGAAAATCGGTGCTGGTACTGCAATGGAAATGGTAACTGCCAAGTACTTTAAGAAGCCTGTAATAACCGTAATCCCCAAAGACACGCACCACAGACGCTCAAATGTAGTATTTCACGGAAAATTAGTTGATGACTGGATTCATCCTTTTATCTGGCACTTTTCTGATATTGTGGTCGAATCGGTTGATGAAATAGAAGATATAAAGAAAAAACTGGAGAGTACGGAAATAAAGGGAATTTCAATAATTGACGAAGCAATAGAATACGCATCTTCACTTAAATAAGTTTTAATCACTAATCCAAAAATTTGTCACTCTCAAGTTATTTATTACTATCATATAATCAATACTATCTCGGCCTTCATCAAATCCATGCGGGCAAGTGATCCGGATGCGGCAGTGTATTATTTGGCCCGGATGGTGGAGGCGGGAGAGGATCCGCTGTTTATTGCCCGAAGAATGGTAATCTTTGCTTCGGAAGACGTAAGGAAATTCGGTAACTTACCCGTGCAAATTGAGGGGAAGGAAGTACTATCGAGGTTAAAAGGAAGTGGGGGTTGAAATTAGGGAAAAGAACGTAGTAGTATAAATGGATGCCTGTGAGGAAGAAAAAGACAGTTGAGTCTGCTCCGGAGGTACCAGCGGTTTCAGGCGGAAGTTCGATAGTTGTGGAACCGCCGGTAGAGGTGGCCGCGGAACCGGTAAATCCGGCTGTGGCGGCTTTGGCCGCAGTGGGAACCCCGCCCGCAGGCGAGGCCGGGACTCCGCCGCAAGGTGAGGCCGGGGTTTTGCAAGTCGGGGATAGCGGGACCGGAGCGACGGCAGAACCACAGGTTGAGGCGGCGGTTGAACCGCCAGTCGAACCGGAAAATGGCCAAACCGAACCAGTTGCCCAGATCAGGCAGGGACACGCGTGGTTGTGGGCCGTAGTCGGATTGATTACAGGAGTTGTCCTAGGCGGGGGAGGAGTGTTTTTGGTACTTAACCGGGGTATGGCCGGGATACCGAGTGCATCCCAAAAGACGGGGGAACAACAAGAGACGGCAGAAGAGCCGACAGCAACTCCCGTGGTAGAGCTGGACCGCGCGGATTTGAGAGTTCAGGTATTAAACGGCAGCGGGGTGGCTGGGGCGGCGGCAACTGCCAAAGCGCTTTTGGAAGGTATGGGGTATGAGGAAGTAGCTGTCGGGAATGCAGACGTGGATGACGCGGTAGAAACGGAGATATCCATCAAGGAGAGTAAAGCAGATTATATGGATTTGCTGATTGAAGATCTGGGGGGAGACTATGAGTTGGCTAGCCAAACCGCAAGCTTGGAAGCGGATAGTGAATATGACGCGGTGATAGTGCTGGGAGCAAAGAAGAGTGAGTAGATAGGGTAGTTGTGATATTATGGCTGGATGAGTACGCAAGTGAATGTGGCGGCAGTAATAATCGGGGTAACCACTGTAATATTAACGGGCGGAATATGGCTGATGACCAGAAACAGCGGTGAAGTTAAGGGCACGACAGTCGGCGAAGTCGAGCTGGTGAGCCGATCCGGGTTACATTGGCACCCGAAACTGGAAATTTATATAAAAGGGGAAAAAGTGGAGCTTGAGGACGGAATAGGCTTGGGGGTAGTGGAGAAACCGATGCATACTCATACAGAGGATTATCGCGAAGGGGTTGTACATATGGAATTTTCCGGACGGGTTACGGCCGAGCAGACGAGATTGGGAAACTTCTTTGACATCTGGGGTAAGAAATTCAGTTCCAGCCAATTATTTGACAGGGTAAACGGGGATGAAGGTGTGGTGCGGATGAAAGTTAACGGCATAGAGAATACCGAGTATGAAAATTATGAGATGAAGGACACAGACAGAATTGAAATCAGGTTTGAATAGAAACGACTTGGTTATTCCGGAGTATGTTCGTTGCTGACCGCGGGACCGTCGATGGGGACAAATCTTGTGACAGAATCTGTCTGGGAGAGGATTTCTGCAAATATAATGGTAGGTTCGTAGTCTTCTTCCTTTTCTACATCCAAATTGACGACCAGATCTCCCAGGGAGGCCGTTACGTATTGCCAGGTTTCTTCCGACGATTCGTTTGCCGTTTGATCCACCTCCCAGCCGGCTTGCTGGAAAGCCCGGATATACCAATTCATGACGAAGGATACACTGTGGCTGGTTTTCCAATTTGCTGCAAAGACGGGATTGGTTGTCCCGTCGGTAGTGACTCTGGAGTCCAACAATACGGAATTAGGTATTTGGGGTATTTGGGGGAAACCCGAAACCAGTCGGGGGTGAGAAAGACCGCTGAATTTCTGGATAAAATAGATCGAACCGACCGCGACCAGTAAAAAAAGAACCAGGGAGATAAGCAGGTTGGATGTTTTCATTGCTGTGGGATTAATTTTGCACAAAAAACCAGAATTTGGCCACACCGGTTTCGAAATTGGGATTGACAACGGTGTAGTTGCAGGCTGATTTACAGGAGGAGTTGCCGCCACGAGCGGCTGTGTTTCTGGCGGCGAGCGAGTGCCAGCCGTTGGGTAGCTGGGTAGTATCTATGGTGACTGTGAAATCCTGACCGACCGGCGGATTGGCGAAAGTCTTGGGCCAACCGGGGGGGTTATTGGGCAGAGAGGGTTCGGCATTCCAGGGGCCGACTGCCGGGATAAAGTGGCTCCTATCCAGAAATACCTCCAGCTTTTGGGACTGGCCTTTTGAGGCGGCAATTTTAAGGGTCATTGTTCCACTCACCGGAGCGGTGGGGATACCGTTTATCCTGACGTTCTGATAATCAAAGTTGGTGTACCAGCTCTTGCCGATGATGCAGGCCTTGTTGTTGGCCGGATCTCCGATACAGGAAGGAAATTCTCCTCCGCTGCAGTTGGGCGGAGTGCATTTGACGGCAAAGGGAATCTCGGAAGAAGTAGTCCAGGTCTGGCCGTCGGCGGTGTTTTGGACGACTCTCAATCTGAGATGGCGCCAGCCGGCAGGCCAACCGCCGGTGTCCAGGGAGACATTCACATTCCAGGCGCAGTTTGACGGGGTGGGGGCGTTGTACGGGCATTCGAGATTTAAAGGAAGAGTCTTGATGACATTTCCGGGGGCCAAATGGAACGCAAATTTGTTGGCAGTACTGGGATTATTGTGGAGCATAATCCGGCAGGGAGTAGACAGGACCCCGGTTATTGCCTGGCCTATCGGCCAGAAGCACAGAAGATGCTCGTGACCGAAGCCGAAAAATTCATCAATAGCGGGATTTCCGGTTTGGGGATTCCACCAAGCTTGGATTTCGATCGGAATTTCCTTGACCGAAGTCCCCGGTACCAGATTGAAACTGTCGCCGAACAGATCCCGATAGGGGGCAGTACCCGGGGGAGGCGGAGGGGGAGGCGTGGGTGTAGGTCCTGAAGGGGTAGGAGAAATCCTGGGTGTGGATGTAGGGACCCTGGATGGTGTGGGTGATCTGGCGGGAGTAACTGACGGTGACGGTCCTGCTGATTGGCCGTAATGGTTGAACCAGATTGTGTAGTCGACTCCGTCCACCCGGCCGCTCCTATTGAAATCACCATCTGCAGGACCGTTACCGGTACTGGTTCCGTAATGGTTGAACCAGATTGTGTAGTCGACTCCGTCCACACGGCCGTCACCGTTGGCGTCCCCTAGTAAACTTGATGGCGGATTAGTCGGGGCGCGGGTGGGAGTAGTTTGCGCAGAATCATTATTATAGGAATCGGAGTTGGCCCACCAGATAAAAACTGCCGAACCCGGAAAGTCAGCCCGGATTTTATCCAAGTTGGCGAAATTGTGTATGATTGAGGCGTTCGAATCAGTTAAAGTACCCGTACCGGCGGCTACCCAGTAGTAATCCGAGTTTGGCTGACGGCCGGCTCCCTGGACCAAGGTGGAACCGATCAGAAACGGGGAGGACGCGGGAATGTTTCCGGAACCCGTGTTAAGAGAGATAAAGGGACTTCCGTCGAGGCTGATTTTGACGGTTGTTGCTGTCCAGGCGGCAATGATGGTTTTGAAAGCCCCGGAAGCAAAGGTTTGGGTAGGTGAGGCGGCAGTACCACCAATGGTGTTTTTTCGCCTGGTGAGACGGAATTTGTCCGTACCTACATCGTAATAGACAAACAGATCACTGGTGTTGGAAGCACTCATATCCCAGATAATGGGGTCAGGGGAGAGGGAAGTGGTTGAGGCAAAACCGACTTTGAGGCGGACGGCTACCCAACCAGAAGTAGGATTGAGTAGATTTTGGGGAAGTTGGATTCGGGAAGAGCTGGTCCGGGTAACAGCGGCACTTGAGTCGGAATTGTAAGTGACACCAAAGGTCGATAGTTGGCCGGGAGCCTGGGCGCGGGCGGAAGGAAGGAAGACAAAAATCGCTAGCCCGGCAGGTATAAGAAATTTTAAGAAAAATACGGGGTCCCGGAACATTCAGATATTATGAGGAAATCGGGCGGAGAATGCAAAGCCCGATATTTTGAGAGTCTTTAGCTGTAAAAGGGGAGAATAGGGTTAGAAATTAGGGAGGTTTATTGCCTCAAAGGCGGGGGTTTGAAGTCAGCGTATTCGGGGGTAGGAGGGATATATGATTTGAATTCGATTATCACACACCCGGTGTGTGATGTTTGAATATTGAGGGGGGAGATTTTGAAGTTCAGGCTGTAAAATGGGGGGATGGGATTGGAAATTGGGACTGGGAGGCCGTAGTCCAACAATTTATCCCGTTCACCTTCAAACTGTACTTACCGCCACTTCGAAAAGCGAGAATAATAATTGAGAGAAATAACTGGGGACAGATAAGAAAAGCCCGTGTACCGTACGTCAAAACTCACCAGGTTAAGTTTAGTTAGAAGGTCAAGAATATCTTTTTATTCTGCGAATCAATCCGTGCAGACGTTCCGTAAGGGACTGGAATCTGTGGTTCAGTATGGCCAAAGTCTAAGTTTTGGATAACTGGTATTGACCTGTTGTATTTTCTGACAGTATCTATTATGGATTCTCCTTGTTCTTTTCGGTATTTTTCTTTTTCTTCTTTATTGTTTTGTTTATCAAACTCCCAAGCTTTTGGCCTACCAACTAGAATCGCTTTTATTCTCTCAAGTATTCCTCTTTCGCCTAATGCTCGATAGACTCGACACACGTAGCTAGCGGGAGGAATTTCTTCAGAAGTTTCAGTAAGTAGAATTACGTTCGAAAAATCTTCTAGTGATGGGATATCTACCCCATGTCGAAGTAGCTCGTCGATTGACTCCATACAACCCCCCCAAGAAATACCCTCTGCGCTATTATTACCATCCCAAATCCATCCTTCGTTGGGTTCGTATAGTCTATGTTTTGTTAGATTTTCTGTATTACTCCAATCTAGGCCGATATCGCTATATTTATCACTTGCTTCTATTTCAGTTTCTCCTTGTTCGAACAATGCAAGTTTCAAGTACTTGACTGTGTATTCGTTCATGCTTCCTTGTTCAGCGAATTGAGTAAACAATGCCCCTCCATAGAAAGACGGTATGCCATTTAGCCATAAGAAATTTAGAAAGTGTGTATTATCGCTAAATCCGAAAAATGGTTTGGGGTTACTTACAAACGGCTCTGGAGGTAGATTTTTTATGTAGGTTATCTGGTCGTCCCCACCAAGTGAGGAAATTACTGCTTTGATTTCTTGATTTTCATAAGCATCAATCAAGTCTTTAGACCGCTCCTCTTTAGAAGCTCCAACTTTTTTAGTAGCGGGAAATTCAACCGGTTCAAGCTCAAACATCTCTTTCAGCCGCTTTAGACCAAGCTCATAGACCTGTGGCCATTTACCAGGAGCAGCAAAAGATGGAGATAAAATTGCAACCTTGTCTCCTTTCTTCAATTTAGTCAGGGATTTCATAGTATTTATTATATAAAATAAGAGGGTGCTTTTGCTAGGCCATGTATAGGTCACATACTTTTGGGACAGACGCCTCTTTGTGACAAGTATTGATAAGGGGTTAATAGGCCCAGTATCATGCACCCGGTGTGTGATGTTTGAATATTGAGGGGGGAGATTTTGAAGTTCAGGCTGTAAAATGGGGGGATGGGATTGGAAATTGGAATATTCAGTCAGGATATATTACAACATTACGCACCGTTTGTATTGAAGATAAAGTTGCCGAGGGTTAGAAAAGCAAGGGAGATATTAAAAAGGGATCAGTTGGGGAGAATTATTACTTCAAAGGCTCCCATCATTTCGTTTTTGGGTAAATGATCTGGAAATTGTGGTAAAATCCGATGCTATAGGTCTTTTATACAAACCTATAGATATTTAAGTATGTCTAGTTACAAGTTGGAAACATTTAAAGTTGGCACTGTTCATAATCCAATTGGAAAAAGCTTGGGATTAATCCAAAAACAATATGAATTAGTAACCATTCAATTTCCTTTCAGGCTAGGTGCAATGACCTTGGATGCTTCAAGAATTGCTCCCAACAATAGTTTAGTTTTTGAAGCTGGTCAAATAAGTTTTTCGGTAGACATATGCAAAGTAATTGTGGTTAAGGTTAGGGATGATGAGAAAATAGTAATTTCGAAAAGGACATCAAGACCAAGCTTGGTTACACACACTGTCAAGATTATGCAAGCAGCCTTAAATGTAAAAAATGGTTTTGATGTTGATATTGATGATAAATTGGATCTTCGTCACACTGGTTTGGGATCAAGTGGGTCAATTATTGCCGGAACAGCAGCAGCTATAAATGAAATATACGGAAAACCGATAAACAACTTAGATCTCGCGCAATATTGTATTCACAATTACGGTGAAGAAATAGAAGGAGAATCAGAAACACTTGCGGTTGTGCAAAGTGTTGGAGGTTCATCGATATGTGGATTTATAGATGGAGGACTGGTTATTGTAACTGGTAAGGCAACCCCAATTTTTTCATGTAATTTAGATCAGAAATTAGTGGTTTCTATTGGTATACCAAAAGATTATGTTCCAAGAGATGCTAAGGCAATGATGCAAGCGGAATTGGAAAACATGGAAGGATTTGAGAATACTGGTAAAAACCATGCACCTGAAATTGCATATAGGCTTGTGCATGAAGTATTACCAGGATTAGTTAACGGTGACCTAAAACCTTGTAAGAAGCTCATTTTTGATTATAGATGGGATATGGGTAGCATTAAGAGTTGCTCGTTTGTTTATCCGAGAATGATCGAGATAGCTGAAAATTTACGAGATTTTAAGGATGACGAAAGAATACAGATTATTGCACCATCATCGGTTGGTCCTGCATTTTTTGCTTTGAGTTATTGTTCGGATTACGTTAAAGATCGGTTTAACAAGCTAGGATTAAAAACAATTGAAGCCAAAATTCACAATTCAAGTTATACCCGAGTTAATTATTTATAAAGTTTTATTATTGCAATGATATTTTTTGTTGGTCAGCATGGCTCTGGTAAAAATACTGTCGCGGAGATTCTTCAAAAGGATTTTAGAATTCTTCATGTAGATATAAGCTTGGCATTAAATGAAGATAAGGCTATTAAAGCTCCAGCAATGAATACTTCAGAATGGGTTAACCATGTTGTAACTACACACGGTCTGGGGTATTTTGCGGAAGTAGCAAAAGACGCCACCTTAGTGATTACAGAAAAATCGATTAGGCAAGAACAGCGGAATGAAGAAATTATTTTTACCGGATGCAGAAGTCCAGATATCATGTATCCGATTAGAGACATGGTGGTTTCAAGACCAGATATATTTTCTGAACACCTTAACTCTCTCAGGGTAGTAAGAATTTTTGCTCCAAGGGAAATACTAGTCAAAAGAATACTTCAACGAGATTTTGGCGTGTCTATGCAGACAATTGATAATATGCTGGCTGGGGATATGAAACACGGACTCGATAAATTATTTGATATAGCAGACACTACAATTATAAACACGGGGAGTCTTGCAGATCTAAGAAATTCAGTTCATATAATGGCTGAAAATAACTTTGGACTAAAACTAAAACCAATAATTGATTACGAAAATAGAGAAGGCCACCGCGTTTTAAAAGAAAGATAATATGAAAAAATTATCAGTATTTATTGCTTCATTCGATGGAATTTTAACTAGACATTCTGGCGTGGGTAGTGCAACCATAGCTTATATCAGAACTATACCTGAAATAAGAAAGGCGCTTTTGTTAAACAGAAGTATAGATTTAACCTTCTATGCGCTTACAAACAAATATGATGCTAGCGCCTGGAGTCGAAACTTAGAAATTGAAAAGGAAGTGAGAGACATTTGTCATTCAACGGGAGGCAAATTATTAACTTGTCTAAATAACAGTTCAGGAGATACACATTTTGGAAATATCCAAAACTGGACTTGTGTATCTGCATCTGCGGCCACCCAAGCTGTGCAAGTGCTGGAAAATAACGAATTTGATTATTGTATTTTTATGGCTCACGATACTCCATATGCGATGGCACCAATATATTTAGTAAAACAGAATTTTACAAAAACAAAAATAATAGGTACCTTTACCCCACACGGAACATCTTTAATTCACGAAAAAGGAGAATACAATCTTGACCGAATTAAATGGGAAAGTGAAGCTTTTCAAGAATTTAATAAAAATTCGAACCTTTTTGTATGTCACATAAACAATTTCATGAAAAATCATTTACATATCGACTATGGTGTTAATCAAGAATCACTACTCCCAATGCTCAATGGTATAGATTTTAAAGAACTAATTAAATATAAAAAACAAAATATAGTTAAAATTTTTAATAAATATAATATCCCAACGAATAAACCTTTAATTGTGACTTATGGAAGAGGAGCTTCATATAAAGGTTATGATATTTTTATAGAGGCTGTAAAAAAGTTAAAGTTACCGTTCCACTATGTTTTACAAGCTGTTCCGTATAACCCAATCGACGACATTGAATTGAAATTAAAAGATGCAACCAATGGAATGAATAATATAACCACGATATTTGAATGGTCGTTCGATTTACCCAGAATGTTACTTCAATGGGACAAAACATTTTTAACTTGCCTTCTATCAAGACGTGAACCGGGAGCATTAATACCGGCGGAAATTAGATATAACGCAAAATCGCTTTGTCTGGTATCTGACCAAGATGGATTACCTTGCCAAGTAACAGATGGGGTTGATGGATTTATTACAGAAATTGACTCATATGAAAAGGTCGCTGACAAAATTAAGCATATTTATCAATTACCCAAGGATAAACAGGAGTTAATAAAAAGAACAGGTCTAAATCTAATTAAAGAAAATTACAATATGCGTAATAATTTTTCTGCTTCATTTAACAACTTAGTGAATAAACTTATATAGCATGAACACTAGTTTTAACAAAATATTAGTTGTTTTTGATGGATTACCTGGATCTGGAAAAACAACCACGGTGGATTGGCTAAGTAGTGAATACCACGGATTGGCAATACCAGAAGTTCCTGAACACAACCTATCAAAACCATTTACCGAAGAGTATTTTATCAATTGTGAAGAAATAAAGATAGGCAGATTTATTAATTCAAAACATGAGTTTAACTTTATGGATAGAAGTCCCATTTCAATTGTGGCTCATGACTATGGTTGCTTTAAACTTGGATATGAAAATGATAATTATCAACTAAATAAATGGTTTCAAACCCAAATTACCAAAATCAATTTAAAGAACACACTCTTTGTTTATCCTAGAATTTCAAATGTAAAATTATGCAACCTAAGAAAGTGGGGAGAAAATCTTGAAAAGCTACCCAAGGAATTTAAAACTATTCAAGGAGCAAGATTGTGGACTGAGGATAAATTTTTGGAGATAGTGAAAGTCTTCTATGACGACTTTTATGGTAATATTAGAAATAAATTAGTTATTGACTGTGATATGATTTCACTAGAAAAGATGTTTAGTTTAATAAAGCACAAAATCGATTCAACATGACTGAAAAAGAAGTAAGCTACAAAATATTAAGGTTTAATAAATTACTCTCGTTTCTCAAGGATATTTCCGGAAATGTTTACAAGACAAACAATATTACATTCCAATATTTTGAAAGTGATTTGGTGCCTCATTTTTACGCCAGATTGGAAAATATAGTTGATTTAGACACCAAGTCAGAGAAAAAGCTTTTAACTTTCAAGTATGGTTTTAAGACCGTTGGGGGTGTAAATATCAGGAAGGAGAAGACCACACCCATCAGTGACCCAAAATTCTATATAGAATTGTTCAAGTTCTTAGGATTAAAAAGAAAGGGTTCAAAACACAAGCTCCAGTATAGATTTAATATTGCTAAGGTAGATATTACGGTAAATAAGTGGAAAGAAATGTCACCAAGGATAGAAGTAGAGGCTAATTCAGTAAAAAATATAAAATCCTTTGTAAACCAGATAAAAGACTTTGTAGAATTGGAAAATAAATAAAATAATTAGTCCTTTTTAGAAGTCCTTAATAATAAATCACCTAAAACTGGACTAATCTGAGATATTGTCTTCTCCTGTAAGTTTTTCTTATCAATATCAATTGGTAATTTATCAGCTTCATCTTTACCGGTTAATGATAATTGAAACCTAGGTGCAATTTTATCTAAAGCCCAAACAAACCGAGATTCTTCAGAAACTCTTTCTTCATACTCCTCCCACAGTGTGATCAATTCTTCAGAAATTGAAGTTGGCAGTAAAGAAAACAACTTGTTTGCAGATATTCTTTCACGATTTTCCTTTTGATTTTTATCCACCGCACCAACTCCATATACATCTCCGGAATAAATTTCTACCAGGTCGTGAACCAAAGCAATTTTTATGGATTTAAGAAGATCAAAATTTTTCTCGTATAAATAACTATACATCCAAACAAACATGACAAGATGCCAAGTATGTTCGGCATCACTCTCTCTTCTGCCGCCGCTTTTTATAACAGACAATCTTTTTATTGATTTAAAGTCATTAATTACTTTTAAAAACTCGTAAATCTGATCCGAAGTATGTAATTTATTCATTATTCAATCTAGATCAACTTTTGTTTCAGAATCAATAAGATGGAGCACTTCAATAAGTTCATCTTTATAATAACTCATTTTATTAACATAATTAATATCGCTAAGCAAGCCCATCTTGATAATAGATGAAAAGATTGGATCTATGTCTTGAATTCTAACAGAGAACTCTTTTGAATCCATTAACGTGTTTTTTGGTAAAATTCCCGCTGATATGTATTTTGAACCCAACTTTGGCGAGACACTCAGAGAAAAGCGCGTACTAAAGATATCTTTATCTCCTCTGATTCTATTAGGATTACCAGAAAGTGAAAAATATACAGGAAGGTCCGTCTCTTTTAGACATTCTTTAGCTAATGGGGGAAAATCATTAAGCCTAGGGCAAATTTCAACGGGAGGCTGGATCCCTCTACTATTTGCTAGATTTTTATGCCAAATTATGTTTTGTGGTTTCATTTGATCTTCATCAAGTTGTATTTTCCCTTCTTTCCAATGAATCATACTCGTTGCGAACTTTATTCCCAATCTGTCGCAAATGCGATGAATAATTGTTTCAGGACAAAGTCTCAATTCAGTGCTGTCAACAATTAAATATGGCAATCGTTGAGTATCGAGGTATTCAACCTCTGTATGGAGAGATTTCCAATCAGACGCTTCAGATGTAAAGTTTTGTCGGCTAAAGCTCAATATTTCTCCAAGAGTGGAATATTCTTGCACCCAAGCTGTTTCCTTTATAAAGATATCCCAATCGGTATATCCTTTACGTCTTGCATAATAATTTAGCAATTGATGTTGCAGATCAAGATTTGGTTGATCCAACGGAATAGAACTTACATTTTTAATTCCCTCACCTTCCAATAGTTGAATAACCTTTTGATCACTTGAAACCTTAGAAAGGTTCCATTGTTCGACTTTTGTATCCCTTGCTATCATGTCTAGGATATATTTTTGGGTTGACACCTTGGCCTTAATTGGAATTGACTGAATAATTTTATTGATTCTTGATTCCATGGAAAGCAAAGGATTACGGATTAGGAATAATATCGGTTCTGTCACAAGTGAGAACAGTCTTTTGTATTCTTCATTTGTGTTAAGCCAATATGACATTTCTTTGACAACAACCTTGTTTTTATTGTTACTATCACTTTCCAAACTATCTAAAATACCTTTGTAACCCAAATCAGACTCAAATCCGTCTTGGACTGGACGCATAAATGGTTCATTAACTTTAAAGTTCACGGAAGGACTCATTGCCAGTGAGGATTCTAATAGTGTGGAACCAGTTCTAGGAGGAGCTATTATCATTAACAATTCAAGGTTTCCAGAATCAACCAACTGTTTAACTTTTTCGAAATACATAAATCCTTTACATTATTATCTTAGACTTATAGTATATCACATTTTGGTATAAAGACATCGTGGCTCAAGTATAAAAAACGAAAAAATGTAGACTAAGATGGTAAAATAGCCATATTCTCTGAGCATGACCGAAAAATTGTTGTCTGGTAAGCAAATCGCTTTAGAAACCCATAATTCTTCAAGACATGATGGAGGGGTTGCTCTCTATTTACCAGATCAAGACAAAGTGGTGGCTATTCAAGCCGAACGCATAGATAGAAAAAAACATAGCGGAGATTCAAACGCTGCTTATCAATATGCAAAATCGCTTTATGAATCTCAGGGTTACATATTTGGTACTGAGACAGATAAATTCGACCCCAACCTTCAAAAGGAACAACCTATCCATCATCATTTAGCTCATGCAGCCAGTGCTTTTTACCCATCTGGATTTGAATCGGCAGCCGTATTGGTGGTTGACGGTCAGGGAGCATATAAAGACGGAGCTTATAACTCCACTACCATATGGAAAGGCAGTGATCGACAGTTAGAACTGGTTGAAATGAATCCTGAACCAGATTTTTCTACACAATCAATTGGTCAATTTTATTCGGCTATAACTTACTTTTTAGGTTTAGGATATCTTGAAGAGGGTAAAACCATGGGTTTGGCTCCATATGGTAAAAGTTCTGACACGTATCGTTGGTTAAAACAATATGTAAAAACCTCATCTGATGGAAGTTATGAAATAGTTCCTGGTTTTACAAAAGCTTTATTTTGGGCTTCAAGTATGAACCGTACCGCTTGGGGTGAAAAAACACTACTAGAAAGCCGAATGTTAGATGAAGTTAATGGTTATTTGGGGGAATCGAGAAAAAAGGAAGAGCCTTTGACTCAGAAATTTATTGATTTGGCATGGGCAAGTCAGGCCGTGTTTGAAGATGTCATTGTAGGGCTTGTAGGAAGAGCTAAGGCATTAACTGGAGAAGATCATCTTTGTATGAGTGGCGGAGTCGCTTTAAACAGCGTAGCTAATATGAAAGTTGTGGAAGCCGGAGTATTCAGCAAAATTTTCTTTCAGGCTGCTGCTGGAGATGAAGGTCAGGCCTTGGGAAAGCTTATGTATAGATTACATTCTGAGTATCAATTGCCCAGAACATTTACAATGAAAAATGCATATTTAGGTCCTGAATATGAGAATCAAATGACGGTGGATGCACTCAATAGACATAAGGATAGCTTACAGTGGACAAAATTAGAGAGAGAAGACTTGTATGAAAAAACTGCAACATCAATTTCTGAAGGTAAAATTATTGGATGGTTCCAAGGCAGATCCGAAATTGGACCGAGAGCACTTGGTAACAGAAGTATTCTTGCCGATCCTAGGCGTCCTGACATGCGAGATCATATAAACTTCAAGGTAAAACATCGTGAATGGTTTAGACCACTTGCTCCTAGTGCAATCCTAGATCGAGCAGATGAATTTTTCGATTTAAGAGCGGAAAGTCCGTTTATGATAGTTGTATGTAACGTCAAACCAGACAAGAGAGCTTTAATACCCGCAGTGACACACATTGACGGGACAGCCAGAATACAAACAGTAACCCGAGAGGAAAATGAAAAATATTATGATGTGATAAAGAAATTTGGCGAACTTACTGGAGTTCCTTTGCTTCTCAATACCTCCTTTAATGATGCGGGAAAACCTATTGTGGAAACTCCCGAAGATGCGATTGCTGCCTTTTTAGGCATGAATTTAGATTATCTGGTTATTGGAGATTATTTCATAAATAAAAAATCTGCTTTAATATAAAATTAAAATCTGACATGAAAACATTGGGAGTTATCGGCGGACTAGGACCACAAACTACAGCGGATTTATATAGAAGAATTGGTGAGCTTGTTGATGTAAGTAAAACTGGTCAAAGACCACATATCATCATTGATAGCATACCCATTACTACATATCTGGAAAATGAAAACATCATTCATGAAAGAGAGTTCGAGCCTGTTTTACCGTATTTAATAAATGCAGCAATAAACTTAGAAAAATCTGGCGCAGATTTTATTGTGCTTGCTTGCAATTCTTTACATATATTTACTAAAGAAATTACTGAGGCTATTAATGTGCCTTTTGTAAGTATTACTGATACTGTAGTACAAACCGTGCTTGAAAAGGGCTATAAAAAAGTAGGGCTTTTGGGAACAATAAGAACGAACTCGTCAAAAATGTATGATATACCACTCAAAAAGCAAGGTGTCGATCTTTATAAACTTGATGTCGAAAGACAGAAGGAATTAAACAAAACAATTATTAGGTTAATTAATAATACCTATGATCAAAGTGATAGCATAATATTTCACGACGCTGTCTATAAATTGTTTGATAATGGAGTGGAGGGTGTAATATTAGCCTGTACAGATCTTCACTTGCTAATGAATGTGACAGATAATTTTGAAATTATTGATGCGATGGAAGTACTGGCTCAACGTTCGGCGAAAATAATACAGAATGGATAGACATATGTGTGATAGTAACAATTGTGATTAGGGAAAGATTATTAGAGATTTAGTTGATAAAATAGGAATTTATGGAGATTGGAATTGTGGGGTTGCCGAATGTGGGTAAAAGTACCCTTTTTAATGCTTTGCTGAAGCGGCAGGTGGCATTAGTGGCCAACTATCCTTTTGCGACGATCGAGCCGAATACGGGGGTAGTACCGGTGCCGGATGGGAGACTGGATAAACTGGCAGAAGTAGTTAAAGAATCGGAGAAAATGAATGAATTACCGCCGAAAGTCTATGCGACGGTAAAGTTTGTGGATATTGCCGGGCTGGTAAAGGGTGCGTCCCAGGGAGAGGGACTGGGAAATAAATTTTTGGCACACATCAGGGAAGTGGATGCAATAGCCCATGTGCTTAGGGACTTTACGGATGAAAATGTGATCCGGGCGGGAGCTGCTGATCCGCAATCGGATTTTGAAGTAGTGGAAGCGGAATTACTTTTAGCTGATTTGCAGACGGCAGAAAGAGTGCAGGACACAAAAGATAATATTATTAAAAACCTGGCTGTAAAAATTGCCCTGGACCTGCAAAAAGGAATACCGGTGAGAGATCAGAGTTTTACTGATGAGGAACTGAAATTAGTTAAACAAATGGCCTTTATGACTGCAAAACCGGTGATAATTGTCCTTAACGTTGATGAGAAATTTATAAATAACGCCTCCGCGGGGGAGTTACCAATAGTGAGAATTTCTGCCAAGATGGAAATCGAACTGGCTGAGTTGGTCGAGGAAGAACAAAAAGCATACTTGCAGGATTTAGGCGTGACGGAGAGCGGGCTTCAGAGGTTAATAAGAAAGGCATTCGATATTTTAGGTTTACAAACATTTTTGACTGCCGGTGTGAAGGAAGTACGGGCGTGGACGATAAAGAAAGGAACTAAAGCTCCGCAGGCCGCGGGAGTGATCCATACCGACTTTGAAAAGCACTTTATAAAGGCGGATGTAGTTGAATATGAGCAATTTGTGTCTGCGGGGGGATGGAATAATGCCAGGCAGGCGGGTAAGGTCCGGACTGAGGGAAGGGAGTATGTGATGAGGGAAAACGACATAGTGGAGTTTAAGGTGGGGGTATAATCGGGGCGTGGCGGAACATGAAGTAGCGGTGGGCGAGGATGCCACAGGTGGAAAGTTATGAATGCTGAGCTGAAGCGCCAAAACAGTGTCGGGAGTTTAAATGATGGGGGTGGTTAGGAGGCGAAATATTTGGTATACTGGCGGACATGAATAAATATGACCTGACTGTGGCCTTTCGTCCGGCGGCGGACGGTGAAGCAAATACGGAAAAGCTGGAGGAAAAACTGGAAAAGACAGTGGCAGTACTGGGAGGGAAAACGGGGAAGATGACCGAGATGGGCAGAAAACAACTGGCATATAAGATAGACAATCTGGCGGAAGCAACTTTTTTAAATTGGACGCTTGAACTGCCGGGAGAAGCCGTGGTACAATTGGAAAAGAAGTTAACAATAGACCGAGATATAATACGGCATTTATTAGTAAAAGGGACCTGAAGGAATGGCAACGAGATCACTGAACAAAGTAATGCTCATCGGGAACCTGACCCGGGATCCGGAATTGCGGTATACACCCCAGGGGACTGCTGTATGCACTATCGGGATGGCGACGAACAGGACCTGGGTGACGGAGAGCGGGGAGAAAAGAGAGGAAACCGAGTTTCACAGAATTGTAGCCTGGAATAAACTGGCAGAGTTGGGCTCGCAACTGCTGTTTAAAGGCCGGAGAGTATATGTGGAAGGAAGACTGCAAACCCGCCAATGGACGGCTCCGGACGGCACTCAAAGACAGGCGACCGAAATTGTGATAGAGGACATGCTGGTATTGGATTCACGCAGGCAGGGTGAGGATGTGGTGTTTGATGATCAGGCGGGACAGGCAGTGGGAGCGGTACCGGCAGCCCAGCCTGTACAGGCGGCCCCGGCGGACGAAGTTGCCCCGGAAGTAATGGCGGAAGAACCACAGGCAGCGACAACTAAACCTATAAAGTCCAGACCTAAGTCTAAGTCCAAAAAAGAAGAGGAAAAGGTTGAGGAAACGGCTGAAGAAGTGGCTGAGGATATTCCTTTTTAATTAACGGTTTATAGTGTGGAGTTTTTGTAAAGATGCTGCCGGTTAAGAGAAAGATCAGAGTACCGAAGAATTGCCAATTTTGTAAAGAGAGGGTAAGGCTGCATTTTACAGAAGTAGCTACCCTGTCCCGATATATTTCGGACAGAGGCAGAATTATCGGCCGGGACAGAAGCGGGGTGTGTGCGAAGCACCAGCGGGGATTGTCAATTGCAGTGAAACGAGCCAGGCATTTGGCACTGCTGCCTTTTGTATCCGGATTGTAAGGCTTGCGGCCAGTAAAATTATGAATCCAAGAAAACTGTTGGTTGTCGGGACGCTAGTAATAGCAGCTGGTTACGTGGGTTTTTTACTAGGCAAACAACAACTGGCGTTTGAGTACAAGAATTGGAAACCGGCGTTAATTGTAAACCGGTCACCCAGGTTGGATCAGGCGGCGGCGGAAGTTGATTTTTCCCTGTTTTGGACGGTTTGGGACAAGGTGTCTGGAGTTTATGTGGACAAAAGGGACCTGGATGCAAAAAAGATGGTGGATGGAGCGATATCCGGAATGGTGGCGGCCATCGGAGATCCGTATACGGCGTATTTGCCCATGCAGAAGAATAAAGAATCCAAAGAGGATCTGGGCGGAGAGTTTGAGGGAGTGGGAATACAACTGGGATTTAAAGCCCAGAATCTGGCGGTGGTGGCACCCTTGGACGGCACGCCGGCACAGAGAGCGGGTATCAGGGCGGGAGACCTGATTGTGTTGATAAAGGATGATAAAAGGGGAGTAAATAGGAGTACGGAAGGGATGGCGTTGGCTGAAGCGGTACAGTTGATCCGGGGACCGGGGCAATCAAAAGTGAAATTGACGATCGTCAGGGAGGGAGTGGACGAACCGTTTGAGGTAGAGCTGGTCCGGGAGACAATTTTGGTCAAAAGCGTCCTGGTCGAGTACAAAGAAAAAGCGGCCTGGGTCAAGCTGAGCAGATTTGGAGATAAAACCCGGGAGGAGTGGGGAGAAGCGGTTAACCAACTTGCGAGCTTGCCTGAAAGTGAGTTGAAGGGAGTGATATTGGATTTGAGGAATAACCCGGGAGGGTATTTGGAAATGGCGACTTATATTGCCGGTGAGTTTTTGCCGGCGGGGAAAAATGTGGTCACGCAACAGTATGGTGACGGCTCAAAATTGGAAAGTGCGGTGGACAGAAACGGCCGGTTACTGAAAGTGAAACTGGTGGTTCTGGTCAATCAGGGAAGCGCTTCGGCTGCGGAGATTTTGGCCGGGGCGTTGCAGGATTATAAGCGGGCAAAGGTGGTAGGGGAAACGTCATTTGGAAAAGGAAGCGTGCAACAACCGGAAGACTTTCCGGACGGGTCGGGAGTGCATATCACGGTAGCCAAGTGGCTGCGCCCATCGGGCGAGTGGATAGACAAAGTCGGGGTTACCCCCGATGTGGTAGTGGAGATGCCGGAGGGGAAAGACGACACGTCTGATCCGCAGCTGGAGAAGGCGATGGAAATGTTGAGATGAGATACTAATTGATCTTATTGGACTAAACTACTAATATATTCACTGACATGATCAAAATGAGGAAATATTTGCTGTGGGGGGCCGGGGTGCTTTTGGTTTTGGGAGCGATGACCGGAGGTGCGGTTTCAGACCGGTTGTTCGGGTACCGGATTTTGGATAAGTGGCTGCCCAGGGAGAGTGCTCAGAGCGCCGTACTCAATAATCAAAAGGTGCTCTATGAAGAAAATGTGGTGATTGAGGTGGCCGAGAAAGTAAGTCCGTCGGTGGTGACTGTCGGGATCAAGAAAACCCAGATTTTACGCCAGCCGCAGTTTAATGACTTTTTTTCGGATCCGTTCGGGTGGTTCCGGTCGCCTTCAGACGGACAAACTCAGGAAAGAAATATCGAACAGGATATTGGGTCGGGATTTGTAATCAGCCGGGACGGTTTGATAGTGACCAACAAACATGTAGTGGGAGACAGTGAGGCCGGATACAGGGTGATTACCAAGGACGATAAGACGTACGAGGTGGAGAAAATATACCGGGATCCGGCTAATGATTTGGCTATTTTGAAAATAAATGCGGACGAGTTGCAGCCAGTGGAGATGGGGGATTCAAGCAAACTGAAAGTAGGCCAGTTCGTAATTGCCATCGGGACAGCGCTGGGCGAGTTTCGGCATACCGTGACTACGGGTGTGGTATCAGGACTGGGGAGAGGAATAACTGCGGGAAGTCCGTTTGAAGCGGTGGCGGAGAGGCTGGATAACGTAATTCAGACGGATGCGGCGATTAACCCCGGTAATTCGGGGGGACCGCTACTTAACTCTGCCGGTCAGGTAATCGGTGTGAACACGGCGATTTCGCAAGAGGGGCAGAATATCGGTTTTGCCCTGCCCATAAATATTGTCATGGAAGCAATCGATAACTTTAATCAAACAGGGCAATTTAACCGTCCTTATCTGGGGGTAAGGTACCGGATGATAGACCAGAAAACGGCGATAATGAATGAGGTACCCCAGGGAGCTTTTGTTCAGGAAGTGATTACCGAAACACCTGCCGGCAAGGGAGGGGTGGAGGAGGGCGATATTATTATCCGGCTGGGAGGGGAAAAAGTGACAGGAGACGATACCGGGCTGGCCAAGCTGATTTCAAAGCATAAAGTCGGGGATAAGATTGAAGTGGTGGTATGGCGGGAGGGGGAGGAGAAGACATTGACTGTGACATTGGAAGAGGCGAAATAATCAGTTGTTATCTCTGAGTTTGAGGATAGGATTTTGGCCGGAGCTGTGTAGCATTCTACAAATATGGGCGTTAGCTACGGCGTCGTAGCAAAATGATGAAACCTTTCCGCATGAGGGGCAGCTAATCGTATATATACCAAGTGCTTTAATAGTTTCGGGATGGTCTAAATTTACTTCAGGGAGGCGTAAGAGAGTGAATAGAATTATTTTTTCCATCGGTGGCTGGATTTTAGGACAGATTTTGGGTAAAATCAAGGCATGAAGGCGGATATACATCCTCAGTACTACCAGGCGAAAGTGACGTGTGTCTGCGGGAATACGTTTACCATAGGTTCTACTAAGCCGGAAATTAAGGTGGAAATTTGCTCAGCCTGCCATCCGTTTTTCACTGGGGAAATGAAGTTTGTGGATGCTTTGGGGAGAGTCGAGAGATTTACCCAAAAGATGGGAGCTACCGCCGGAAAAGCGGTAATATCCAAAAAGGCCAGGAAGCAATTAAAGAAGAAACAGGAGGAAGAGGAAGAAGCGGCCAGGCCGAAGAGCCTGAAAGAGATGTTTGATAGGGTAAGAGCGAAGGATTAATTTGAGTAACAGCATGGATCATTCAAGACGATACCTGGAGGAGGAGAGAAAAAAGCTGGAGGCGGAGATGGAGAAAGTGCAGAAATTACTGGGGACGGATCTGGATTCGGAGGCGAAAAGCGAGCTGGCAAAATTAGAAAGCCAAAAACAACAACTGATGCAGGTAATGCAGACAGACGATTCCGGCCTGACTACTTCCTCGGCTGCGAATGGAACAGGGCAGGATTTTGATAATATCATTTTGGAGGTAAGGCCCGGAGTGGGAGGTGATGAGGCCAAGATTTGGGCGGAGGATTTGGTGAGGATGTACATCCGCTTCGCGGAAGTTAGAAACCAAAAGTTTAAAGTCAAAATTAAGGTAGAGTTTTTAGATGATGGGGTTTTAAAAATAACGGGACCTGGTATTTATGACCTGTTAAAAAATGAGACGGGGGTACACCGGGTGCAGAGAGTGCCGGAGACGGAGGCGGCTGGAAGAATTCATACATCGACAGCTTCGGTGGTAGTTTTGCCGGAGGTGTCGGAAAAAGTTGTGGTAGTCAGAGAGGACGATTTGCTATGGGAATTTTCCCGAAGCGGGGGCCACGGAGGACAGAATGTAAATAAAGTGGCAACGGCGGTCAGGCTGACTCATAAACCAACGGGGATTATGGTGGGTTGCCGGCAGGAGCGATCTCAGGAGCAAAATCGAAAAATAGCCTTGGAGTTGTTGCGGGCTCAGTTGTGGGAAGTTGAGGAGGAACGGAAGGCATCGGTTTTTAGCGCCGCGCGGTCGAAAATCGGAAGAAGCATGCGGGCAGAAAAGATCAGAACTTACAATTTTCCCCAGAATAGGGTGACGGATCACAGGTTGGGTAAGAGCTGGTATAAACTGGACAGGATAGTACAGGGAGAACTAGACGATATAATTGAGACTTTGAAAAATGAATTGGATTGACTGGGTGATATTGGCTATAACCGGGTATTACATTGTGGAGGGGTGGGAAGACGGAGCGGTGAAACTGGTTGCGGACGTAGTGACTTTTTTGGGGGCATTGTGGCTGGCTATTCGTTACCATAGTTTGGCGGGAAGATTTTTGGGGGAGAAGTTCGGTATCAGTAGGACTTGGACGGAGGTACTGGGGTATGTAGTGGTGGGTTTTGGAGCTGAGCTGGTGATAAGCGGAATACTGGCTGCAGCGGCAGGAAAATTGCCTGAAAAATTCTGGAAGTCAAAGTTAAACCAGGTGTTGGGATCTGCGGTGTCGATAGCTAAGGGTCTGGTTTTGGTAGCCTTCGGGTTGCTGGTTATCCTGACCTTGCCGCTGAGAGGGACCGTAAGAAAAGATATAAAATCTTCCCTTTTGGGCAGCAGGCTGGTGGTGGCGGCGGAAAAATACGGGGGGGAAGTGAAGTCTTCTTTGGATGAAGCGGCGGCTGCGGCAGTACGTTTCCTGACGGTAAAACCGCAGTCCACGGAGAGAGTGTCGCTCCAGGCACTGCCTGAAACATGTGCAGTGGCGGTAGATGAGGCGGCGGAGAGGCAGGTGTTGGAATTGGTCAATAACGAACGGGCAGCAGCAGGGGGAGTGCAGTTGAGAGTGGACAACCGGATGACTGCGGTCGCCAGAGCCCACAGCCGGGATATGTTTGAAAGAAAGTATTTTTCCCACTACTCACCGGAAGGGTTGAATGCGGCGCAGAGGCTGGAGAAAAGCGGGGTGAGATACAGCCTGATGGGGGAAAACCTGGCGTATGCACCGGATGTCCAGACAGCCCACCAGGGTTTGATGGATAGCGAAGGCCACAGGAGGAATATATTGGATAAAAGATTTACTCGGGTAGGAGTAGGGGCAGTAAACGGGGAAGAATGCGGGCTGATGATTACCCAGGTGTTTGCGGACTGATACTTTTCCGAGTCTCTGCGACGTAGACACCGGCGGCGATGATTGCTGAACCAAGGATTGCCGGCCAGGTGATGTGTTCACCCAGCCAAAAGTAAGCCAGGGGAGCGGTGAAAACGGGTGGCAGGAAAAGAAAGACGTTGGCTTCGGAAACTTCGACTATCTTTTGAGCTTTCTGATACAGCCAGTAAGCCAGGGATCCGGAGAAGACGACCATGTAGAGGACGCCGAGGTGGGCTGCAGGAGGACTAGTTAATAGTGAAAAGTAAATAGTAATAGGATTTTTAAATATTAAGGCTATGACAGACATGGAGACAAAACCTAAGAAAAACATATTGGTAGTCAAAAGCAGGGGGGAAAGATGGCCCAGTTGTCTTTTGGTGAGCAGGACGTATCCTACCCAAGCCAAAGTTCCTGCCAGGACCAGAAAATTACCGATCAGAGTACCAGAAAAAATCCGGCCGGATTCAAAGACGGGTTGGATGATGACGAAGATGGTACCTATAAATGCAATCAATTGGCCAAGTTTTTCTCTGGGAGTGATGTGTTCTTTGAGAAAATAATAACCAGCAAGGGAAACAAGAATCGGTGAGGCAGAATTGATAATTGAGCCGTCGAGTGAAGAAGTCAGATCCAGACCCCAAAAAAGCAAGCCTAACTGGAGGGTGGAACCGAGAAGGCCACCGATAATAAAGGTCAGCCATTCCCGGCGTGACAGGGAGGCGAGAGCGGACCAGGTCCGGGGCTGGGTGATCGCAAGCAGGGGGATGAGGATAAGGCTGGTAAGAAAGAAGCGATATGTAAGGAAAGTTATGGTGTCGAAATAATTGAAAGTAAACTTGATCACCGGGACGGCAAAACCCCAAATAACAGCAACAGTCAGAAGCATTAAATTTGCACGCAGACGAGGAGACATTGGGTAATGATTAGTGATTAGTGATTAGTGACTAGGTTATTTTGACAGAAGGGAGGGGATTTCGGAAGGAGATGTCTGCTGCTGGGTGCCGGTAGAGAGGGTTTTTAGCATAACCTGGTTTTTGGCGATTTCTTCAGGGCCGAGGATCACGACATAGGGGATACCCTTTTTGGAGGCGTATTTCAGTTGTTTGTCCAGTTTAGCCTCGGGGTCGGGATAAAGCTCGGTGTTAACACCTTGGGAGCGGAGAGACAGAGACAGAGATAGAGAGTTGGGAAAAAATTCGGGGGAGAAAATAGTGACCAGGATTCGGGTAGGTTGAGGGTATGCGGGAGCTAACCCAAATTGCTGGACAGCTTCCAGGGTACGGTCGAATCCAAGAGCGATGCCGGTTCCCGGGAACGATTTTCCGATTAGTTTTTGGAATATTCCGTCGTAACGTTCACCGCCGGCAACCGAGCCTGCAGTATATCCCGGAATGATGATTTCCCAGATCGGACCCTGGGAGTAAGAAAATGACCTGGCAAGGGTAGGCTGGAAACGATACCAGGAGTCAGGGTATCCTAAACCTTTGAGATAAGCGTAAATTGTTTTGATTTCTTCATTGGGTTGTAAGTTTTTGACGTAATCTAAATATTTTTGGGCTTGAGCCGTTGAAATGCCTTTACTGTTCATATCATCGATAAATCCCGGTTCGCCGATTTTCCCCAATTTATCGATGGCGACGATGGCCGGATAGGGGAGGTCTTTTAATAGTTCACGGCTGTTGATAAGAGCCGTAACCTCTTTAAATCCCAGTTGTCTGTATACTTCCAAAGTCAGGGCGATTACTTCGGCGTCGGCAATCCTGGATTCAACACCGAAAATATCAAAGTCAATCTGGGTGAACTCCCGAAACCTTCCGGCTTGGGGTTTCTCGGCCCGGAAATTGGATTGAATTTGATAGCGGCGCCAGGGAAAAGTGAGTTGATTAATATTTTGGGCGACTACCCGGCAAGTGGGCAGAGTTTGATCGTAGCGAAGCATAACTTCCCGGCCACCCAGATCGGTAAATTTGTAAAAGAGTTTTTCGTCTTCACCGATCTCACCAGCGAACAGTTCTGCCGGTTCCAGGGTGGGGGTTTCCAGGGGTTCATAACCCCAGCTTTCCAAAACGGGAATGATTTTGTTTTTTAGCCACTGCCTGACCCATGCCTGGGGAGGCAAGAAGTCGCGGAAGCCTTTGAGAGGAAGAGTCGTGGACATAAGTCAGAGATCGAATTTAATGAAAAGCTGGGCGTCGAGAGCCGCGGCAATCTTACGCAGCAGGGTGAGAGAGGGCCTGGATGAGCCTGACTCAAGGCGGGAGATGCTGGCTTGGTCAGTATTGGCCTTTCTGGCTAGTGCTTGTTGGGTCAAACGTCTTTTGATTCTGGCGGCAATTAAACTCCTGGCCAGTTGGTATTCCGGCTCAAGCTTTTTAATTTCCTTAGCCACCTCAGGATCCTTGAGGAGCTCTTTTTGAAAAACCTTCCAGTTCATATTATGTTGAATATAACATATTTTACTGCTATGTCAATGTTTTTGATCTGACGAGGGCGGTTTCTATTTCCTTTTTGGGAGTTTTGTTGGTTTTCTTGAAGAATACATTAAGAATATAAAACTTGTTTTTGACGTTGGTGTAAATGAGCCGCAGTGAGATTTTACCTGTGGTTCGAAGTTCGAAAAGTTTCCTATAGCCTGATAGTTTTTTTGAATAAGGAGCTCTTAGTTGGGGACCAAATTTAGCGAGAAGTTCCAATACAAAGTTGACCCTAGCCTTTTGGGATGGTTGTAACGAGCGTAAAAATTCAGCAATGGGTTCTTTGCCAGATGGGGTTCTAAATAATTCTACCTGGTACATGGTCATAGCTTGATTATTTCATTGATAACCGGTGTTATCAATTCCAAAAGGGTAAATAACTGGTAATTTGTCATTAAAGATTTGAGATATTAACGGTTGGTACATTTTTGAACGAAGTAACGATGGTTTTTCATTCTGTAGTAGAATGGCATTTGGAAAAAACAGATAGATAAAAAATCCTTGGAGCAGATATTCGGTAAATTTGCGTTTGACCCAAATATCTAATGTGGACGGGGGTGGGACTATCAGATTGGGAAAATACTTTCCCGGGCCAAAAGCCAATTTAAGACGGCGGATTTCCCAACGAAAATCTGTTGATGAAAAATAGGCCTTTATTTGGGGTAAGAGGGTGTTGAATATTGTTTCAAAGCTAATACCGGTTTTTAGTTGGAGGTCTTTTTCCCATTGTCTCCAATTAACTACTTGGAAATTTCTAACCTCCTGATCTTTGAGCCAAATGTTTAAATTTTTCTTATATTGCTTCCATCGGGTTTCATATTTAGGCCAGAGTGAATCGGTCGGGGATTTAAGAATTGAGAAGCTTTGGGTAAAGATATAGTAAGGATCGGTGTTACCGATGATGATTTTAACCTCTACAGGATATATAGATTGGAGTTGTGAAATGAGCTTTTTTAAAGTAGGGAGATCCGGCTCAAGATTATTACCAATGGGGTTGACGCTGACATATTTCCAGGGTCGTTTTGAGTTAAATAGATAGCTGTCATTAATAGTGGAGCAAGTAAAAATGACCAAATTGAGGGGGAGGTTTTTGATAACCTGATCGGTAACACGGAAAGCAATTAAACTTTTATCGGGGTTGGGGGGTAATTTGTCTAGGGACGTTAACTTTTGACACAGCTGGCTGATGATCTTAGCTTGAGATGAATTTACCACGGTTGTTTTTTGGGATTAAACGGGTAAATAAAGGGAAGCTTTTCTTGTTCGGGAAGAGCGGAGTTGAGCATGTCAGTTCTCAAGTCGACTGGTTGTTCACTTTGGAGACCGACAGTGTTGGGTAAAGTTGTTTTGATAGTGACGCCTTGGAAACCGTAAGTGGCAACTTTCAACTGAGCGATTTGCCGAAGCTGGGTTTCTGTGGGTTGCGGCAAGCTGCCGTAATAACTTCCAGGTTGGAAAAACTCTGTCATGCGGGAAGCCTCTTGGTTAATAAGCGAAGGATTTAACCCGCTTAGTGAGGAAGGAGAGGGAGGTTTAAGTTGAGTCCAGCCTAATATTTTTTGGGGAATTTCTTTTAAAAGTTTACGACATTGTTCTCTAAAACTCTCTAAATATTCAGACCGCCTTTGTTTGAGAAATTGGGGGTTGGTGCCAAAATTTCCTAAAACGGGGAAAAGATAGTTTTCTTCATCTTCTTCGCCCACTATGATTGTTAATTCCCAGGGAATATCAGCTGCACCGAGATTTTGAGCAAGTTTCAGAATGGCCTTGGTATTGACGGAAATATTATTTCTGGAAGCACTGGTTTGGATAAAATAATCAGGATCTGGTCCGGTGAGATAAGCCGAGTCTATTTCAGGGCACGCAAAGGTAAATAATTCGACTTTTTGGTTTTTTACTAAACCGGATTGAATTTGGCGAAGTATGGTGGTTCGATCGGGGTTGAGACCGGCGGGGAAAAATCTGTCACATTCGAGAATTGCGCCGACTGCCAAGCGAATATCTTCCGGTAAATCACGGGAGAATCCGTATTCCTCGCTGATCTGATCAGCCAGTTGTTGACGGGTTTTAGATATCCGTTCGGTTAACGGTTGGACTGAACGCAGTAGGCGGAATGCTTGGTTTAATGCTAGGGTTTGGTCTGGTTTCGGAAGACCTTTGGCCGAGGCTTGATCCCAGCGGCGTTGATAATCGTCCCGCAGAGATTTTGCCTGAGAAAGTTTCTTTTCGATATCGGTTTCTAAACCACGGGATGAGAGACGGTTTTTGTACTCCGTTTTGAGGGTTGAAAGAATATCAAAATCGGGTGACATAGGGGTGGGTGAGGGGAGTCGAACCCCCACTACCGGCTCCACAAACCGGTGTGCTGACCGTTGCACTACACCCACCTTATTTAGCCATTAGCTTTTGGCCATTAGCTTTTTGAAAAGATAAAACCCTCGTTACTTGGCCACGAAAAATCGTGAACAAGGAACGAGGGTCACAAAAAAGGACCTCCGCGGTCCCATCCTTATTTGTCCCGAGGATTACTCTCGGAACCTCTCTGGCTGGCTCGAACACGCTTGGCGGGTTGATTTCAGCTGGCTGATTTTTACAGTTTGCCTTCTGTCCGGTATTTGGCCGGCTCCTGGCGGATCGTGACTCCGCTGATAACGGATTTACTAATTATCTTATAGTATAGGATGGGAAAGTTTGTTTGTCAAGAGGTAGACGAATATTGACTGTGATGGTAGCGACTGGGGTGTTGTTGGGGCTGGCCGGATTTAAAAAATATAGCTTGTTATATGCATCATGCATCGATGCATGATACATAATGGGTTTTGGGTGGAAGGGGGTGAAATATTGGGTTGGATGGAGGATGGTCATCGTCCGATAAGTTCTCCGATAGAGAAGGAGAATGAGAAGTGGAGGAATAGAACGAAGTGGGTATGGGGGCTGTTTCTGGCGGGAGTGGGTTTTTACCGCTCGGCGAAAATTCGGTACCCTGGTTAAAGAAGATTTGACGGGGAGAGTAAAACGTAGATGTGAAAGAGAGATTGAAAGGAGTGACTAAGACGGCGTTAGTCGCGGAGGCAATCTTCGTTGGATTTACGATTCTGAATATTATTTTTTGGCAGAATGAAACTTGGGAGAAGGTTGCACCCGGATTGCTGTCAGGAGCCTTTGCGGTGGGAACCTTGGCTTTGTTAGGATCGTTGGTGAGTAAGTCTAAGGGATAAGGTGGATGAGGAGGGCGGAGGCGGAGTCGGCAACGAAGATGAGTTTGGTGCCGATTTTGATATCCGTGAATTTAGATTTTGCGGAGTATTTGGTGATAGAAGATATTTTAAGGGTGATGGTTTTTTTGTCGGGATGTTCCAGAGTGAGGGAACCGGATGCAGTTTTGGTTACAGTACCGAATAGAACCTGGCGTTTGTCCTCCGGCGGACGGGGAGTGACGATAAGCCGCTTGGCGGTCATGAGCCCTGAGCCGTCGACGTCTCCCATGGCGATGACAAAGTCGCCGACTTTGAGGTCGGCCGGGGTACCATCCTTACCCGTGGCGAGTTTGATAGCGGTGTCGGTAGTTACAGTGGCCTGACGGGATTGGTTTTTCAGATTGGCGATTGTGACGGTCGCGTCGAGCTTGGCGGATATGCTGCCTACGTAGGCTTTTTTGGTAACTGCCTTTTTGATTTGCGAAAGCTCTTCCGCGACTTGTTTTTTGATAGTATCCCGCAGGCCGGAATCAGTGGCAGTAGGGGTTTGAGCATTAGCATGACCAGAAAGTAAATAGTAAATAGTGAATAGTAAGAGTAGGAAAGAAATATTTTTGGATTTTTGCATATTGATTTTGGCTATATTTTCGGAGGAATCCGGGGTAACGATTTGCTGGGAATTCTCGGCGGTAATGACGATAACGGCAGTAGGCAAAGTCAGTCCGGTGACGGTGACGGTATTGACTGTCACGAGGGCTTCGTCGGTAGGTGAGGTAAGCTTTACAGTCAAGCCGTCTTCCGGTTTGAGAGCTTCCGGAGTAGGCGTGGCAGGATTGGCGGCGGAGGAGGTGGGAGTAGGAGTGGTAATGGATGAAGGCAGGGATGGGGCGGGGGGTTTGAGACTTTTGTTGGCTGTCCAAATCCCGAAGGTAATAATCAGACCCAGTATGAAGCCGATGGATATGGCGAAAAATATCTCTTTTTTCATCTGTTTGACGCTGACGTGAAGATTAACTGACGAGGTTTGTCTTGTCAAGACGAGGGGCGGTGGTGTATGTTTAGTATTGTGGAAATACAATATTTAGGCCATTCGGCGTTCCGGATTAAGGGGAAAAGCTGTGTGGTGGTGACCGACCCCTATGGAGCCCAAGCGGGTAAATTACCCGCGGGAGTAACGGCAAATATCGTGACTGTGTCGCACGACCATTTTGACCATAACGAAGTAAAGTCAGTTGCAGGTTCACCGTTTGTGGTTAATGGTCCAGGTGAGTATGAAGTGGGAGGTGTGTCGATCGTGGGAATTCCCACCTGGCATGACGATCAGGAAGGGGCACAGCGGGGGGAAAATACTGCGTATGTGATAGAGATGGACGGATTGAGACTGGTACATTTGGGAGATTTGGGGCATAAGCTGGCGCAGGATCAACTGGAGCAGATGGGAGCAATTGATGTGGTGATGATACCGGTTGGGGGGGTGTATACGCTTGATGCCAAGGAAGCGGCCGGAGTGGTCAAGCAGGTGGATCCGTGGGTGGTAATTCCGATGCATTACCAGCAGGCAGGCTTGGATGCGGGAAGTTTCGGACAGCTTTCGGGGGTGGATGTGTTTTTGAAAGAGATGGGTAAGAGCGAGGTGCAACCGGTGCCGAAGCTGGTAGTTTCGGCCGATCGGCTACCGGGTGAATTGCAGGTGGTAGTTTTGGAGAGAAAGTCTTAAGGCCTTTGGAGTTTTGCTGCGGCTGATTCTGAGGAGGCAATTAGATTGCTCTCGATTAACATAAAAAAGGGGAGGGTGCAAAGAATGAGGCCGGCGGCGTCTAAATAGACTGTACCGGAGACAAATCCTATGTAAGCAATTCCCAAAATGATTGCCAGTCTTTTACTGCTCCGGGCTTCATTTTCCAATCTGTTTTTTTCTTGCAGTAGGGCTTCGCGATTAATCTCAAGAGGCATGACTGAGGAAATAATACCACAAATGATTAAATGGTTAAATTTTAAATGTTAGTGTATATTGGGGGCACATGGCGGAAGTGAAAGTCCCACCCCATTCTGAAAATGCCGAGCAGTCCATACTGGGAGCGCTGCTTTTGGACCGGGATGCAGTGGTGGCGGTGGTGGAGTTTTTGATGCCGGAGCACTTTTATCTGCCGAAGCACCAGAAGATATTTGAGACAATTGTGGATCTATATCAGGAGCGGGAACCGGTGGATGTAGTGGCAGTAACAGAAAGACTGAAGAAAAAGCGGGTTTTGACGGAAGTCGGGGGAGCGGGTTATCTGGTGGAATTGGTGAACCGGGTACCCACCGCGGCTCATGCCGAGCATTATGGGCGGCTGGTGAAGGATTCTTACACCAAGCGGCAATTGATTTCTGCCGCGGCCAAAATCTCGGATATGGCTTTTGATGAAGGCGGGGATGTGCGCCAGATTTTGGATACTGCCGAGCAAAGCGTGTTTTCACTGGCCCAACAGCACCTTAAGCAGGTGTTCGTTCCGGTCAAAAGTATTTTGACGGAGTCGTTTGACCGGCTGGATGAACTGCACAAAGCCCCGGGGAGTCTGCGGGGAGTACCGACCGGTTACCCGGACCTGGACGACACTTTAGCGGGGATGCAGGA
>Ga0075704_112_pt1 | contig 34831 bp, 43 predicted proteins | sample RifGroA2_FD_67735 | JGI IMG/M metagenome (GOLD analysis project Ga0075704, IMG submission 67735) | Microgenomates (Amesbacteria) bacterium GW2011_GWA2_47_11 | reverse complement strand
GGGGGCTATATAAGTGTTTGAAATCTTAAGCGTGACGACTTATAATGTGAGTCATGGCTAAGGTTGGAGGGTGTGAGGGTGGAGCTGATGTAGTTTTTTATACAAAATCGGGCAGATACCAACAATTGGAAGAAGTGGATGTAGAAAATGTAGTTTTGCAAGTTATTCTGGGAGCAACTTCGTTGTGGTGCCGGAGATTTTCAGCTCGGAATTATAGGGGTCCTGCGCAGACCCGAGTTTTGGAAGTGGATTCAGGGAAAATCATGTGTCCTTGGATGAATGAACATTGCGTCAGGCATGAATAAATATCACACACCGGGTGTGTGATGATGGTGGGTGATGATTGGGGTTAGAGGTTGAGGAAGAGGTGGGAGAGGGCCAGACGGACGGAGACGTTGGCAGCCAGAAACTTGCGGGTTTCAGTTAATAGTGAATAGTTAATAGTAACAGGAGAGCCGGACCGGATTTGTTGGTGTAGGAAGTACTCGAGATGATCGAGGAATTCCAAAGCGGAGTCGCGGGTGAATTTTTGAGATTCCATCAGGAAGAGCCGCTGACCGGCTGTGGCAGAAAGGATCTGATCGAGAAGATGCTGAGTCGGGGAAAGTTCGGGTTCCCCAGCGACGGGTTTATTATCCTGGACAGAAGTGCATCGAGACAGGACAGTAGGGAGAAGAGAGTCGGGGTGAGCGGTGACCAGGAATATCTGGGATCCGGCTGGAGGTTCTTCCAGGGTTTTTAGAAAAGCATGCTGAGCAGGCAGGGTGAGTTTTTCCGCCTGGCGGATGATGACAGTGTTGTGAGATGAATGAATGGGTTTTCGGGAAAGAAAGGCCTGAATACGGCGGATCTCATCAATCCCGATAGAGGGGGCAGGATCGAGTCGGAGAATGTCCGGGGAATCAGGCAGATCGGGAGGCAAGGGGGTGATGTAGGCGTGCATGGCTGGTTGTATTTTAGCAGTTGAGCTGTCAAAATTGGGATATGGCTCCTGCCCAAAAAGCGCCGGGTGCCGGCGGAGAATCCCAAGTTGCGGAAGTACTGGATGTGCTGGTTAAGTTGGGGAAGCTGAAAGCCGAGGATAGGGAGAAAGCCAGGATGGCCTATGTGACGACGGGGATGGTACCGGAAATGTGGGTAGTTAAGGAGGGATTGGTAGATGAAGGAGAGATGATGAAAGCCAAAGCAAAAGCCAGAAATTTGCCCTTTGTAAGCCTGGCGGATAAAGCCATTGCCCCGGTCGCAATGGGATATATCGACAGGAATTTAGCAGAGCGGCTGGAAGCAATGCCTTTTGATTATAAGCCCACGACCGGAGAGCTGGCGGTGGCGATGGCTAACCCTTGGGATCTGGCGGCGATAGAATTTTTGGAGAAAAAAACCGGAGCCAAAATCAAAGTGTACGCGGCGGAGAGAACGGACGTAAAAGCGGCAATTGACAGCAACTACCAGCAAAGCCTGTCCACAGAAGTAACGGCGGCTTTGAAAGAGGCCGGCGGGGCGAGTGGGGAAACGGCAAAATCGGTAGGATTTCGAAAAGGAGCGGAACTTAAGGAGAAAGCGCCCGTGGCTTCGATCATATCCACTATTCTGGAGTTTGCGATCAAGTCCCGGGCGTCTGACGTGCATATTGAGCCGTTGGAGGAACGAACCCGGGTGCGGTACAGGATTGACGGAATACTGCATGAGAAATTGGTCCTACCCAAAGCGATTCATGACGCATTGGTGTCGCGGGTGAAGATATTGTCGGGGATGAAAATAGACGAGAAGCGGGTGCCGCAGGACGGGCGGTTTAACTTTCAGGTAGATGAGGAAGAGGTGGATTTGCGGGTATCTACCATGCCGACGGTATTCGGAGAGAAAGTGGTGATGAGACTTTTGAAAAAAACCGGAGCGGTCCCGTCGTTGCCCGAGCTAGGTTTAAGAGGCAGGGCGCTGAAAAATTTTGAAGAGGCAATCTTGCGGCCGCACGGAATTATCCTGGTTACCGGGCCGACGGGATCGGGTAAGACGACGACTTTGTATTCAGTATTATCACGGATAAACACCACCAAAGTGAACGTGATGACGCTGGAGGATCCGGTAGAGTACCAGATAGGCGGAGTCAACCAGGTGCAGATCAATCCTCAGGCGGGGTTGACTTTTGCGTCGGGTATGAGGTCATTTTTGAGACAGGATCCGAATATCATCATGGTGGGGGAAGTCCGGGATGTGGAAACCGCGGAGCTGGCAATACAAGCGGCCCTTACGGGGCATCTGGTTTTTTCGACACTGCATACTAATAATGCGTCGGGAGCTCTGCCGCGGCTTTTGGATATGCAGGCGGAGGCTTATTTGCTGGCTTCGACGATTACCGCTATCGTAGGGCAGCGGGTAACCCGGAGGATATGCACGACATGCAAAACGGTTTATCAGCCAACGGCAGAAGTAGAGCAGGATATTCGAGAGATCTTGGGTAAATTGTGGACGAAAGACCCCAGTGCGGCGACGGGAGGGGTGAATTCCAAGCTGGAGCTGAGTCGGGGGGAAGGTTGTGAACAGTGCGGGAATACCGGCTACAGGGGACGTATCGGGATATTTGAAGTGCTGCCGGTGACGGAAAAAATCGGCCGGTTAATACTGGAGCGGGCATCGGCGGGAGAAATTGAGAAAGCTGCGGTAGCCGAAGGAATGATCACGATGAAGCAAGACGGTTATATGAAAGCGGTCGAAGGCATTACCTCGATCGACGAAGTGCTGAGGGTGGCACAAGAATAATTTTTAATTTGAAATTTTTAATTTTTAATTGATAATAGAATCATGACTATTCAGCAGCTGCTCCAATATACTATCCAGCACGGGTGTTCGGATCTGCATTTAGTGGTCGGGTCGCCTCCTATCGTGCGCAAGGACGGGTCGCTGGTGGCAGTAGCAGGGGAAGAGAAATTGACTGACGCGCGGTTGGAACAGCTGGTGGCCGGAGTGATGTCAACCGAGCAGAAGCAAATACTTTTGGTGAATAAGGAAATCGATTTCTCTTTCTCTTACGGAGATGAGGCACGGTTTCGAGTTAACGCTTATTTCCAGCGGAACTCACAGGCGGCAAGTTTCCGGTGGATTTCGGCTAAAATACCGATGATAGACAGTCTGGGACTGCCGAAAATTGCTCATGATTTCGCGATTTTGAAACAGGGGTTTGTACTGGTGACCGGACCGACGGGGCATGGAAAATCGACGACTCTGGCTGCCATTTTGGAGGAAATTAATCAAACCCGGCCGGTACACGTGGTAACGATCGAGGACCCCATTGAGTATGTGTATACGTCGGCAAAAGGCATAGTCTCCCAAAGGGAGGTGCACAACGATACCCATTCCTGGGAAATAGCCTTGCGGTCGGTGCTAAGGGAAGACCCGGATGTAGTTCTGATCGGGGAAATGCGGGATTTTGAGACTATAGCTGCGGCGCTGACAATTGCGGAGACGGGGCATCTGGTATTTGCTACCCTGCACACTAACTCTGCTGCACAGACTATGGACCGGATTGTGGATGTGTTTCCAGAAAATCAGCAGCCGCAGGTCAGAGCTCAACTATCGGCGAATTTGGAAGCGGTGTTGTCTCAAAGACTGATTCCAAGAATCGGGGGCGGCCGGGTTTTGGCATATGAAATAATGGTGGGGACTTCGGCGGTGCGCACGGCAATCAGGGAAGGCCGGACGCACATGCTGGATAACATCATTATGACTTCGGCTGAATACGGTATGGTGCCCTTGGAAGGAATGCTAGCCAGACTGGTACGGGAAGGGGTGATCACTTTGGAAGTAGCCCAGGCATACGCTATACGGCCAGCCGACGTGGCCCGGTATGTCAAAGGAGGAGAGTAATGAAATGGAGGTATAAAGCCAAAGATTTTTCCGGTCAGATGGTCAGGGGAATGGTCGAAGGAGCGAGTGCCGTGAGTGTGGCGGCGATGCTGGCTGAGCAGAAACTAGTCCCGATTTCCATAAATGAAGTAAAAATTGCGCCGGGTCGAGAGACTTTGCTGTCCGGGATCGGCGGGGTATCAGGCTCCGAGCTGGCGAACTTTACCAGGCAATTGGCGACGATGATGACAGCCGGTTTGCCGTTGTCTGATGCCCTGACACTTTTGAAGACGCAGTCGTCTCCCCGGATGGGGAAAATTGTATCGGCGATACTCACCGATATTCAGTCCGGCGCGGCTTTGTCCACGGCTATGTCCCACCATCCGGCGGTATTTTCTAGGGTCTATGTATCTTTGGTAAAAGCCGGGGAAGCTGCCGGCGTGGTAGAGACGGTGCTGAACAGGCTGGCCGAAACTTTAGAAAAAAGCCGGGAATTTAGGGTGAAAGTAAAAGGAGCGATGATTTATCCGGCGATTATTGTGGTGGGAATGATACTGGTGATGGCGATTATGATGGTGGTGGTTATTCCCAAAATGAAACTGATTTATGCGGATTTTGGAGAGGAATTACCCTGGACTACCCAGGTGGTAGTGGGGATTTCAGATTTTGCCTCCAAATACTGGTTATTAGTCGGACTTGGTCTGGCAGGCGGGTTTTACGGCCTGAGGTGGTATTTGACTACGGATTCAGGCAGGCAGCAGTTTGACGGGTTTTTGTACCGGCTTCCGATTACCGGATCGTTGGTTAAAAATGTAATGCTGGCGGAATTATCACGCACTCTGGGATTGCTGATAGGAGTGGGGGTGGGAGTGGTGGAAGCGCTGACAATAGTGGCGGAGACGTTGGGTAACGTAGTAGTGGAGAAAGACCTGAGACGTATTTCCAGGCAGGTGGAAAAGGGCTTCCCGATTTCGATCAGTTTTTCCGAGAGTGAGTTGTTCCCGCCGATGGTGGGACAGATGATTGCCGTGGGTGAAGAAACGGGAAAGCTGGATGAGGTACTATATAAGCTATCGGTTTATTTTGAGTCTGAGTCCGAGCAGAAAGTCAAAGGATTGACAACGGCTATCGAACCGGTAATACTAATGATACTGGCAGTGGGAGTGGGTTTTTTGATGTATGCAGTGGTTATGCCAATTTACGGGATTACAAATAAAATATGAGACTTAAGGGGGTGAGTAGACTATGAGAAGAAAATGGGGTTTTACCTTAATTGAACTGTTAGTAGTTATCGGAGTTTTGGCGGTAATTGCGGCAGGGATTGTGGCCTTGATTGATCCGGTGGATAAATTGGCCCAGGCTAATGACGCTAAAGTACAAAATGACGTAGGCCAAATTGCCACAGCTTTGCAGTCTTATGCGGCGCAAAATAGCGGTTTGTATCCAACCTCTGCTGAATATACAGCGGGAGTTTTGAGAACATCGGGTGAACTGACTACAATGCCGACTCAACCGACAAACTATACTGCTTATGCATATAGCGTGAACGCGGGTCAGACCATAGGGAAGGTAACTGGGCAACTGAAAGCCAAGAAAAATACGACGGCAGGCGGAGTCGGGACGTGGTGTTGGGATTCAAGTTTGGGTACTGCCGGGGTATACAAAGCTGCGGCCACGACTACTTTGGGAGCCTGTCCGTAAGGGAATTGATGTGTAGAGAGAGAAACACTGCCCGACAGGGTAGTGTTTTTGTGGGAAGGAGCGGTTATTATTAACTAGTGACTATCTGGATTTTTGTGCTGGGGGCAATGATGGGAAGCGCGGCTAACGCTCTGATTGACCGTCTGCCGCGGGGAGAGAAGTGGGGGGCGGGCAGATCGCATTGCGATAAGTGCGGACGAAAACTGGAGTGGTATGACCTGATACCGGTGGTATCATGGCTGGCTTTGCGGGGCAGGTGCAGGTACTGCCACTCCCCTATCCCCTATCGGAATTTGGTAGTGGAGGTGTTGATGGGGGTGGGATTTTTATTAATTTTTAATCAATTCTCTAATTTTCAAATTTTTCAAACATTGGTTTTGATGGGGATTTTTTGGGTGACGACTATAATCGCCGTGATGGATTGGGAAACAAAATTAGTGTCTGAAGCGATGGTGGTTGTTTGGGGGTTATTAATATTAATTTTCAATTTTCAATTTTCAATTTTTAATCAATTATTAATTAACAATTTTCAAAATAATGTTTTAGGCTTGTTGACAGGGTTATTTTTGATCGGGGGGTTGTGGGCGGTTTCTAGGGGAAAAGCTATGGGGTTTGGGGACGTGGAAATCGCGGCGGTAGCCGGGTGGTGGCTGGGATGGCCTGCGATCGGCGTGGCAATCTGGATAGCATTTGTGAGCGGAGCGGCAGCGGGTTTGGTAAAAATAGTCTTAGGAAAGGCGAAAATGAAAAGTGAAATACCGTTCGGTCCTTTTCTGGTTTTCGGGACCTGGGCGGCGTTTTTTTGGGGGGAGAGGTTACTGAAAATTTTTAATTTTTAAATTTAAATAACTTACCCCTAACCCCTCTCTTACCTAATACCCATTTAGTTGGAAGCTCACAAAATGGCTTGAGCCAAAATGGGTATACATCCGGCGTACCGGTTTTTGCATACCTGAATAAGCTGGCTATAAGTGATGGGGACTGAAGATGGTACAATAATTTTGATGGAGTATTTTTCGGTTTGGGAATGGAAGAAGCAGGAAATTGTATTTTTTGCGGGGGTGGTGCTGGTGATTTTGGTGATTTCGGCGGTGCAGCTGCGTACAGGAGCGATGAAAACACGGGATGCCCAACGGAAAGCCGATGCGGAACTTGTTACCAGGGCGCTGGTGAGGTATTTGGGCGACTACCGGATACTGCCTGCAGACGATAACGGGGCGATAATCAGCTGCGGCAGGGAGGGCATGGAGAGATGCGATTGGGGGGAGGGAGAAATTGTGGATCGGGATAACGTAGTGTACCTGAAGAAGCTGCCGGTGGATCCCAAGGTGAGCGAAGGCCGCCGGTATGTGTATGAAGCAGATGATAAACGGCAGACGTTTAAAATTTTTGTAGCGCTGGAGTATCGGCGAGACCCGGCATATAAAAAAGGTTTGACACAGGCATGCGGCTCTAATATACAATGTAATTGGTATGCCGGGAATTAAAGTTAAAAGTGAAGGGTTTTCTCTGGTGGAGCTGCTGATTGCGGTGTCGGTACTGATGGTGTTGACGGTTTTGACTATATCCAAGCTGGGACCGGGGTCCCAGAGGTATGGACGGGACGTAAAAAGGAAAGCGGATCTGCAGACAATTGCATCGGCTTTGGAAATGTACCGCCAGGAGAATCGGGGATATCCCGGCTGCAGTTCGGGGTCCAGCTGCAGTTCCGGTGAGATATCCGGTTTGACACCAACTTTTATCGGATCAATACCTCAAGATATGACCAGCGGAAGGATATACCGGTACACTCCGGCCGGCTGCGGGGCGGGAAGATGTGCGACATTTGTTTTGTGTATGGGACGGGAAAAATTGCCCGATCCGGCACCCGGGGTATTGGATGCGGCCTGCGGCGGGAATTGCGGAGGAGCAAGTTATCCTTGTTATGAATTGGTGGCTAATCCATGAAGCGGGGGTTTACTTTGTTGGAATTGGTGGTGGTAATTACCCTAATTGCGTTAGTGAGCGGGTATGTGATGGTGAATTTCGGCCGGTCGGCCAGAGTGCAAGCTGACAAAGCCGCGGGTGAACAATTGGAGCAAGCTTTACGGCAGGCGAAATCAAATGCAACTGCAGGAAAGAAAGAAGACTGCAATGTGTGTCCCGAACCGCCTGAAACGTGTGCCGGGCGGGGTTTGATGTGCCTGGGAGCTGATAATCTGTGTGCGACACGGGATGACCCGGGCCTTCTGGGTTGGGGAGTGACACTGGACATGAACGGGAGAACCGTAGTACTAGACGGTTGGTGCTCGGATGGAGTAAACAACATTAACTTTACTAACCGGCCGGCAGTAAAATTGCCGGGGGAAGCCAGTCTGTCTTTGAGTGACAGCCTGCCGTCCGGAACCAGGGTGATGTTTAAATCTCTGGGCCAGGGAATGGAGACAGAACCGCCTCTGGCTGTGGGGTCAGAAAGTTTCACAATTACCATGGCTGACAGCCAGGTGGGATTTGTGGAAGTAATCAGAGTTTTTAAATCCGGGGAAATTCAATGAAAAAATTGAGGACTACGAAGGGGCAGATCCGACTATGTCGGGACTACGCCGGGCAGGCGATAGTGGAGGTGATGCTGGCAATGGCACTGGCTGTCACGGTGCTGGTAGGGTTGGTGCATGTGGCGACCAGAAGTGTTTCCGGCTCGGGATTGGCACGAAGACAAGCCCAGGCGACGGGATTGGCGAACCAGGCGCTGGAGTTGGCCAGAAGCGAGAAGGACAGGTTGGGATGGGAGGTGTTTGAAAGCACTTATAACGGGACTAAATGCTTTGACGGGACAGCGATTACCAACGGAAGTTCGTGTGAGATTTCCGGAACTGAATTTACGAGTGAAATGACATTCACTTATCAGAATGTCACTCCGGTACCGGCGGGAACGGCTGTGGAACAATTAAGTGTGGTAAGCGTAATCAGATGGAGCGAAGGAGGACGGACGGCAAACGCCACACAGACGCAGGTGTTTACCAGATATTAATAGTAATTTTCAATATTCAATGTCCAATGTTCAATAAAAAACAAGGCTTTTCATTGGTGGAAATACTGATCGGGATGGGGCTTTTGGCGTTGGTAGCGGTGACGGTCAACGGACTACTGTTTTCTGCTTTGCGGGGAAGCAGGAAAGCGGAAGCGATAGCTGTTGTCAAAACGGAAGGGTCATATGCATTAAATGCCATGCTGGGGATGATAAAATATGCGCAGAGTATCACTGCCTGTCCGGGTGACGGCAACTCGGTAAGCCTGGTGGCGCAGGACGGGCAGGCCCTGTCTTTTAAGTGGGAGACAGCGACTGTCCCGAATTCGATGGCTTCGAGCAGCAGTACTGCTACCACGAATTTAACTTCCTCCCGGGTGACTGTGAGCCGGCCCATTTCGTGTCCGAGAGTGTTTGATTGTGCAGGCGGAACAAGGACGGTGAAAATATGTTTTGCAGTTGAGAGTGCTAATGCGACGGACGTGACCGAAAGAGCCGGAAGCTCCGGCTTGGTATTTACGTCACAGGCGACACTGCGGGCTCCGTAAGGTTGACACGGGTTGGCAAATGTTGATTAAATGATGGTATGCAAAAAGGTCAGGCGCTGGCGGTGGTGCTACTGATTTTGGGAGTAGTATTGGTGGTGGGATTGTCGATTGCTTCAAGGAGTGTAACTGAAGTGAATGTGTCGTCCACTCAGGAGGAATCAGCCCGGGCTTTGGAAGCGGCAGAAACCGGGATAGAAAGGGTATTCGGTGGGGTGATTGCCGGATCGGGAGGCACTGGAAACCTGGCAAGCTCGAACGCTTCATACACAGTGTCCAATACCAGTTTGGGGGCGGGGTCGGTGTATGAGGTACCGTTTAAACTGGAGGAAGGTGAAGTGGCGACGGTAGGTTTGACAGGGTACTCCTCGACCGGGGTTAAAGTGTGCTGGGGTAAGGGAGGCGGACAACAACCGGCCGTGGAGGTGATACTTTATTATACCGTTTCCGGCCAAACGAAGTTGGGCAGAGGGGGATACGACTCAGCCAGCCCGACCAGAAGCGGATTTTTGTCGGCAGGAGCGGGAGGGTGCGGGACTCTGAATTATGATTTCTCCCGGGATGTACTCTGGTCTGACCTGGGTATGGAAGCTTCAGGAATGCCGCAGATATTTAGGATAAGACCAATTTATAATGGGCAAGCGGTTAACTTAGCGGTGTTAGCAATGGGGTCGGGATCCTTACCGGCACAGGCTACGGATGTCGTATCAACGGGGCAGTCGGGAACGTCGGCTCAAAGACTGCACGCAACTGTGGCGAACTGGGATGTGCCAGCGATGTTTGATTCAGCCTTGTTTTCGGGGGGAGGCGGGGGCTTGACCCAGTAAAAAATGATATGAGTGATCTGCCCAAATTGGGAATTGATATAGGTTCGGTTGCGATTAAACTGGTAGAGCTGTCACCACTGCGGAAGGATAAGTGGAAGTTGGCGACCGCTATTTCGGCGGCAACGCCGGGAAGCGGTATTGGCGGAGGCCAGGGAGATTTGTTGGCAGTAACTGCAGTGCTCGTGAAAATGATAAAGGAGAGTGGGGCCAAAGCGCGCAAAGCGGTAGTGGCCTTACCTGAAGAACAAGTGTCATCGCATATTGTGGAAATGCCGCTGTTGAGCGATGCGGAAGTAAAACAGGCTTTGAAGTGGCAGGTGGAACAGTATATTCCCATCCCGGAGGAAAAAGCGGTATGGAGTCACCAGGTAATCAAACGAGATGAGGCGGGGGGCGGGATGGAGGTATTACTGGTGGCTGCTTCCAAGTCGCTGGTTAATTCGGCAGTGGCAGTATTGGAAAAAGCGGGACTCGAGGTAGTGGCGATAGAGACGGAGTTGACAGCGGCAGCCAGGGCGGAGGTTGCGCATGGATATCCGTTGTCAATGGTAGTTGACATCGGGGCTAAATCAACCGATTTGGGAGTGGTGCGGGAGGGACAATTAGTCTTTTCGCGGACGATACCCACAGGCGGAGAGGGTTTTACCAGGGCGATAGAATCAGGCCTGGGAATGGAAAGAAGCCAGGCAGAACAGTACAGAAATACCTACGGCTTTGCCGGAGATAAATTGGGAGGGAAGCTGGTGGAAGTAATGCGGCCGGTGCTGGTAGTCGTGGGGAATGAAGTGAAGAAAACAGCGGATTTTTATACCTCAAAACATCCGGGGGAGACGGTGAAACTGGTGACTTTGTCGGGGGGGATGGCGGTAGTACCGGAACTGGCCGGAGTATTATCGGGGATGGTGGGAATGGAAGTGGCGATCGGCAATCCGCTATTGAAGGTGGTGACGGATGCCAAACGGCCAAAGATTTCCCCTATTGAAGGGCCTTTTTATGCTGTGGCTATCGGTTTGGCCATGCGGGAGCTATGAGGGATTATGATTAATTTTTTGGAGAAGATTCAGCTTGAGGATAAAAGAATTGATGATATCCGGCGGACAACGGTGGCAGCAACGACGGTACTGTTGGTAACTTTTCTGGTAGTAGTCGCGGCTTTAGGGGGGTGGTGGTGGTGGGTAGCCTCCCGGGCCAAAGCTCAAACTGTCGAGGAAGAACAACTCCGTTTACGGCTGGTAAGATTGGCAGAACCTGAAGTCCTGGTGCGCAAATTGGCCATGCGGAGCCAGGTAGTCGTAAACTGGCTGGATTCCCGGGGGGAAGCGGCTAAAAAAATAAACAGGCTGGGAACAGGAAGCGAGGGGGTGAATGTGGAAAAATGGAATTACGGTGAAGACCGGCAAAGCGTGGAAGTTGCAGCCGATTCCGCAGCTAAGATTACCCAATACGCCAGCCGGCTGGCCGGATTTTACCAGGAGGTGACGATTGATAAAGCCGTGATGCGTCCGGGCAGCGGTTGGAAAGCAGTTATCCGTTTGAAAGGAGAAAAAGGTGGAATTTGACAGAAAAAGTGGAAGCTGGTTGAAATGGCGGTGGGTGGTGTATCCGGCAATAGTGCTGGCAGTCGTATTCGGGAGTATCAACTGGGGCTTGGGCAGGGGGAGCAGTATGTGGGAGAAGTCAGTACAAAGTCAGAGGGAAACAAAAGAAGGGCTGGAACGGGTGGCCATAATGAGAAGGAAAGCCGGAATTTTGGACAGTTTGAGTTTTACCGAAGCGAGCGAGGATTTGAAATTGGCGTTGACAGCCGTACCGGCTTCGCAAAAAGCGTGGCTTCTCATAGGACAATTAAGATCAGCCGGAGCTGAAGCGGGAGCGTTCCTGGAAAGTTACAGGGGAAGCGGAGGTGAGGCGAAGGAAGCGACTGAATCGGCGCGGACCGGAGTTGACGATGAAAATAAGTTGATCATAGAGGCGGTGTACACTGTGTCCGGCTTGGAACAAGCGGGAAGAATATTGGCATCACTTGAAAATAGTTTACCCCTGGTAAGAATCGTAAGAGCCGATTACCTTTCGGGGATATTGAAGGTGGGGGCGGAAGGGGCTTGGGAGAGCTGGGACAAGATTCCCCAAGAGGCGGCAGAGCTGCCACTGCCGGATTATGCAGGGATGCTGTTACAGATGAAGGGGAGGCTGTCGGGATTTAACCAGACACTGCAGTTTTCCGTGCCCCCGACGGGGGGAGGATCGGCGATTCCTTTTTAGGAACAGGTTGGGCGTCCAGAGTGAGGTTGGTAAAGGGGAGTTGGCGGACGGAAGAGTAAGTATGCAGGAGAGTGCGGATGGCATTGATGACATGACCGTTTTTGCCGATAACCCTGCCGACGTCGGTGTCGTCTACTTTGAGGGTAAGTGCAGCATTACTGCCGGTTATTTGGAGTTTGTCGGGATGGGAAAGAAGCGGAGTAATCAGAAAGCGCAGGAAGTCTTCCATACTTTAGTCTGATTTAAAGAGGAGTTTTCTGACTGAGGGTGTGGGCTGGGCTCCACGGTTTATCCAGGATTTCATGCGGGTGTTGTCTACCTGAATTTCCCGGGACCGGGGATGATAAAAACCCAGAAAGGCGGTAACCTTTCCGGTCAATTTGGAATTTTCTTCAGCGACGACAATGCGGTATTGGCGGGCATTTTTTTTGCCAACAGGCATAAGTTTTATTTTGAGCATGGGAGTTATTTTATCATTTGACAGGAAGGTTGTTAAGAGCGGCAGTGGCGGCGGCTGTTTCTGCCCTTTGCTTGCTGGTCCCGGTACCGGTAGCGGCCGGTTGCCGGTTGAGATGCACCGAGACTTCGAAACGTTTGGCATGGTCCGGGCCGGTAGCGGTAACGGTGTGGTATGTAGGAGTACCCCAGCCTTTGGCTTGGGAAATTTCCTGAAGCAGACTTTTGGGGTCTTTGATGTGCGTAAGTTTTTGGATTTCGGAATCGGGGAATACCGATTGGAGTAATTTGTCACATGCTGACAGCCCGGAATCCAGATATAAAGCCCCCAATACGGCCTCGAACGTGTTGGCTAACAGGGTGGGGTTGTTTCTACCTCCGCCTTCTTCTTCGCCCCGACTGAGTTTGAGCTGAGCGTCGAGCCGGAGAACCTTGGCCTTGGCGGCTAAAGACGAAGTTTGGACCAGATTGGATCGTCTGGCAGTCAGCTCCCCTTCGGGAAGATGGGGGAAAAGATGATAGAGGCGGGAGGATATGACCAGTGACAACACGGCATCACCCAAAAATTCCAACCGTTCGTTGGACTGAAACCCCGGGTGCTCATTGCAGTATGAGCGGTGGATTAACGCGGCCTGGAATGAATTGTCGAGAGAAAAATAAGAAGAAGCGGGAGTCATGTCTCATCAGGGTTGGGGATTTCCGGCTCGAGGGCGGAGAATATATCGGAAATAGTGTTAATTCCGGAGATTTTGTCTTCGGGGAGAGTGAAATTGAGAGCGTCTTGAAGCCGTTGGAGGAGATCGAGCGTAGCCTGGAGGGACAGGTTGAGGTCCAGGGTGAAACTGGTATCAGGGATTAAAGTGTCGGAGTTGACCTGAAACTCGTTGGCTAAAAATTCGATGATGGCTGATTTAAGATTGGGATTCATAGGTACTGACAATATTTCCCAAGGCTCCGTTGATAAAACCAGGGCTGGCTTCACCGCCAAATTCCTTGGCTAATTCTACCGCTTCGTCAATAATAACCTTAAAAGGTGCGGATTTGTCAATCGTGAGTTCATAGACGGCCAGGCGCAGGATGGCCAGATCTACGGGATTGAGCTTGGACAGAGGCCATTCGGGAGCCGCGCCGGCGATAATAGGGTCAATAAGAGGTAGTTTTTGCCAGATATATCGAACCAAAAGGTTGGGCTGGCGGTGAAAGGACGAAGCAAAAAGATGCTGTACCAGCTTTGCCCGGCGGCGATGGCGGGGATCAGTAGCGGTTTTCATAATTGAGAGTATACATTGGTTTTCGGGAAATAGGATAGTGTATCATGCATCGATCCATGATACGATGGTGATTGTGACTCCCCTGTCAAGATGGCAGCTGTCTACTCAGGAAGAGGAAAAAATAAAAGATGTTTTCGGAAAGAAGTTGGCAGAGATAACTGATGCGGGCGAAATGAGATCTATGATGAAGACGTTGTTGTCCAGATCTGAATATTTAATGCTGGCTAAAAGATTAGTGGCCTTCGTCTTAATTGAGGAAGGATATCCGGATGTAGAGATAGGGAGGATTCTGCATGTGACTAGGGCGACAGCGAATCGGTTTCGTTTGACTTACCGGTATGCAAAAGAGAAGAATGAGCCTTTGGTCAGGATTGTTCACGAAGTTAGGGCGAGTGAAGTGATGAAGGAGATACTCAAATCGCTAGTGAAGTATGCAGTGGCGGCGGCCGGGGGAAGGATTCCCAGGAAGGGAATATTCTGACTTGTGTATCATGCATCGATGCATGATACATGAGGGCACTAGGTGGTGAATATTTGGGGTTTATTCGTCTGGGAGAGATGGGTTGTGAGAATCCCCTCTCCAAGGGTTTTCACCCAGTTCATGTTGAGGATCGTGTCCGGAACCGACGCTTTTCCAGGATTGGGCGGCAAGGGCGTTAGCAAGAGTCCGGCATGAGTATGCGAGGCGTAATTTAGGTAGTCCTGTGAGACGACTCAAAGTTTTGGTTTGAACGGAGATGTCTGCAGTGGCACCTATTCTGGCTATATGGACTGCTTTTTCGAGAACTTCTTGAACTTATGGGTCCAGGTTACCGAGTTTAAGTTGTTCTAAAATTCTAGCCAGTGTTGGGTCGCTATTCCATTGTTCATAGTCTTTGGGCATACGGGATTAGGTTTTGACTTTGCGGCCGGAGTAGAAACCGCAGTAAGGGCAGACGCGGTGCGAGCGGATGGGCTGGTGGCAGTTGGTGCAGGAGATAAGAGACGGGAGAATAATCCGCTGGGTAGCGCGGCGTTTGCCCTGGCGCATGGTGCTGTGGCGGCGTTTTTGTAAAGGAGTCATGTTGGTTTTTTAGCGTTTTGGCGTTTGAGACTGCGCTTCTCGGATTGCCTGGCGGATGCCGGCGTCCGGCCTGCGATGCTCGCTTTCAAACGCCTGCAAGCTTTGACGGGTAATTAACTATCAACAAATTAATTAGGCTGAATGAGGTCGATTTTATCTTCTTTGACCAGATCCCGCAATAAGGGGTATTGGTCCAGGCGGGGAAGGATTTGGGCGGCGGAGGTTTTGGCTTTCTCGATAAGATCCAAATCCTCGAAGGAGGCGACTTTGAACTGAGGTAAACCGTGCTGGGCGGTGCCGTAAATTTGCCCGGGACCGCGCAGTTGCAGATCAATTTCGGCCAGTTTCAGACCGGAGAAATGCTGTTCCATGGCTTTCAGCCGGGCAGTGGGAGAGGAGGCAAAGAGTAGACAATAGGACTGCCGGTGGCTTCTGCCTACCCGGCCGCGGAGCTGGTGCAGTTGGGCCAGGCCAAAACGCTCGGCGGCCTCGATAAGCATAATAGTGGCTGAAGGGATATCGATCCCGACTTCGACAATGGGGGTGGATACTAATATTTGGTAATCCCCTGCTCTGAAACGGGAGATGACCTCGTCTTTTTGGCGGGATTTGAGTTTGCCGTGCAGAAGACCGAGTTTTAAACGCGGGAAAATTTTTTCTAATTTTGTAAATTCGGCGGCGGCGGCCTTGACGGAAGTGAGAGTCTCACTTGATTCAATAAAGGGACAGATGATAAAAGCTTGCGAATTACTGCCGGTAATTTGTGATTTGATCCAGTTATAGGCATCTGCACGCTTGGTTTCCGGCACTACCCAGGTTTTTACCGGCAAACGGCCTGAAGGCTGGTCGGTAAGAAGGGACAGATCAAGGTCACCATACAGAGTCAGAGCGATTGTCCGGGGAATGGGGGTAGCGGTCATGGTAAGAATATGAGGAGAAATACCCAAGGCGGAGGCTTTTCCCCGCTGGAGGACGCCGAAGCGATGCTGTTCGTCGATGACGACCAAACCTACCCGGTCCGGGGGGACTTTTTCGGTCAGAAGCGCATGAGTACCGACCAAAATTTTAAATTGTAAATTTGGATTACGTTGTAATCCCGCTTCGCGACCAATTTTAAATTTGCTTGCTCCTGTAATTAGGCCAATGCTGATACCGTAAGGTCCAAATAGGGTTTCTAAAGTTTGAAAATGCTGCTGGGCGAGGATTTGGGTGGGGGCCAAAAGGAGGGATTGGAAGCCGTTGAGATGAGCAACCAGCGCGGCCACCGCGGCGACGACGGTTTTTCCGGAGCCGACGTCACCTTCCAGAAGACTGGTCGACCCGGAAACGGTGGAAAAGACGGACTTGTTTCCAGGAAAGGCGGCGGCGCAACGAGGTGAGCTGGAGGAGAAACAGCTCGTCGAAGGCCAGACGCCGGCGGGCAGCTTGGGCTAAGGCTTGATCGGAGGGAAAATGGACTTGCCACAGAGCTTGCATCCAGGGAAGAAATCCGGGGGCGGGAAATATTTCCGGGATATCCAAAGATTTCAGAAGTGAGAAAATCCTGGCCCGCAGCCATTTGGATGAGATACCGGCAGTCTCGGGGTAGACGGGGACAAGGCGGGCCATATGAATTAGTTCGTGGTTCGGAGTTGGTAGTTCGTAGTCGGGGGAAATGAGGGAGGGTTGATTTTTGAACAGATCAACTTTGCCGTACAGCGCAACTGGCGTTCCTGATTTGAGGGTGCGGGTAAGAAACGGCTGATTGAACCAGGTTATGTGAATGGTACCGGAGGTATCTGAAAACTGCCCCGACTGGATAAATTTTCGTCCTTTGGTGTATTCGTTTTTGAGCTGGTCGATGGTACCGATGACAGTGACGGTTTCACCCGGCTGGAGCCGGGAGACGGGAGAAACCAGCGTCCGGTCCTCATAGCGGAAAGGCAGATGATAGAGCAGGTCAAAAAGAGTGGATATACCCAACTTTTTTAGCTTGCCGGCGGTGTTTTCTCCTACTTGGGACAAACGGGTAACCGGCGATGTCAGATCCATGATTTGGATTATATTGGAAATCAGCAGACTTTGGGATATAATTACACACTATGGGTCAAAATGACGTAGAGGTAGTAAACGGGAATAAGGTTAGTCTGGCGTTTCCGCCAAGACGAATGGTAAAAGGGGTGGCTGATTACCTGTTGGGGTTTGTCGAGGCTAGAATGACAGAGATATGTTTTGAAGAACAGCCGCTGCACAAGGTAATGAGCCCCATAAAGGTGGCGTTTGTATTTGATCCAAAGTTGCCTGCAGATCGGATTGGAGTGGATTCACTTTTCTTTCCTAAAAGGGTGGTTATGAAAATGAATGGGGGTATGATGGAGAATGCGGAGAAGCCAAGGGATATACCCCCGGTGGTTCTTCAAGTCACTCCAGCCGTAATAGGACTGGTGGCGTTGACACGGTTATATTCGGAAAATGGAAAGGTGGTACACGCAAAAAAGCAGCAAGAAATTATTAGAGCAATTTGTAGTTATGTGGGTGGTCTTTTGGAGGAGGTCGCAGGCGTGCAAAGTATACACAGCCAGTTTATCTGGAAGACGCTTTTGGTAATGGGACAAGGATTATCTACTGAGGGTAATATAGGGCAGGACGGAGCCGAGGATTAAAGCCAGGGTGGAGACGACCACGATAATCGTCCAGACACGGCGCTGTTTTTTTCCAAACTTCATACCTTTTGCTATTATATATGAAGTGAACTGGAGACGTGTTTGGAAAGAAAAAAGGTCGAGACTTCGGCGACTGAGCCGGGGAACCAACCGGGGAAAATGGCTGGTGAGAATTTCCGGCCTGGTAATGGCTGCGCTGGTGGCAGGAGCGGTGGGAATGGTAATACTTTTTGCCTGGTATGCAAAAGATTTGCCCAATCCGGACCGGATTGTGCGGCGGGAGGGCTTTGCTACCAAACTATATGACCGAGGCGGCCAGCTCCTGTACGACGTGTTTTCGGAAAAGAAACGGACACCGGTAAACCTGGATCAAGTGCCGCTAACACTGCGACAGGCGACAATAGCTATTGAGGACAAGAATTTTTATAAACACCAGGGTTTTGATCCTTTCGGAATTACCAGGGCGATAGTAAAGACGATTGTTTTCAGACGACTGGAGGGGGGGTCGACCCTGACCCAACAGTTGGTTAAAACGACCCTGTTGGACCCGCGCAGAACGTTAACCCGGAAGCTGAAGGAGTTTATACTGACCCTGCAGGTGGAACGGAAGTACAGCAAAGATGAGATTTTGCAGATGTACCTGAATGAAGCACCTTACGGAGGGACTGCCTGGGGAGTGGAAGCGGCGGCGGAAACATACTTTGGCAAGCCGGTAAGTGAAGTGAATTTGGCACAGGCGGCAATACTGGCGGGATTGCCCCAATCACCGACGCGGTATTCGCCGTTTGCAGGGGAGCTGTATAAAGCCCGGGCGGGTGAAGTGCTGCGGAGGATGAGGGAGGACGGGTATATTAACCGGGAAGAGGAAACTGCGGCTCAAAAGGAAGTAGCGGAGGTCAAACTGGCGACGGGATCCGGAATACTGAAAGCCCCGCATTTTGTTTTTTATGTAAAACAACAGCTGGTGGAGAGATACGGGGAACGGGTGGTTGAGCAGGGAGGCCTACGGGTGACGACGACACTGGATTGGGATTTGCAAGAGGCTGCGCAAAAAGCGGTGACTGAAGAAGTGGAGAAGATTAAGCATCTCAAAGTGAGTAACGGAGCGGCAGTGGTAATGGAACCGTCCAGCGGACAGATTTTGGCGATGGTGGGAAGCAAAAACTGGGAAGACCCAGACTATGACGGAAAATACAATGTGGCCCTGGCGTCCCGGCAACCGGGATCGGCAATAAAACCGGTGACGTATTTGACGGCGTTGAAGCAAGGCTATACGGCGGCGACACTTTTGATGGATACCAGATCGGTTTTTCCGGGCGGGGATAAACCGGAATATACACCGGAGAATTACGACGGCAAGTTCAGGGGTCCGGTTTTGGTGCGCGAAGCATTGGGAAATTCCCTGAATGTACCGGCGGTAAAAATGCTGTCCCGGGTAGGAGTGAAGGAAGTACTGAAGACCGGATATGAGCTGGGTTTGACAACACTTAAACCCACTAAGGAAATGCTGGCTCGGGTCGGATTGTCATTGACTTTGGGAGGGGGTGAAGTCCGGCTTCTGGATCTGGCGACCAGCTACAGCGTGTTTGCCAATACCGGTAAAAAAGTTGAACCGGTGAGCGTGATGAAGGTGACGGACAGCGATGGAAAAGTGCTGGAGGAGTGGAAACCGGAGTCAGGAGGACGGCAGATTATTTCTGCCGGTGAAGCGTTTATTATTACCTCTATTTTATCTGATAACCAAGCAAGAAGTATTACTTTCGGAACGCGCAGCCAGCTGGACATACCTGACAGAACGGTGGCGGTTAAAACCGGGACGACAAATGACAAGCGGGATAATTGGACAGTGGGCTGGACTCCCCAGGTGATGGTGGGAGTGTGGGTGGGTAATAACGATAATTCTGCGATGCGGGAAGTGGCTTCCGGGATAACCGGTGCTTCGCCGATCTGGAGAAGGATTATTATGGCGGCACTGAAAGGTAAGCCCCACGAGGAATTTACCAGGCCTCTCGAAATTATAGAAATGGAGGTGGACCAAATTTCAGGATACCCGGCACACGACGGGTTCCCGGCGAAGAAAGAGATTTTTCTAAAGGGAACCGAGCCCTCCGGAGATGACCCGGTACATAAGAAGATAAAGGTGTGTAAGGGTGAGGGGAAGCTGGCGACGCCGGCGGATATAGGAGGAGGCAACTACGAGGAGAAAGAAGCGTTTTATTTTTCCGAAGCTGATCCGTTTGCCGACTATTGGAAAGGAGCTAATAAATGGCAGGACGGGATTGATAAATGGCTGTCGGAACAGGCGGACCCGAAATACCACCCACCGACAGATTTTTGCGGGTCTACTAATCCATTGTGGATTACGGTTATTAGCCCCGCGGATAAAAGTCAGACAGGGAGTGATGTGGAAGTGAAAATCGAGATTTCGGATATCCACCCTGTAAAAAAAGTTGAAGTGTATCTGGACGGAACTTTGAAACAGACGTTTACGGGTGGGGGTTCTCCTTGGGAAATTACTCTACCGGATGTGACTGACGGTGATCATAAAATTGACATTAAAGCCGAGGATGAAAAAGGTAATTCCGGATCAAGGTACGTAGAGATCGGGGTAAACCAGCCGTGGGGTGCTCCCCTATCCCCCACTGCGACGCCTTAGCTTGACCGGAGTTGGTAGAATAGGGCTGATGGTAGAGTCACACTATGGTTTATCCGATAAGAATTGGCAATCTTTGAAGGATGCGTTAGGTAAGGACGCTGAAGGTTTGATACAATTTTTTGCTGTGGAAACAGTGGGTAGAAAGATGTTGAATCGAAAAGTAAACAGGAGGAAAGATCCAATGGTGCAAATAGGGGTAAGAAGAAATGACGACGGGCGGAGACTAGCAATTGTAGTTGAGAGAGAAGTGGCCTTGGATTTATTGAGAGCAGCGATATATTTAGGCAAAGAATTGCATCCGTCCAGGGGATTAAAATTGCATGAATAGACGCAGAGTGGAAGGTGAGGCGGAGGGTGAGTTTGTCGCCGAATTTGTCAATTAAATCGATTTGTTTAATTAAAGAGCTGATTTTTTGGATGCTTTTGATAATTTCGGCGTAAGGACGGTTGTGGGTGATGTTGACGTCTTCCATGATAGGCGGATATTGGGAGATAGCAGTGTAAGTCCTGGTGGTGGTGGCTTGCGAGATGAGGGGCAGAAGTGGAGTTTCCCAGACGAGGATATTAGAGTGAGTTTGAATGCGGATTGGAAAATCAGCAATACCCATTTCGGAAAGAACAGTTTCGATGATGCCCTTGAATTTACTGTAATTGCCAGAGTTGGTGGAGATTATCAGTCGGGGTTCTTCAAGGGGAAGATCATTTCTGCGAGGTAAATAAACACTGGTGATTTCAAAAAAATCGAACTGGTCAGCTTTACCGGCATTTTCGGTATGGATTTTGAGATGTGAAGGGGTAAGGGTGGTGCGGAGGTACGACCATTCGGAGGTCAGAGGATTTTTGAGCTTTAAGCCGGTGTCGATTTCAACCAACGACCAAGTGTAAACTTCGGTAAAACCCAGGTGAACGAGAAGTGTTTTGAGGCGGTGTTCCCAATAGAAAACTTTATCGTTGCGGTTGGTAGGGAGAGGGCCGGACATGATTTGCGAAGGCAAGTTGTGGTAACCATAAATGCGGGCAACTTCTTCGACTATATCCTCGGGGATGGAGATGTCACCAGTCCGGTACCAGGGAATTTCGACTTTCCGGTCGGAGAGGACGAGGAATCCAAGACCCGCCAGAAATTGGGAGATTTGTGGAGCGGAGAGATTGATGCCCAGGCGGGAGTTGATAAATTCCGGAAGTGAAAAAGAGGTGGTAAGGGCGTCTTTTGTTTTTCCGGGAGTGTAGATATCCAGGACTTTATCTGACGGTTGACCATGAGTCAGTAATATGAATAATTGAATTGCGGATTGAGTGGTGGGGAGGACGCTATCGGGGGAAAGTTTTTTTTCAAAAAGAACGGCGGCTTGGGTGCGGTGGGCTAAGGACATGGAAGTCTTGCGGATACGGACCGGATCGTAGGTCTGGACGAAGAGGAGGACGTTTTTAGTTTTGGTGTCGACGGCAGAGTTGAGACCGCCCATGATGCCGCAAAGATCTATTAGCTTTCCTGAGCCATCTTCGATGACGATATCACCACCGTGTAGGGTGTGGGTTTTACCGTCAAGAGTAGTGATTTTTTCGCCTTTGCGGCTGGCCCGTAAAGTCATGCGGCGGTTGGTAATTTTGTCATAATCAAAAGTATGGATGGGTTGGCCTAATTCGTGCATCAAATAATTGCTAATATCGACGATAGCGTTGAGAGGACGCATGCCGACTAGTTCCAGGCGTTTGGCTAGCCAGTCGGGAGATGGGCCGATGGTAACGTTTTGGATTAAAACGGCAGTGAATCGGGGACATAAAGTCTGGTCAACTTTTACCTCTAAATAGGGAACTTGGGTAGAAGTTTTGAGAGAAGGTTTGGTAGCAAAAGGGCTTTTGATGAGGCGAGCCCGGCGTTTGAATTGGGGCAGGATAGCGACAGCTTCCCGGGCAAAACCTATTACTGACATACAATCGACGCGGTTGGTAGTGATTTCGATGTCATAAATCCAATCCGTATTACCCCCTCTCTCTCCCCCTCTTAATTTAAGCGGGGGAGCAAATTTTATTAATCGTTCGATGGAGGGACCGCAGAGAGAAAGGGCGGACTGGATTTGCTGGGGGGTAGCGTCGGTGTCTAAGAATTCTCGCAGCCATGAATCTGGAATTAATATGTTCATAGTAGTCTCCCCTTGTTTTTTGCTAGAAAGCCTTTTAATTCACTTGCCGTCGGTGCAGACCGTCCTCCAACTTTTGTACAAGCTAGAGCCCCAGCAGCCGATGCAATCCTAATGCACTCTTCGAGAGGCTCTTTTTTTGAGAGGTGATAGGCAAAATACCCGCAGAAGGTGTCGCCTGCCCCGGTTTCATCAACTTCATTTATTGGAAAGGCCATGTAGGATTTTAGTCCTCTATCCGAGGCGACTACACAGCCATCCCTCCCGGTAGTTATTAAAGCAGTGCCTGTGCCTTTGTTTTTAAAATGAGTTGCCAGTTCACTAGCGGACGCGTTATTCATACCTGATATCATTCGGGCTTCCCATATGTTAGGAGTGAAGTAGTCTATGAGTTTGTAAATGTTTTCGGGAAGTTTTTCCGGGGGGGCAGGATTGTATACTGTAATTAATCCCGAGGTTTTGGCAATAGTTAAGGCCTGGATGACGGTTTCCAGCCTTACCTCAGAGTTAACGAGTAGCACTTTGGCGTTTTTTATGAGAGAAATTTTTGTCTCAATGATATTGGGAGTGAGTTGATATGTAGATTGGCGTATACCTATGAATCCTGGGGTACCAGAGGGATCTACAATGATTCCAATTAAGTCCGTCCGGATATCTTTATAATTGATTATTCCGTCAGCGTTGATACCTTCTTTCTTGAGGTTCCCTATGATTTGTTTTGAGAAGTTATCGTTGCCTATTGATCCGATGAAGTTGACAATCCCTCCCGATCGTTTTACCGCTGTAGCTTGGTTAAATCCTTTTCCGCCGGGACATAGTTCGTATGAGCTAGCTTGCACAGCTTCGTTGACCTTTGGCCATTGTTTAACAAAGTAGGTGAGGTCCATTGTTAAACCTCCTAATACTATGACATCGCTTCTGGCTGCTGTTTTCATTAGAATTGGTTTAAGAATCTAATGTCGTTGGAATAGAGCAGGCGGAGGTCCGGGATTTTGAGGCCGGATTTCATCATGTAAGTGCGTTCGACACCCCAGCCGAATGCAAACCCGGTGTATTTTTGGGGATCAATTTTGCCGGCACTTAGAACGCTGGGATGGACCATGCCAGCGCCGCCAAGCTCAAGCCAGCCCTCTTTACATAAACGACAACCCTGACCAAGACAGATGTCACAGGTGACGTCGACTTCGAAGGACGGCTCTGTAAACTGGAAGTGAGACGGGCGCAGACGGGACTTTCTGTCAGGGCCGAAAAACTGATGCACGAAATAATCAATTGTGCCTTTAAGATGGGCGATGGTAATCCCGGTATCGATAACCAGACCCTCGAACTGGTGGAACATGACAGTATGGGAGACGTCCGACTGGCGGCGGTAGCATTTGGCGATGTTTATCATTCTAATTGGCGGTTTTTTGACGCGTTCCATTTCCCGGACTTGGCCGTTACTGGTATGGGGAGTGAGCACAATTTGGCCGAGTTTGGGGTGGGGTGGGGCGTCAACGAAGAAAGTTTCCCACTCATCGCGGGCAGGGTGATCGGGAGTCATGTTGAGCGACTCGAAAGTGTACCAGTCCCAATCGGTTTCAGGATAACGGACGCGAATAAAACCGATTTTTTCGAAAACGATGCTGATTTCTTCAATGGCTTGGCTTATGGGGTGAAGATGGCCGAGGCGAGGCTTGAGACCGGGGAGAGTGGGGTCACCCTCAATTATTAATTTTAAATTTTCTATTTTCAATTTTGGATCCAGAGATGCCTGGATGGCAGATTTGACGTCGTTGAAAAGTTTTCCTATTTCCGTCCGCTCGGCCGGCTCCAAAGATTTGAGTTGTCCGGCAATTTGGGCCAGCTGGCCGGATTTGCCCAGGTACTGAATTCTGATATTTTCCAGCTCCGCCTGATCTTGGGTCTGCATAATCATGGCCAGGGCTTCGTTTTTAAGGTTTTGGAGTTTGGCTTTGTCGATTCCAGAAATTAATGAAGGAGATGGTTCAACAACAGTTTTTTCAATAGGAAAGTCCATTTTGTAATGCACAAATGTATTTTCATTCTCGTATGTAACGTTGATTTGTGAGAAGAGTGATATTTCGGATGTGGATTTGACTTGAGTTCCTCCATCAGGAATAGGAGGAAAATCTCCAATCCAGATAATTCGTAATGGCTTGTTTTTTGGCAGGTGTGAAGGAACCCAGGAAACTCTTTTTTCCAGTTCTGCCAAGGTGACAAATTCAGAAAAGATGGGAAGGTCCTTTCTGATTAGCTCGTTGGCCTTTTCTTTAATCCGGCGCTCTAATATTTTATTGATTATGCCTTGGTACTTCATATAGGGTTTCCGGCCGTGATCAGCCTCGATAGGGGTTAAATCCGGGAGTAGGGACATAATGGCTTCGTGGAGAACATGGCCGGCACTATGGACTTGCATATTATGGAATCTTCTTTGCCAGTCGATCAGACACTCAGCTTGTTGACCGACTGAAATATTCCCCTTCAGTTTTCCCTCGTGGATTACGGAGTCTCCTTTAAGGACGACATTTTGAATTATTGCTTCTCCTGTCTGGGATTTAATGACACCTTGATCTGAAGGTTGGCCGCCCCCCCGTGGATAAAAGATAGTTTGGTCCAAAATTATTTCGATGCGGTCAGATTTGGGTGTTTGTAGAATTTCTTGGACGATAGCAGAGCAGGTTTTGATGTAAGAGTTTTCCAGAAAAAGTAGCTTGTTGCCCATAAGGTTATTTTACACGGAAATAACGGCTTAAGGGAGTCCCCTACCCTATTTCGAGATGGGAACTCGATAAGACGTTATTCCTTAAGGAGCAATTCATGGTTATCATAGACAACCAAGTTACGGACAGGCATGCCTACCCAGGCGTCTTTGGGCCGGTGCACAACTGTTAGGTTGTACCTATGGACCAAAGATGGGGGAATTCCTCCTTCGGTATACTCAACTTGAATAAGCTTGCATAAGACGCATCGTTTGATGTGAGCTGCTAATTGCAAGGTTGCCCAGGAACCATCAGTTGTTCTGAGATTGTTGGCAGTTTCACATTGAGCCATAATAATCACCTCCTTTCTACTAGCCTCCTACGCGTAAAGCTTCGAAAGCCAAAGAAAAACCCCGCTAAGCGGGGTTGACTTACCACCCACCCCGCATTACGAGGTAAAAAAGAAAGCAAAAAATACTTTTCGGGTGGCTGTTTTCATATGGCTATAAGTATTATACTCCCGCAGCACCAAGAACGGCAACTTCGAGTTTTTCTATCCGATCTGTGCGATTACTCATTTGGCCGGAGAGAACCGTTTGCTCCTCATCAAATTTCTTGAATTGACTGGCAATATCGGTCAGTTGAGTAACTACTGTGTCGACCTTTTGGTCGATACTGTTAGCCTTTTGGTCGAGACTATCAACTTTAAGTTCGAGACCGTTAACTTTCTGTCCGAGGCTTTTTAATTCACTCTTAATTTCGTCGGTAGCTGACTTGACCTCTTCAGAAACAACGTCTTTAATAATTTGCCGAGTGAGGGTGGACATAGGATCACTCTAAACTTGGGACTTGACCTTGTCAACCGATGCACGATATATGATGGTGGAGTTCACCCTGGAGATTAAGTTTTGAAAAATGGTTGACTATGGGGTAAAATGTCAGCCAGATGACAAGATTTTCGATTACTATGTCTGGAGGGCCGAAGGAGGGGGAATCCAGGTTGGCGAGGATTCTCACTAAATTGACTCTCGAAGAGCCGGGGTTGGCTTTGGATTGCCGTGATCAGGACACTCTTGCCTTGGCGTTGCCGGAGTTGTTGAGAAGGGCTATGGCTGAAGCGGATAGAATTTTAAGAGAAGACTCTGGTCACAAAGAGTAAGATTGTGGGTGCTAGGTTTGGGAAGAGGTCTTGAGGCCGGAGGTTTTGGCGATTTGGGAGAAGACGTGGGGGTGGCGGACGGCCAGATCGGCGAGAATTTTGCGATCAATTTGGATATCGGCTTTTTTTAGGGCGGCGATGAAGGGGGAATAAGTCAGACCGGCGGAATGGAGAGCGGCGTTGATACGCAGAATCCAGGTGCGGCGCAGATCCCGGCGGCGAATACGGCGGCCAGCGAAAGCATACTGGCCGGCGTGAAGAACTGCCTCATGGGCTACCTTGTACAAGCGATGCTTGGTCATGCGGTACCCCTTGGCTAGCCGGAGAAGCTTTTTGTGGCGGCGAAGACGGGGGGATTTGACACGCATATAAAATTTCTAATTTCTAAATAATGTTCAAATTTAAATTCAATAATTATGCGATGGCCATGAGGCGTTTAACCCGGCGGGCGATTTTGCCGGTGACTACCAGGTGGCGGCGATAACCCCGCTTTTGGGAAGCGGATTTATTACGCTTTAGGTGGCGGCCAAAAGATACGCGGCGGAGGATTTTGCCTGAGCCGGTGATCTTGAAACGGCGGACGGCTGATTTGCGGGTTTTTTGCTTCATATTAGGTGTTAGTGATTAGGTTTTAGTGACTAGTTTTTTTGTTGGTGTCAGGGTGGCGATGAATTGGCGGCCCACCCACTTGCCAGGCTGATCGATAACGGCTAATTCTTCCAAGGCTGTCACTGCCCGATCCAACATTTGCGGACCGAACTCCTTGTGAGTCAGCTGACGACCAACAAACTTGACGGTGATTCTGACCTTGTGGCCATCGGTTAAGAACCCTTGTGCCCGGCCGATCTTGATAGAAAAATCGTTTTGGGCCATAAAGGGCGTTAAACGAATTTCTTTAAGATCAACTTTTTTGGCAGACGCTTTGGCTGCTTGCTCCTTTTTGGCCAGCTGGTAGAGAAACTTTTTGTAATCTATCAGCTTGACCACCGGGGGCGTAGCCAGGGGGGCGATTTCGACGGCATCCACGTGCAGTTTGGCAGCTTCCGCAAGAGCTTGTTCCTTGGAAACGAGGCCAAATTGCGTCCCGTCCTCCCGTAACAACCTGACTTCCTGGCTTTTGATGAACTGGTTGATGCGGTAAGAGGGATGGCTCACTATTAGTTTGCAAGATTATATCAGGCCAGACTCCTGGTGGCAATTTCTTTTATGACGGAGGCGGAGAATTGAGGCATTGATTGGGAGAATGTTTTGGCGATGCCGCGCTTTCTGACCGAAACTGAGTTGTCTTGTGCTTCCCTGTCCCCTACCGCCAGGATGTACGGGACTTTTTGCAGTTCCCAGTCGCGCACACGGGCAGAGAGAGGCTCGTTGCGGGCATCCAGCTCGCTTCTGATACCAGCGTCTTTAAGTACCTGATGGACTTTTTGGGCGTAATCGAGATGCTTGTCGGTGATGGGGAGAACTGCTGACTGGACAGGTGCGAGCCAGACGGGGAAAGCACCGGCAAAATGCTCGAGGAGAAAACCTACAAACCGTTCGCTTGAGCCCAAAGGGGCCCGATGCTGGACGATGACATACTTTTGGCTGCCGTCACGATCGGTATATTTCAGATCAAAACGTCGGGGCATGAAAAGATCGATTTGATTAGTGGAAATTCCATATTCAGTACCGATGGCGGATTTGATCTTGAAGTCCATTTTCGGTCCATAATGAGCTGCTCCTTCATCTTCGACTACGTATTTGACACCAGCCTTGTCCATGGCCGCTCTGGATAAGCTTTCGGATTTTTGCCAGAGTTCTTCTTCGCCGTGATATTTGTCTTTCTTGGCCGGATCACGCAGACAGAGAACAATATAATAGTCTTTCAGACCTAAAGCATCGTAATAATATTGGTGCAGGCGGATAATTTCAACAAAAACATCAACTGCCTGATCCTCGGTACAATAAACGTGAGCGTCATTTTGACAAAAAAGACGGGGCCTCAAAATTCCATTTAGGGAACCGCTGTCTTCATATCTGGCGACTGTTCCATATTCAGCCAGCTTTAGGGGGAGGTCACGGTAACTACGCATTTTTGATTTGTAAATCATATGATGGACTTGGTCAGAAAAGGTGTGCTGACTCGCTGGTAACCCCATTTGGCTTCCGTCTGCTTCCCCCATTTTTCCAGCTCGTCTTTGATGATGGTACCTTTGGGCAGCCAAAGCGGTAAACCGGGACCGATTTCATCCGCGAAAGTGAAGATTTCCAGGTCTTTGCCTAACTTTCGGTGATCGCGTTTTTTTGCTTCCTCCAGTATTGTCAGATAGTCGTCCAGTTCTTTTTGGGTGGAAAAAACGGTGCCGTAGATGCGCGTCAACATCTTGTTTTTTTCACTCCCGCGCCAGTAGGCACCGGCGATACTTAGGAGTTTGAAATGTTTGAGCTGGCGGTCCGGGTGGTCGACGTGGCCGCCGCGGCATAAATCCCAGTATTGGCCGGACTTGTAAAATGTAAGTTTTTGGCCTTCATTGGTAAACTCGTCTATCAATTCGTGCTTGTAGGCATTTCCGGGATATTCCTTTTTTGCCGCATCAGTGTCAAGTTCGTACCGTTCGAAGCTTTTCCAGGCGGGTAATATCCTGGTCATTTCGGCTTCGATGCGAGGTAAGTCATTTTGTGTGATTTTTGTATCACCAAAGTCAAAGTCAAAATAGAAGCCGTTTTCGATTGACGGACCGATAGTGCGGAGGGCTTTGGGCCAGAGCTGCATGACTGCCGCGGCCAGCAGATGGGCGGCTGAATGGCGGAGGTTGGTTTGTTCGTCGTTCATGGTTAATATTAGTTTACCCCACTTCGCTCTTGCGAGCTACGTTAGGGATTTTCGCTTCGCTACGAAAAAAGCCTCCGTTTCGTTAGTCCCAGGGTTCCAACTAACTACTGTGGTGGCTTGATACGTCCGTTTTGGCTCGGACAGCCTTTTGGCCATAGAGGTGGTGAGTCTCCATGAGTACACCAAAATTAATGTGATATTAGTTTAACAATATGATTTCGTTTTGTAAATGGGTTAATATCCAAAAGGTTTCTTACTACCACGCTACAGAGTATGGTAGTTAGGTAACCAGGGATTTAAGTAAATCAAGATCAACTTTGCTGGGACCGGAACGATTTATGCCTGGTGTTTCCAAGATAAGGGGAGGGAAAGTTTTGGTTTTTAATTTTAAATTCGTTATAAATTCCCTGAGTGTTTCCAGGCCAATCTTGCCTTCGCCAAGGTTTGCATGGCGGTCACGACGGGAAGAGAAATCAACCAGAGAGTCGTTGAGATGGATAACTGACAGAAATTTGAGACCGATTAAGCGGTCGAATTTGTCAAGTACTATGTCCAGGGGATAACCTGAAGCGAAAGCATGCTGGGTGTCCAGACAGATGCCGATTTTTGACCTGTCCCCTACCCTTTTTATTATTTCTGCCAGTTCTTCAAATTTGTCCCCGACAATACCGGAGTGACCTGCGGCGTTTTCCAAAATAAGTTTGGTACCTTTGGGACTGCTGTCCAGGACGTAGTTAATAGCAGCGACAATTTGGTCGATGGTGGAGGACAGACCCTGACCTTTGTGGCTGCCGATGTGGAAAATGGTACCGACGGCATCGATAGTGCCGGCTAACCTCTGATAAAAAATCAGGGAGTTGATACTGGCTGTGAGTAAAGCCTTACTTTCGGAAGCAAGATTTACCAGATATACACTGTGGAAGAAATGCGGCCCGATTTTAAATCGAGCTTTTTTGGCCAGATACGTCTTAATTACCTGTGGGGAAAAAGTACGGGTTTTGAGACTTCTGGGGGAGGAGGCAAATGTCATAAGGCAATTGGCTCCTAAACCGACAGCCCTGTCAATGCACTTGTCAAAGCCACCGGAGATAGAAACGTGCGCGCCGAGATACATGTGGGCACTAAGGGTTTCGCACCCCTGACCTCTTCGATGTCAACGAAGCGCTCTACTGCTGAGCTAAGTGCCCGCGGGCAAGAGCCTGCTGATTAATTATATCACTGGAAGAATTGGGCTATTCGACTTATCGGATGATTTGAGGGAGGGAAGTTGGGAGTATAATTTAGCCATAGCGCGGATACCTAAGTGGAAGTTGTCTAAGGAGAAGTGTTCGTTGGGACCGTGGACGTTTTCGTCGGGGAGACCGAATCCGATCATCACGGCGGGGATATTCAGAGCGGAAGTGAGGGTCGAGACAGCGCCGATACTACCACCCTGGCCGACAAAACTGGCAGGATGACCGAAAGTATCAGCTAGCACTTGTTTGGCCAGGCGATAGACAGGATGGGAAGTCGGTGCTTTGTAGGGAGAAGCCACCGGATAGCGGATGATCCGGACGACAGTGTTACGCGGTGTGCGGCGGGTGATAAAGCGAGAGAGAGAGGCATAGATCCGGTCGGGGTCCTGTCGGGGGACGAGGCGAAAGCTGAGTTTGGCAGAAGCTTCGTGGGGGATGATGGTTTTGGTGCCATGGCCGGTGTAGCCTGAATCCAGACCGGTGATGTCCAGGGTCGGTTCGGTCCAGCGGCGCTGATTTAAAGTGAGGTCGGGACTTCCGGAAGAAAGATAGTAAAATCGGCCTTCTTTGAGGAGCTGGGAAGATGCCGGCTCAAGGTGGCGGAAATCCGCCAGTTCCTGGGGGGTGGGCCTGACGACACCGGTATAGAAATCCGGTAATAATATTTTCCCGTGCCTGTTTTTGAGCTGGGAAAGAAGGGCAGTCAGAAGGAAGGCCGGATTGGGAGCCAAACCTCCGAATTGGCCGGAATGAAGATCATTACGGGCGGTTTGCAGGACAATTTCTATATCCATGACGCCGCGAAGAGAAATGTCGATGGTGGGATGACCAGAAACTTGAAGTTGACCGGGGGGTGGAAGGCTAAGTTTTGGCTGGCCAAAACGTGGATTAAGAATTGGCCTTTGTTGTCCGCGGCACCGCGGGCGTAAATACGGTTTTTTCTGATATTGGGCTCGAAGGGAGGTGAATGCCAAAGACTGGGGGCACCGGGCGGTTGGACGTCGTAGTGGCCGTAAACTAGCACGCTAGGGGCTAGGGGGTTTGTGACTAGCTGAGCGAAGACGGCCGGGTGGTGGGGAGCAGGGAGGAGTTGAGTAGAAAACCCAAGTGATTTGAAGAGATTAACCAGAAATTGCCGGGCAGAAGCCATGTCCGGCTGATGCTCGGTTAAGGTGCTGACACTGGGAATCCGCAGTAAATCGGAAAGTAAGTTTATCTGGGAGGTCATCAGGGTTCATGTTAGATATTGGCTCGGCTTTCGCAAACTGGAAAGCCTGCGCCATATGTGGTAATTTTAGCAGAAGTTTTGCTTAACCCGTGGACATGACCATGTAGCGTTCGGAGGAAAGCATGTACTTGGTACCGGATTTTGAGACCTGACCCCAGTAAAAACCGCGTTTGCCGGCCCGGGCGTTGGCTGTAGCCAGCCAATTGCGGGATGATTCAACCCGTTTTCTGAGAGTCATAATGACTTCGCGCAAGTGGATAAAGAAATTTTTGTGGTAAATTCCGGGCCGGCTGGGAATCTGGGCAGTGGCTTTTTGGACTTCCTGAGCAAATTCACCCGCAGATTTGGCAAAGGTCTGGATTTCCTGCTTGAGGGCCAGGATTTGCTGTCTGATTTCGGCAGTCTGGCGGGAAGCGAAAGCTTCCTGCTGACGCTGGAGTTCTGCAAGCTGCTGACGGAATCTGGATTCGGCTTGTTGTTCACCTCTGGATTCGGCAGACTGAAGCTGGGAGAGAGAGACAGACTCATTGGGATTTAATACACCGGAACCTGATATACCGAAAGACTCCGGTAAATCGGAGGCGACTATCTGTTTGGCTTGGGTTTTGACCTCGTCGACCACACCCTTACCCAGGTCGCGCAAAGCCTCAAGAAAGTTGTCGTGAACGACAGCATTACGTTTTGATTTTCCGGTGGAAGCCATGATAGACTATGGGATAGTTATAATGGGTATATTATAACAGGTTTTGCAAGAAGTCCAGAGTGGCTTTGCGATCCTGTAATTTAGCCCGGGTCTGGATGTGGGAGAGAATGAACTCGGTCTCCAGGTCGGTCCGGGATTGCCGGGTGAGCTCGGATTTGAGGTCTTCGGGGCGCATTTTTTTGGTGGCTAAATAGCTTTCGGGGGTCAGCCCCAGCCGGGTGAGATTTTCGGCCAGTGAAGAGAGGCGGTGGTTGGCTTCCTCTTCGACTAAGAGATCCGGGATTTTGAGAGCAGTTTTTTGGCGTAAATAGTCAAGAAAGCCGTTAAGTTGTTTGATAGTTTTGGGGGGTTTTGTAGGAAGATTTAGATTGACTATAGGGGCTTCGCAGGTGGTGGCCGTGATTTGCCAATCTTGTCCAACATTTCCGGAATCGATATGCAGGTGAGGCAGGAGCGCGGGTTTGAGTTGGTGATCCGTGACGGCCCGGGAGGAAATTTGGGGGAGGAGTTTTTGAACCGCTTGGGAAAGAAGCCGGGCGCGGTCAAGACGGGGTTCGACTAAATGCCGGGGAGCAGAGCCGGGACGAAAACCGGGCAGGCGGGCGGTTTTGATTGCGGCCAAGACCTCTTTTTCTAGAGCTGACTGAATTTCCGGCCAAGGCAGGGTGAGGCGGATTTCGAGAGTGCCGTTTTCCAGTCGGGTAAGGGTTGAAGCGGGCGGGGGCATGATTTATTTACCCAGGAAAGCTGCAGCAATAATTTTGTCCCCGGCTGTAAGCCGATTGATTATATCCATTCCGGAAATAACCCGGCCGAAGTAAGTGTACTGGCCATTGAGGAAAGATGAGTCCTTTTTGACGATAAAAAATTGGGAGTCGTTGGAAAGGTCTGCGGGGACGGTTTTGCGGGCTACACCCAGACTGCCGGCAGCGAAGTTTTCCGCTGAAGTTTCCGTGGGTAAAGTGGTGGAGCCACCGGTACCGTCGCCGGCGGGGTCACAACCCTGAACGACCCAATCCTCTACCCGGTGAAAAGTGAGATTGTCGCAATATCCGGAATTCCATTTGGAGAGAAAATTAGTGACTGTTTTGGGAGCCAGGTCAGGGCGAAGCTCGACGGTAAAATTGCCTTTGGAAGTGGAAATTTCCACCCGGGGGCGGCCGGTAATCGGGGTGGTAGGTCCGGGGGTCGGGAGCTCCAGCTGGGTGCTGGTGGTGAGACTACCAGGAGGCAGGAGGCGGGAGCGGTTGCGGAATAAATAGATGACTATAAGAGTCAGTAGAATGGATAATACAGTCAAAGTCCCACGGGAAAGTTTCATTGGTGCAGATGATACAATAACTAAATTCAAAATACAAAATTTTTTAATTTAACAGGGTTTGTGATATATTATGGGATCTATGAGTCGGGAGAGACAGTTTTTGAAATTTATTTTTACAGAGGCACTGGTGGTTAGTGCGATTGCGACTGGTGTTTCATTGTGGGTAGATTTGAAGTTGGCACCGGATGATAACCTGATGCGAGCAGTAACGCTGGGAGTGTTGGGGTTAGCTGCCTATCTTGACTATAAGTCTACCTTGGCTATTTTGGATGAAGGCGGGGTAGAGGTTAATCCTTGGCTTCCTTCACGACCGGATAAAAGACAGTTATCCAGAAGTGTGCGGTTAAATTTTGCCGTCAGTTCGCCCTTTTTATTGGTGTACTGGCCAATTGGTATGGTAGTGGGAGTGGGGAGGATGTACACGGCGGCAAGGAACTTTTGGGATGCGGGGAGAATGAGAGGGCAGAGATTTTAATTGGATTGGGAAAATGACACTATTTGTACACGGCTTGAAGAGCGGTTTTTCGGAGGGTGCGTCGTCGGACTGATGTCCTCTTCCTTGACATTCGGGTTAAGTTCGGGTATTAAGAAAGAGATGATCCAGAAGTTGAGCGTGCCGGTGTCGGTGACCCTGGTATTTGACCACAGGCGGCGGACAGCGGCCCCGACACAGGTGGTGTTTGACGGCCGGGAATACCGGATTTTGAAAGTGGGGTTTCATCACACTTACCGGCGGGGGCGGACTTTGTTCCAGGTGTTTTCCGTGGCGGCGGAAACGGTTTATTTCCGGTTGGTTTTGAACACGGATAATTTATTTTGGACGCTGGAGGAAATTCATGACGGTGAGGCTGGTTAAGTTGGGTTTTAATCCTAAACCGCCGACGGTGATGCATCTGGACTTGAACTCGTGCTTTGCGAGTGTCGAGCAGCAGGCTGACCCGTTTTTGCGGGGCCGGCCGGTGGCGGTGGCGGCCTATGACAGCCCGGGGGGATGCATTATCGCTCCGTCGGTGGAAGCCAAGCAGGCGGGAGTAAAAGTGGGGATGCGGGTGAGGCAGGGGCGGAGCTTGTGCCCGGAACTGACGGTACTGCCGCCTGATCCCAACAAGTACCGGGCGGTGCACCTGGCTTTAAGGAAGCTTTTGGAGACTTATACCGATAAGGTTTGCCCTAAGTCGATTGATGAGTTTGTGCTGGATCTGGAGGGAGCGCCGGCTTGGCGAAGGGGGATGGTGCAGGCGGCCGGGGAAATAAAACGGC
>Ga0075704_107_pt1 | contig 38589 bp, 39 predicted proteins | sample RifGroA2_FD_67735 | JGI IMG/M metagenome (GOLD analysis project Ga0075704, IMG submission 67735) | Microgenomates (Amesbacteria) bacterium GW2011_GWA2_47_11 | reverse complement strand
TTTCGCCGGAAGTTGCCAGTGTTGCTGTTGAAGTTTCACCCACAATCTCCCCAACTCCATTTCCTTCCGATAAGGCTTTGAAAATCGCATCTTTTGCCGCCGTGAGGATGACGGCAAGTACCGAGAAAAACACTAAAAAGAAATTGGGGGACGAGAACATGTCCAAAACCGAGATGATTAGGCTTTACGCCCTCATGTTGGACTCTGACCCGTTTATCATGGCCGAAAAAGAGGCGTTGATGCAGAAGATAATGGCACAGGAAGGCCAGCCGGTTTACCAATATGAAGAAGAGTCGGTTGGTGACACCAACGAAACAATTTGTCAGAGGGAGACGGCTAAATACCAGGAGTGTATGAATGAATACACAAAGGATCTGGGCGATTATACCGAATGTGTCGCGCGACAAACCGGCGACTTAGACCGTGGACTTTATATCAGAGCTTGTTTCAAACCCGGTAATTTTTGCCGTAAATACAACTGCGTCCAATGAACGGCATGGACCTAGCCCTACTTTTTCGGCCCACTTCTCTACATCACACCTAAATGTCCTTTCCACGCAAAAGCCGGGCAATTAACCCGGCTTGGTTGTTTTAACTAATGTTTGGCTCAAATTTCTCCGGCGTTTTCCATCAAGCGCTGTAGTCTAATCTCCTCATCCAGTTCCGGGTCTCCGGTATTAGGAGGTTTTGGCATCCCAATAAGCTCAAATACCCAAATAACAATTCCAAGGATAATTCCGAACACCACTAACCCAACTGCCAACAGTACCATGAACCCAAGAATTTCAAGTATTGCCATTTTATTTATTTAGTTAACTACCTGATAGCTGCCGGAGAAAGTTAATGTCTTCTTGCGAAAGTGGTTTAACCAGCTTCCACCTCACCCGGCGCCTGATTCTGCCGAACTTGGTGATATACCCTAGTTCTGCCAAGTATTTAGCCGTAGAGCCCTCGCCCTTGCCTTCAGCGAAAGCAGTCATCTCTGGACCATTGTAGACCTTTAGGAGGAACCTCGCGGAGTTGATAGGGAAATCGTTACTGAAGCTCACACCCTTATACTACCAGACACTACCAGGTATGTCAATGATTATAGTTGATTAGGCGTAAACTTATTGTTAGATAACCGTACGCTAACTAGAACAGCGGTCCAGGTATGTCTTGACAATTAGTGTAGAAATGGTAAACTGCTTGTAATTTGAGAGCCACCGCGAAAAGCGGATAGGGGGTCCCGAGAGATCCCCCGGACAAAATTAGGCCGTCCATGTCGATTGCAAAATCAGTGCAACCGGCGTGGGCGGCTTTTTTTATCGCCCAAAGTATAAAAATTATGACCCTTTTTTCTACTGAGAAACTCGACATAGCCGCATTTTTAATGGCAAAAGGTCTCCGCTACCGAGGCACCCGAAACGATCCGCTTACCGGTTCAGTTTGGGAGTTTGAAGACCCGGATTCCGCGTTCCAGATGATTGACGAGTTTAACCAAAACGGCCACGCTCCCGCAAAAACCCTTTTAATTTGTAGAAAACAGCTTCTTCAAGAAATTAAATCTGCCGGCGCCAGTTATCGACCTCCTACTCGTGATACCTAAAACCGAGCCCCGGGGGAAACCGGGGCGGAGAAAAACATGACCAATAGAGATTATACCTCACCAAAAAAAAGTTTTCTCCTTTACCGTTCTCAGCGAGACGTGTTTGAAGCACTAAACCCAAGAGAGGTGAAAGAGCTAATCCTGGCAATTTATGATTTTGCCGACGGTAAATCCACTAAATTAACTCCCCGGACAAACATCGCCTTCATTTCCATTAAAGGTCAACTAGAGAGGGATTTTGAGAAGTGGGAAAACAATTCAGAAAAAAGACGAGAGTACGGGAGGCTAGGTGGTCTAGCAAAAGCTAGCAAAAGCTACCTTAAGCCAGTTTTGCTTAGCAAACCTGCTGTAGATGTAGATGTAGATGTAGATGTAGATATTAATAAAGACCCTCTTTCTTCAAAGGCCAAGACCTATGAAGAAAAAGCATGGGCCGTAGTCGTCGGGGCGTCCGCCGCCGCCAAGAGAGGAGGTCGCCCATGACCTTTCAGGAGTTAAAGGACAGAAACCCAATTGTGGACGTGGCCGTTAGGCTAGAACTCATCCGCACCGCCAGAGACACCACCCAGGCTTTTAAGTGCTTTCACCACGAAGATCGCAACCCTTCGGCTGTCCTCATGCCAAACGTCAATCGTTATCGTTGCCAGTCTTGCGGCAAAGGCGGCGATGTCTTTGATTTAATCCAAGGCCATCTCGGTATGAACTCTCCTTTGGAAGCGGCCAAGTGGCTTGACCCAACGTTTGGAGAGGAAAATTGGGAAAAGGAGACTCCGGATACTTGGCTGAAATCGCATCCTCTTTCTGAGGAAACACGGCAGAAATATAAATTCCAGGAAGAAGCGGATGCAGTTTCGTTTGAGGTTCCTGGTTACGGTACTAAAACCCGCCAGTTCGGAGAAAGACGGAAGATGTATGGCAAGTTCCATAACCCCGCCGGAAGTGCTGAGAACTTTGTCTTAATTACCGATCCTGAAAAGGAAGTTCAGTTTGTGGTTGAAGGTGAAGTTGATGCTATGGTGCTAACTTCCAATACCGGATATTCGGCGGCCACTAAAACTACCGGGTCGGGTTCGGCTCAAGCCTTGGTGGAGAAACTTGCGGGGAAAGAGGCTTATGTCGTGACCGACAATGATCCCGCTGGCAAACAATACGCGGAGAAAATTGTGGCCTCTATCCCCACAGCTAGAGTCGTCATCCTCCCTTCTGGAATAAAAGATATTTCCGAATTTTTCTACAGAAACTACACCAAGGACGATTTTGACAGATTGGTTATTTCAGCAACAGACCCAGAGCCGACAAAGTTGGTGCTGGAAACGGGATACTCCTCACTTGACGTGGTATTAGGAGGCCTCCATTCCGGTGGAATGTACTTGATAGCGGGGGAGGAAAAATCTGGCAAAACAAGTTTGGTTTTGAGCTTTATAAAAAACTTCGTGGAGTCTGGCAATCCCGTAGTTTATATTTCAACGGAATTAAAAGAAGACGATGTGTCTGATTATCTGAACGCTCTATCTGGCGAAAGTAATTGGGGTCAAAAACATCCCGACTTTCAACTTTGTGATGTGGAAGAGGCGCCGACGTTGGAGGAGCATATTAAATTCATTGAAGAAAAAGCGAGGGTGGGAGTGCGGATTTTTGTGGTGGACAATGTTACCTCTTACCGAGATGAGTCAAAATTGGGTAAAGGTGAATGGGAACGTATCTCCCAAGCCGGTGACTCCTATCGGAGACTGGCCCGAAAAAAGGGGTTGTTAATGTTGGCGGTGATTCACCTGAATAGGGGTACGGTCCTTCGGGAAATACCAACAAGAATTAAAGAACTAATCGAAAAGAACGAACCAGGTAGAATTTTTGACGAGAGTGTGGCTGTTTTCAGGAAGCCTGACGCCGACGACGTAAAAGGCGGCAGTGGTATGAGGTCGCAAACCCAAGGGTTGATTCTACTTTGGCGCCCATTTCAAAGCTTTTACAACCCGCTCCCGATCTTACTCCAACCCCCCCCGCGGTCGATGACGATTTTAGTTACGGAGCCGACGTCAAATGAAAACATTATTTTTAAGGGGCGGACCCCAAACCATCGGATATCTAAAAACTCTGGGGCTTCCGGTGATGAAAGACGGCGATGTAGAAGTAGGATTTGCTCCCGAGTCTTGGTTTGGGGGAATAAATACCCAAAAAGTCTGCAAATACTTAGCAAGTTTTTTGCGATCGTTGGACGTCACCACCCGGCTCTCTTGGGGAAAGTGGCCGGCGATAGATATTTTCTGGACCAACCAACCCGTGCCGGAAAAGTTTAGAAACTTGATTGAATACTATGCCGAATAAACTCACACCAACAGACAAAGGATGGATTGACGGCTATCTGTCCAATTCATCGTGGAAAATAATTAGCGATTTTCTTTTAGCGGAGAGGAAAAAATGCTCCGAGATGCTTTTGATTTTTAGCCAGTACCGGGTACGTGGGTATCCCAAAAGTGACGAGGCGAAACTCAATCGAGTGTTGGGATATCTTGAAGGAAAAATCAGCCTCGTTGACTCAATCCAAAATCTATTTACCGAAGCTGGACCGTTAGGGAAATAAATCTTATGTATTACACCCAATCAATCCACGCCGCCGCCTTCCTGTTAAGCCGGGGAGCCAAATATCTCACAGCCACAAACGCCTTTGTCGGCGGCCCGGCATTTTTCTTCGATGGTCACAAAACCAGTGAAAAGCTGGAAGCAGAATTCAACTTCGGTGTCGGGGACTTCGACCCGCAAAAATACCTCCAAGCCCTCAAGTTCTTATCAACCGAAGTCAAAAAGCAAAAAGGTGCCAAATTATCTCACAATTCCTTATGAAAACCCCACGCCCGATCCCCGCCTTAAAAATATCCGCCCTCTATCGTACCCTAGAGGAAGAAAAGCGTAAATTCATGGTCTCCCTTCTTCCTTTCAGCCGCCGGGACTCCAACCTCGCCGCTACGGCCTATGGCGTGGTTCTAGGGATTCAATGGTGTCAAACAGAAATATCTAAGATATTCCCCGATTTAGAGGAGATGAAAAACTAATGTCTGACCAAAAACCCAGTCCACTGCCGGAACCGACCGCCAAGCCTGAAGCTGCCCCAGCCAGACCCGAAGCCCTGGCGATAGACCCGGAAACGGCTAAAATTCAAGACTTGTTGGAAAAAAGGATGGCCGACCCCAAGTGGGCTTTATCCTTTGCCAGGCAAATGAAATTCTTGAGCTCTGCCTTGGATGAGGAGGCCATGTTTCTTTACAAATTGCAAAACCTCCGGGCCTATAAAACCGAGCAGATCCGAAGAATTATCGACATGCTCGACGGGAGTTTCCCGAAAGACTAATGACCGACTTTTACCCAATCTCAATTTTTGCGTTATTTCTTCTTCTTTGTCTGAGGTGGCGAAAATGACTGATGAGGAAGTACAAAAGGTAAACCATGACAAACTCCTCGATGAGCTGGCCGACTTGTGCATTGACATGTTTTTGCAAAAGTTACACAGTGGTGATATTGTGAAAGAGAACTCACCGGATAAAGCTGTCGGCTTTTTTAACGGCCATCCCGGACATCAAGCTGACAAGCCTGGTGAGTTCAACCGGGGTGGCCATTTGAAGATATGGATGCGTTAATAGCAACCAGGTTCAGCGACGCTAAGCAAGTCGGTAACACTTCCACTTCGGTCCAACTGGCGGCGTGTAAAACTTATTGCGAGAGGATGGAATATAAGGTAGTGGGTACCAAGTCCTGGGAAGCTGAATCAGCCGGTGCTAGTAATGTAAAACGTATTGCAGAGTTGTTGGAATTTTGTAAGACCTATTCAGGTAAGGCCCAGATACTGATGGTTTTTAAGCTAGATAGGTTTATGAGAGATTCGGGTTCTCATTTCTACTTGAAAAATGAACTCCTGAAAATGGGAATTTCCCTCAGAAGTGCTACTGAAACAGCGGTAGACGATACCCCTACAGGTAAACTTTTGGAGGCTGTTTTAGCTGGGATTGCGGAATTCGATAATTCCATCAAAAAGGAAAGGGTTACCTTGGCTATGGAACGCTTGCTTGAACAGGGTATCTGGCCCTGGAAAGCTCCCACGGGCTATAAAAACAAGCTCACGGTTCACGGCAAGGCTGGAATATGCGAGATCGACACCGCTTGTGCCGAAGACATTAAAAGGATATTCGTTAAATTCGCTACCGGGAATTACAGCCAATCGGAGTTAAGAATGGAATTCAATAAAAAAAGAGTCACGGACTTCAAAGGCCGTCCCATTAAACTGTCTAAAATGAAAATCAGCCGTTTACTCAACAACAAGTTTTACATGGGGCTATTGGAGGTAGGTAGCTGGGGCAAAGAATATCCGGGAAAACACCAACCCCTCATTTCGGAATCGGTCTTCAACCAGTGCCGGCAAATACTTTCGACTTCATTGTTAAAAGGGTTACGCCACTTGACCGCTAATGAAGATTTCCCCTTAAGGGACCGCCTGTACTGCGACCGCTGCGGTAATAGAATGACAGCCGCCTGGTGCACCGGGAGGAATAATAAGAAATACGCAAAATACTATTGCCGGAACCATGACTGCACCAGTCTTTTAAAATCGGTTGATAAGGGCATCATGGAATCAGAGTTTTATTCCTTCCTAAAAACCGTAAGGCCGACTGAGACTGCGATAGAAAAGTTCAAGCAGCGGGTTCTTTCGCGCTATCAGATAAGGCTGTCTGAGTTCGAAACCGAATCCTCACGGCTAAGAAAACAGCTCGACCGGCTTGAAACCGATAAACAGCGGGTTATCGACATGGGCAAGAAACAAATCCTGGAAGACGAGGATACAAAACAAGAGTTGGCCAAGGTAAAAGCTGAGATTAACGCCGTTAAATTACAACTCAATGAATGTCACGACCAGGGCTTTCAGGTCGAGTATCTTTTAGAGTTCGCTGGGAATTTCCTTCGAAACATGCATGTAATATGGAATGAGGTTGATACTTCGGGTAAAATAAAGATACAACGGTTAATTTTTCCCAAAGGCATGTCTTACAAATTTCCCGGATTTGTCGAAACAAAATTGTCTCCGATATTTGCCTATATAAAGGGCGATTATGTGATACGCGGGAGGAGTGCTTCGTGACCCCGGCGGGAATCGAACCCGCGATTTCCTGGATGAAAGCCAGGCGTCCTAGGCCGCTAGACGACGGGGCCATTTTTTTACCCTGTCGTGTAGCCAGACTAGGAAGCCCTTCTTTAGGCGTCCTTAGCTCCGATATACATCGGAGCGGTCAAGCGTAGCGTCTGCCGCGCTGACGACGGGGCCAATAGGCAAATTTTACCAGCAGGAGTAAGATAAATACAGCCGATGGCCAAAAAAGTTATCAATTACCGGCAGGTTTTAAACCGGCTGGGAGTTGTTCTCCTGGCTTTTTCCCTGGCTGGAAATATTTTTTTATTAAAACATCAATCAACTGTATCCTCGACTCATCTGGTAACGGAAGTTCTGGACGGCGACACTTTCGTAACTGAAGATAAATCCATCATCAGGTTTGACAGTCTGGATGCACCGGAATTAGGCCGGTGTGGAAGCTTGCAGGCAAAGCAGGAGCTGGAAAAACTGATCTTGGGGAAAAGGGTCAAAATAGAAGCTGTCGTAAGGGATCCCACCGGCAGAGTGATAGCCACAGTCCGCCAAGGATCTTCATGGGTGGACGAAAAGCTAATTGCTTCCGGTTGGGTCAAGTACGCATCTACAACCATTGAAGGTCATGGGAAATTGAAATCTATCGATGACCAAAATGAGATATTAAAAATAGGGATTCATAGTAACCTATGTACACAATATGAGAACGCTTACAATCCGAAATGTAATATCAAAGGAAACATTGTTGACGAATGGACAAACAGGGGAGAGAAAATCTATCATTTACCGGGATGCGCGCAATACAAAAGCACTCGGATAGAAAAGTACCGGGGTGAAGAGTGGTTTTGTAGTGAAAAGGAAGCTGTCAAGGCAGGATATACAAAATCACAAGCCTGCCCCTGAGATGGAATATAGGAATAGATACGGTTATAATTTGAAAGGGCGTTTAGGGTGGGGGCGATACGACTGAAGCTGTATCTCCCCGCTCGCATAATTCGCGGGGCGATAGCTCAATCACGAGTTCCGCCCAGCGGAACGAGAGATACCCGGAGATCCTCACGATGAAATCGACGAGGTAGAGGTCGCCGCGTATGGTAGAGCACATTTAATAATGAAAATATTTGAAGCCCTTTGTGATCCTGGGGCGATAGCTCAATGGTAGAGCACCAGCCTTTTAAGCTGTGGGTTCTGGGTTCGAATCCCAGTCGCCTCACTATAAAGTCCCTGAAGTAAACGCTTCTAAAAAAGCTTAAAACCAAGGTTCAAGTTTACAAATACTAATAGCAGGTTTTTCCCCTGGTTTTGTTTTTACCTGCACGTATTTGGGTACTTCCCTACGACGTTCATACGTTACACATTCCGCACACACGCCTAAAACTATTGCTGTGCAAAATCCCCATCCAGGAAAATCCCCATAGTCATTCTGGGCCGTTACTCGACATTCTTGCCGCCCTTTCCATGAGCACATTCAGCTTTTATACTTGCCACATAGTAATTATACACTTCTTTTAATTAAATCATTACTTGCATAATGTGTTACATTAGACAGATGGAATTATATTAATGAAAGGAGGTGATAATAAATGAATGTTAAGAAAATTTTAGTAGGAGCAGCGTCCGGTGCTTTATTGCTCGGTGCCGCTATCGCTCCCGCTTTTGCAGCCGGTGGATTTGACGAATTCGGTTACAATTACAATGCTAGAGTATTTGTAGGTCCAGCTGATGGCGTGGATCGCGTCCTTGATAATAAGGTCTGGGGTGATCCTACATATGCCAATGACCATCTAGTCATGAAATGGAGCAAGGCTTGGAATGATGCCAGATTTAATGGTGCGCCTTGGACACCAGATGCCTGGGAAAATAACGAGTGGAATGGTGCGGTTCCCGGTGGTTCAGGCGAAGTTTGGCACTATAAAATAGTCTGGGTAGGTTCCGACTTAGAAGATAGTCCATACTGGAGACCTGGTGGTTATGCCGTCTGGGGACAATTTGAGGTAATTATGGATCAAGGTATTTCGGGTGGTTTACATACCTGGTTTGCCCACGCCAACCCTACAGGTTACGGAGCATATTAAATCCGTTAAACCTTAACAAACAACCCACCGCCTGAATATCGGTGGGTTGTTTTATTCTCAAAGATAACACCCTGGCGGTTGGGATTTATATTGGGTAATATAAAGAAGTATCTTTAAATTTATGTTAACCAGACTTCTTACCGGCACCGGTCTTTTTCCTCTTTCCGGCAACCTCTACCTCAACGACATTCTCGACATTCTCATCATCAGCCTTTTTCTCTATTCGCTTTTAATACTTTTCAAAAAAACCAGGACCATATCCATTATCCTGGGTCTGGTCATAGTTATCATTCTGTATATTTTTGCCCAGGTCTTCAATTTGTATCTGACTCTGCAGACTCTCCAGTACTTTGTGGGTGTTTCCGCTTTTCTTTTCGTCATCGTCTTTCAGCAGGAGATTCGCAAATATTTTGAACTGCTGGGACTGGCCGGTTCCCGCCAGATCAAAGTCGGTCCTTTACTGCAGAAATCCCCCTCCACAGCCGAAATTATCCAATCCTGTGTCAGGCTGGCCCAATCCCGGATCGGCGCACTGATCGTAGTCGCCGGCAAAGACAATTTGGACTCTTATATTTCCGGCGGAATCCCGCTTGACGGAATTATTTCGGAGGAAACTATCATGAGTATATTCGAGCCGCATTCCTACGGCCATGACGGGGCTTTGATCATTACCAAAAATCGCATCTCCCAATTTGGCGTGCATTTGCCTCTCTCCATCAACTTCAGGGAAATCGGCAAACACGGCACCCGTCACAGTGCGGGCTTAGGTTTATCGGAAAAAATTGATGCCCTCTCCATCATAGTTTCCGAGGAAAAAGGCACGATTTCGATTTGCCGTGACGGCAAAATGAAGACTATTGAAGATTTTTCCCTCTTAGAAAAAGAACTCGACAGATTTATCAAGTCCAAGTTTATGCCGCCTTCTGATGGCTTTTTTATCCGTTTGTTCAAAAAGGATTTATGGCTCAAATTATCCGCGATCCTGGTTACCAGCGTCATTTGGTTTTTCAGCGCTTACCGGGCCGAAATTGTCTACCGGGAGTATCAGGTGCCGGTAACTTTCGACAATTTACCCCGTGACGTTTTTATAGAAACATACAGTCCCAAGGAGATAACAATTTCCGTCAGCGGTCGGGGAGAATCAGCGTTTTTAAATCTTAAAAACTCCGTGTTTTCCATCACAGTGGATGCCTCCCGGCTCAAAAACGGTGTCAACGAAATTGCTCTCACCGAAAAAAATATTCTCCAGCCGGCTAACCTCAAAATAGACTCGGTTAACCCCTCTTCACTTCTTCTTACTGCCCGGAAACGCTTTCCGGTCCTGACTCCCGTAACCGCCAGCACCCGCGGTCAAGTCCCTCCCGGCTTCCAGCTTTTGTCGGTAGATATCAGTCCGCAGTCGCTGGAGCTTTGGTACCCTGAAAACTCATCTCCGTCGGCTCAGATTTCTACCGAAATCATTGACCTGTCCCGGTACCAGGAAACGGTGGTTATTCCGGTCGGAGTGGTCATTCCCGACCAAGCCAGTGTTCTGCTTGACAATCCTACGGTAAATGTTGGCTTGACCATCGAAAAAATATAAAGGTCATCCAGGAGTATAATTAATATTATGTCCAAGGCCCACAAAATCCTCCTCGGGGTTTACCTGGCTTGTGTATTCGTCTCCTTAATTGTTCTGGCCATACTGCTTCTTCCCCTCCCGTTAGGTTGGGTGAAATTATTAGCTAGTCTTCTTATATCACCTGTCGTCCTGGGCATTCTTTTTACTCCTTTTTTTCTGGTTTGGAATGACGAAACCAACCTCTCCGACCGGGCCAAATTGGTTATTTCCTTAGCCTACACCATTCTCTGGATCTCCGCCGCTTCCCTCTTTGTCTATCAGTTCATCAACACCCCCAAGCCTTTGCTCAACCCGGTTTTTACCTCTACTCTCACCCCGGATGAAATTATTATCTCCAATCCTGCATCGCATCCTTTCTACTCCTGTACTTTCTTTATTTCCGCTTCAGGTACCAGGCAGACTTACCAGTCATTCTTTACGCCTTTTATCCTGGAAAATTGTAAACGTCAGGGTACTGCCAAGCCTTTTCTGGAATGCCAAATTGACAATCGCATCAGTCTTTCACAGCTTTTTCCCAAGTCTACCACTCTGGACAAAATAGAGGCTGGTTCTGAAATCACTCTCAATTCTGACATATTTTACGCCGGTCAGACGCTTCCTTCTCTGAAATTTCTTTCTTCACATCAGCCGTCGGATATTTACTCCCTGTCCATTGTTTGCCAGCAGCCGAACGGGACAAAAATCTCCCAGACCTTAGTCTATTAGTACACGCACAAAAAATTACCCACAGTCGAAAACTCCTCCAGCCTCATTTTTGGCGAATAAAATGCCGACGCCGTCCCTCCGTCCAGGTTAATTGCGTTTTCCAGTTCCCATCCGAACATTTCTGCCGCTTCCCAGATTATGCTTGGCAACTCCTCCAGTCGCGGCCCGTCATAAACGGATTTACTGTCAAATATCGTCATTATTACCAGCTCACCTCCTCGTTCAATTCCTGCCGCCATCCTTCTGGCCGGCTTATCTCTGGCCATATTCAGTTCCAAGACTCTGGCTTCTTCTATCAGCAGCGGTCCCGCCTGGACAGCCCAGGTGATATCTTCTTGCGGCTCATTTCTGCCAATTCCGTAACCACCTCCGGCCGTTTTCCACACAAAACCGTTCAGCAAAGAGCTGGTTTTGCTCACAGACATTATAGCTCCGTCAATTACCAGTAGTCCCAATGCGTTTCCTGCTTCGTCGTAAAATCCTCCGTTTATTCCTGCTGTACATCCTTTGTCTTTTACCAGTTGAGTGGTTTCCGCTTTTTCAATCAGGTTATTTACCAGCTTTACCTGCTGCTGATTTGATATTTTATATTCCTCTACTCCGTACTCTATGCCGTTTCTGGTCAATATTTTATCCTTCCTGTCGGTTTTTGGAGTTGCCGACGCCGTTTCCACCGGCATCTCAGATACTTTTTTATTTATAGACTTCCAGCCATAAACTCCCGCAATTGCTCCGCTTAATATTACTAAAATAATTACCAGTTTGGCCATACTTGCCAAATAATAATAAAACATATACCATAATTCCGCCTATGAAAATTTTAGGAATAGACCCCGGGACGGCTACTACGGGCTTCGGGGTAATCGAAGTCAACGGCAGTCAGGATTATTGGCTGGTCGATTTCGGATTGGTGAGCACCAACAAAGATTTGCCTCATGGTCACCGCCTCAATCTTATTTATCAGGGTATCAGCGATATCATAGTCAAACACTCTCCGGATGTTATTTCTATCGAGCGGCTTTTTTTTGCCACCAATGCTCTCACCGCCATCAGTGTCGGCCAGGCGATAGGCGTGATCAAGCTGGCAATCGAGCACCACCATCTTCCGGTTTTTGACTACACTCCAATGCAGGTAAAACTCTACGTTGGAGGCTCCGGCAAAGCCGATAAGACAGTTATGAAACGGGCTGTCAAAAAGCTTCTCCGTTTCCGGGAGAAAAAGGGCACCAAATCCCACTTCGACGACATGGCCGACGCTCTAGCGTTAGCTATCTGCCACGCCCGTAAAACCTTTAACCCGGTTTTGTCATCGCGCTCGCGAAGCGCAAGGACATAGTCCTTGGCGAACTTGAGGGATCCCTTTTTTTGTAAAATAGATTTGATGTTTAGGCAATTTATTTATTCTTTTATTCGGATATTATTAGTTTTATGGGTTTTAGGATTCACGGTTTCAGTGGTCAATGCCATAGTTGACCCTCTTTCCGTTCCCAACAATCGCATCGGGGTTCATATTCTCGAACCTTCGGAAATCGCTTCCGCCGCCAGCCTGGTCAACAGTTCCGGCGGTGACTGGGGTTACGTCACCATTCCCTTAAGGGCTGACGACCGGGACTTTGATAAATGGTCAGAATTTTTTACCTCTGCCACCCGTCTCCATCTCATCCCCATTATCAGATTAGCCACCTTTGCCGCAGGTCCTACCTGGGTGGCTCCCACGGTTCTGGACTTAGTCGATTTTGCCAACTTCCTGGCTGGGATGCCCTGGCCGGTCAAAAATCGCTATGTCATCCTATTCAATGAGCCCAATCACGCCGCCGAATGGGGTGGCACAGTATCCCCGCTGCAATATGTCAATCTTCTCATCGATGCCCACTTGATATTCAAAAGCCGGTCTCAGGATTTTTTTCTTTTGACCTCCGGGTTGGATATGTCCGCGCCCACCAATCATACATCTCTGGACGCTTTGCAGTTTTACCGTGCTCTCACCCTGCTTCAGCCCCGTTGGTACAGCTTCATTGATGGCCTGTCTGTTCACGCTTATCCCAATCCCGGTTTCGCTTCTTCAGTCAATTCCACTTCCCGCTACGGTATTACCAGCTTCCGATACGAAACTCAGCTGTTGCGTCGACTGGGATTTCCCCCCAAACCCGTTTTTATCACCGAAACCGGCCGACCGGGTTCAGCAGATTATTTCCTACCTGCCTTGACTCAAATCTGGACTGACCCGGATGTTGTCGCCGTCACTCCCTTCCTGCTTTTTGCCGGTGCCGGTGAGTTTACCCGTTTTTCCTTGTTGGACACTTCCAAAAATCCTACCGCCGCCTACAATTCCCTATTAAATATCCCCAAAATTTCCGGTAGTCCTTTGTTGTCAGCTGTTTCTGCCCTCCGTCGCCTCTCCCTTTCCGGTGTCGAAATCAACGTTGAGATTGCCGATACACAGCCGCTGCGCACTGCCGGTTTGTCCGGCAGGTCGAAGCTGGACCCGGCAACCGGGATGCTGTTTATTTTTCCCGATTCTTCCCGGCATTCTTTCTGGATGCAGGGTATGAATTTTGCTCTCGACTTTATCTGGATTAAAGGGGGTAAAATTGTCCAGATTACTCCGGATGTTCCCCCTCCTTCCCAAACCGGCAATGTTCCCCGCCAGCTTACTCCCGATCAACCTGTAGACCAAGTTCTGGAAGTTCCCGCGGGTTTCACCTCCCTTTATGAAACCAAAGTCGGAGACGTTGTCAAAATCATTTCACCGTAAAAAAATTATGCTATACTTTAATCCAGAATGGAGGTGAGTACGTACGTCTAACCTCAAGGTAGGTTCTGTATCTCATTACTATGACCGCATCGGGGTAGCTGTAGTCGATTTAACCGGTGCACTGCATCACGGGGACCAAATATCCGTCACCGGACCCAATTCCTTCACTCAAACTGTCAGCTCTATGCAGGTTGAACATAATCAGGTTACTTCGGCAAAAAAAGGCGACACTATCGGTCTCAAAGTCGACCAGCCGGTCAAACCCGGTGACGAAATCATCAAAGTCTCCTGACTTTGATAAACCACTCTCATATGCGCTGGATTTCTGCTCCGGATATATCACGTCGGGTCAAACACTTGGCATTTCACTTGCCTTTTCCCCATCTTCACCCGGAACAAATATTTTGTTTCAGAAGCCAGGGTTCCAAAGGCCGGGCTACCGCCAGAATTTGGAGTTTGCCTGCCGTCTGGCAGCAGGCGTTAAATGTTTCAGCGGGTTATTGTTTGGAAGTCATTACCGAAAAATTTGACCGGCTCTCCCTTTCGGATCAGGAAAAAGTCCTCATTCACGAACTTCTTCACATCCCGAAAACTTTTTCCGGCGCCCTCGTTCCCCACCGTTCCCGCTTTGCCGGCCGCCGTACTTTCCGCCATTACCACGATGTTGTCGAATCTCTTTATCAAAAGCTTGTAGTCAAATCATTTACATGATCCCAAAAATTCAAGATTTTCTTAAAAATAGGGACCCCCAGCTTTGCGTCCTGGCCACCTCTTCTCTTACTGGAATCCCCCAATGCGCTGTTATGGGATACGCCGTCACCGACGACTTAAACTTAATTCTCTCTACTGACAAAACTTCACGAAAGGTTGTCAATATCAAAACCAATCCCCAAGTGGCATTAGTGTTTGGTTGGTTGTTTACGGAGCTAAACGTTCAGATACAAGGCGAAGCTCGGCTGATCGAAAGTGGACAGGAACTCAAAACGTGTGAAGAAATTTACTTTGCTTCTCATCCCGAATCTGTTGAGTTCAAAGGTTTGCCCGAAACTATTTTTATTAAAATTAAACCGCTTTGGCTCAGGCTCTCGGATTACTCTGTCGATCCGCCCCTGATCCAAGAGATGTCAATTTGATCTATGCTTATACTTCATGGTGAGGATCAGGTGGCTTCCCGGGAATTTTTTAATTCCCTCAAAACTCAAGCCGGGCAATCCGGCAAAAATATCCTGGAATATTCCGGGTTGGGTTTGAAAGTTACCGATTTGGTCACCGCTCTCAATACCTCTTCATTAACCGGAGCCGCAACCAGCATTTATATTACTGAACTTTTCACTCGCCGTACCGGGGCTGACCAACAGTCAATTATTCGGTATTTGCGTGACCATCCCGGCTGTGACGTTACTGTTTGGGAACCGAAAAATATATCAAACCAATTCAAAGAATTCCCCGCTTCTATCGTCCGTAAGTTTGATTTACCGAAATTTATTTTCAAATTTTTGGAAAATTTATCTTGGCCTTCCTTACGCTTGGCTCTGAATACATCCGACCCTGAATTGATTTTCCATCTTCTGGTAACCCACGTTCATAAGCTGATTATTGCCAAAGACGCCGCCGGTGACTTTCCTTCCTGGCAGGCAGCTAAACTCAAAATCCAATCCTCCAAGTATACTTTCGATGAACTAATAACGATGAACGATGAACTCTTATCCATCGACTTTCACCTGAAAACCTCCCAACTTCCATATGACCTGAACACTGCCCTAGAACTTTGGTTAATGAAAAACATCTCCCCCTCTTACGGCGAAGACACGACCGAAGGAAGAATTTAAGAGGGGGACAAAGGGGGAGTTATTTCTTATTTTGCTCTTGAGTTATAGGCAGTCAAACTATAAACTAAAGGTATCTCATTTCAGGCCCCTCTCCTTAAATTAGGAGAGGCGAACGGAAGGGGTGAGGTTCTGCCTATGAAACTTTTTGGCACCAGCGGCATCCGCGGTCCGGCTGACACCTTGTTTACCGATGATTTCTGTCGCCGTCTGGGTTTCTCTTTCGGTTCCTGGCTCATCTCTCAGGGTAAAACCGGGTTTATTGCCGTGGCGATGGATCCCAGAGACTCCAGCCCCCGCATCAAGGCCGGTCTGATTATTGGTTTGTCAGCCTGCGGTTGGGAAATCGAGGATCATGGCGTTATTCCTACTCCCGCTTTGACTTATTACACCCAGAAATCAGCTCATATCGGCGGCGGTTTGATGGTCACCGGCAGTCACATTACCGCCGACTTAAACGGGGTCAAACTTTTTGTAAACGGCGAAGAAGTTACCAAAGACCACGAACCCCAAATCGAAGCCTCTTTTTCCCAATCCGTGCCTCCCGGGGATCCGTCTTCTTTAGAGCCTGTGGTTACCGCCAGCAATGCCGCCAGGGATCTATATTTGGACCTTCTCAAAAACTTGGCCGACCTGCCCTACCCCAAATGGAAAATAATTTTAGACACCGCCAACGGTACCCAGACCCAAGTCATGCGCCAGCTTCTTCCGGATCTGGGTTTGGATACAGACTGCACCGGTGATTGTGACATCCAGTCTCCCTATTTCGTCCCCCGGGATACGGAGACCCAAAATTCTTTCACCGATCTCATCCGTCATCTCCTGTCTTCTCATGCCGATCTGGGGGTTGGTTTTGACGTCGACGGAGACCGGGTCATTTTTATAGACGAAAAGGGCCGTTACGTTCCCGGCGATTTTTCTTGCTCCCTGCTTGCCCTTGCCAGTGACTCAGCTTCCATTGTCACTCCTATCAGTACTTCAGACGTCGTGGATGAAATAGGTAAAAAAGTCTACCGTACTCCTGTCGGTTCGACGTTTGTCATCGCCGCCATGAAACGCTTCGGGGCAAAGTTTGGTTTCGAGCCCAACGGAGGGGGAATTAGTTCTGAAATACTTTACGGCCGCGACGGCGGCACTACTCTGATAAAGCTTCTCAACCTCCTCAAAAACCAAAAGTTATCCCTCTCGTCTGCGCTGGACACCCTTCCCAAATATCATCTCTTTCGTGACAAACTGGATTGTCCTTTTTCCCGCTACGATGATGTTTATCAAAAAGTCAAACAAAAATATTCCCGTTACCCCATCAATTCTCTGGATGGCCGGAAAATTGATTTCGGCGATCACAATTGGCTTCTTTTCCGCGGTTCCGGCAACGCACCGGAATTCCGGATTTTTTCCCAAAGTCCGGATGTCAACCAGGCTGCCCGTCTTGCCCGGGAAGGCCTGTCACTGGTCAAAAGTGTCCTTCATCCCGACTCTTACCGTATTCCTTCCCCGGACATTCTTTCCGATCAGCTGATCAGACTTGATAGCCTCCGCGTAGGCGATTCTATTACCGCCTTTCCCGACCAGTGTGCCCAGGTAATAAAAGACATTAGCCTCCAGCACCCCCCTGCTTCCTGCTCTTTGGTTGACAATATTGTGGTTTCCGGTATGGGTGGCTCCGCGTTGGGCGGCCGGGTGCTTGCCAGCCTGGAACGGCAGGTTCTTAAAGTTCCTTTAGTCATCTCCACCGAATTCCACCTCCCCAATTTTGTCGGCCCCAAGTCCCTGGTGGTCATTTCCAGCTATTCCGGCAATACCGCAGAATCCATATCCGCCTTAGCCGAAGCACGGGCTAGAAATGCCCAGGTCTACATTTTAGCCAGCGGTGGCAAATTGGCCCAAATTGCCAAAAAAGACAATCTTCCCGCATATATTTTCGATCCGCTTCACAATCCCTCAGGTCAGCCCCGCATGGGATTGGGTTACAACATTATTTCCCTGGTTTCTCTTCTTTCCCGCTGCCGACTCATTAACTCGCTTCCCGAATTAAATCGTCTGCCGCAATTTCTAAAGGATCGCCAAGCCCATTCCGCTGAATTCTTCGCTCTGGCAGTCAAGTTAACGGCGAAAATTCCGGTTTTGATTGCCGCCGAACATCTCAAAGGCGCGGCTCACTGTTTTCGTAACCAGCTCAACGAAAATTCCAAGACTTTTGCCTGCCTGTTTGACTTGCCGGAAGCCAACCACCATCTTCTCGAAGGTTTAACACTGCCCAAAACCAATCCCCAAAATCTCCAGTTTATTTTTCTTTACTCTGACTACTATCAGGAGCAGATTAAAAAAAGGTTCACCTTAACTTCTCAGGTTATCCAAAAAAACAGTCTTCCCAGCCTCACTTTTTCTCCTTCAGGCCCAAACCCTCTCTTCGAGACTATGGATATGATTCAGTCCGGCAGTTACATCGCCTATTACCTGGCTTTAATAAACCGCATTGACCCGGGTCCCATCCCCTGGGTAGACTGGTACAAAGACCAAATAAATAATATTCAATTATAAGTGTTCAATGAATAAAAAAGTCTTCACTAACCAACTTTTGAGAAGCACCACCTCAATTGGTGCTAACTTCGAAGAAGCCACTGAGTCACAAACAGGCAAAGACGTCATTTATAAACTGTCCGTGGTAAAAAAAGAGGCCAAAGAAAACCTTTATTGGTTAGATTTAATCTCAGAAGCCTTTCCTGTCTTGAAAGTAAATTGTGCCACTCTTTTACAAGAAAACGTCGAGCTTATAAGAATATTTGCCTCAATTATTTCCAAGAAAAAAGCAAATCTTAATTATTGAACATTGAATACTGAACATTGAATATTAAAGTATGAAATACATTCGTTGGTTTAAAGATTTGCGAAAAGTTGACATAGTAATTGCCGGTGGTAAAGGCGCCAACTTGGGTGAGCTTACATCCGCCGGAATCCCTGTCCCCCCCGGTTTCGTCGTTCTCTCTTCGGCTTATTTTGCTTTTCTTGACCACAATCAAATCCGCCTCAAACTGCATAAATTACTATCTGCGGTCGATGTTTCTGATTCTGCCCAGCTCCAAAAAGCTTCTCTGGCCGTAAAACATCTGTTGGATAGTGCCGTCATTCCCTCTGAAATTGCCAGGGAAATATTTTTAGCCTACGCCCGGCTTTCGCAAGGTAAAAGTCGTTATTCCGTCGCCGTCCGTTCTTCCGCCACTGCCGAAGACCTGCCCGACGCATCGTTTGCCGGACAGCAGGAATCATTTCTCAACATAACGGGAGACGCCAATGTCGTTCTCAAAGTCAAACAATGTTGGTTATCCCTTTTCAGCCCCAGGAGCATTTTCTACCGGGTCCAGAAAAAATTCGATCACTTCAAAGTCGGCATCGCTGTTCCGGTCCAGCAAATGATCCAGTCGGAAGTCAGCGGCGTCATGTTTACCGTCAATCCCATTACTTTAGACAAAGACAATCTTGTCATCGAAGCGGCTTACGGATTGGGAGATTACATTGTCCAGGGTGTGGTTACTCCGGACCATTACGAAATCAGCAAATCTTCAGGTCATATTCTGCAAAAACGTATCTCTATCCAGAAGGTAATGGAAACAAAAACCTCTTCCGGAGTCAAATCCTCCCCGGTCCCTGTCCGGCTTCAGGACAAGCAAAAGCTGTCCGATCATCTCATTCTCCAGCTGGCAAATTTAGGCAAGCAAATACACCGGCACTATTTTTTTCCTCAGGATATTGAATGGGCTCTGGCCAAAGGCAGCCTATACATTACTCAATCCCGTCCGATTACAACTTTAGTTAGTGAAAAGCCCCAAGCAAAGAACTTAGATCAATTGGGGCAATTAGAAATTCTACTAAAGGGTGCTCCCGCCTCTCCCGGTTTAGTCACCGGTCACGTCAGATTGGTTCCCGATATCCGCAATTTAAGTCGTGTCAAACCCGGTGATATTCTGGTTACGGATATGACTACACCAGACTTCGTTCCGGCTATGAAAACTGCAGCCGGTATTGTCACCAACCGCGGCGGCCAGACATCCCACGCCGCTATCGTTTCCCGCGAACTGGGAGTGCCCTGTGTCGTCGGCACATCAACTGCTACAAAAATTCTTACCGATGGTATGGTTGTCACCGTCAACGGCACTACCGGTGAAATTTTCAAGGGCGGTTTGATTCGCCCCTCCGTCCAGCTTCCGTCTGCAAAATCCGGTCTCCCGCCCCCGGATTCCCGCCTCAAAACCGCTACCAAAGTTTTTGTCAATCTGGCAGAACCCGACCTGGCTCCAAAAATTGCTTCCACCCACGTGGACGGGGTAGGTCTCCTGCGGGCTGAATTCATGATTGCCGGAATCGGCATTCACCCCAAGAAATTAATTGCCGATGGCAAAAGCCGGGTATTTATCAACCGCCTGGCTCGGGATCTTACCGTCTTCTGCCGTGAATTTAATCCGCGCCCTGTCATATATAGGGCTACCGACTTCAAAACCAATGAATACCGGTCTCTCAAAGGCGGTGACAAATTCGAACCGGTCGAATCCAATCCCATGCTGGGATTCAGGGGTGCGTATCGTTATATCAAAAATCCGGACGTCTTCAACCTGGAGCTGGAAGCCATCAAGCAGGTGCGGCAAAAACATCAGTTAAAAAATCTGCATCTCATGATTCCCTTTGTCTCTCATGTCCGTGAGCTGGTCGAAGTAAAAAAACTTGTCGCCTCAGCCGGCCTGTATCGTTCCAGTTCATTCCGGCTTTATATGATGGTGGAAATCCCCGCCAACGTCATCCTTCTTGATGATTTTATCGACGTCGGCATAGACGGCGTCTCTATAGGTAGCAATGACTTAACCATGCTCATTCTGGGCGTTGATCGGGACAATGCCGAGGTGGCTTCACAATTCTCAGAACTGGACCCGGCCGTTCTCTGGGCTTTGAAAAAAACTGTTACCACTTGCGCCAGACGAGGAATTTCCTGCGGTATATGCGGCCAGGCCCCCAGCGACTATCCCGATTTGGTGGAAAAACTGGTCACCTGGGGAATCGACAGTATTTCCGTCAATCCCGACGCTATTGCCCGTACCCGCGAAATTGTATACCATAGTGAGTTGAAACTACTTAACAAAAAAACCCCTCAGAGTTAAACCATGGCTAAATTAAAAAATTTATATGCCCGGGAAATTCTCGATTCTCGAGCCACTCCCACTATAGAAACTGTAGCCGTCCTTGAATCGGGTCATTACGGTGTTTCTTCAGTTCCTTCCGGAGCTTTAAGCCCCACCGGTACTTACGAATCTATAGAGCTTAGGGATAATGATCCCAACCGTTATTTCGGCAAAGGTGTATTAAAAGCGGTAGGTTATGTCAATCAGGAAATTTCTGCCCGGCTTTTGGGTCAGGAATTCACCTCGCTTTCTCAAATAGATACCTGGCTTACCGAACTTGACGGCACTCCCAACAAAAGCCGTCTTGGGGCCAACTCTATTCTCAGCGTCTCCATGGCCTCAGCCAAAGCTTTGGCTTCCGCCGTAAACACTCCCTTATATCGCTATCTTGCCACTATCGCCGCAAACACTTCCCCTCTGTTTATTCCTACTCCCGTCTTCAATATGATCAACGGCGGCCGTCATGGCGCGGGTAATCTTGATTTTCAGGAATTCCATATCATCCCCAACAAGAGTATCGGCAGTTTTGCCTCTCAGCTCCAAATCGGAGCGGAGATTTACCATACCATCAAAAATCTCCTCTCCCGCCGGGGAGCTATCCATAGCGTCGGTGATGAAGGCGGGTTTGCTCCCAATTTATTTACTAATCTCGACGCGCTGGAAATTCTCTCCCAGTCTATTATCGAGTGTCACAAAAAACCGACAGTGGATGTCGAACTGGGTCTTGATATTGCCGCCAATTCCTTTTTCCAGGACGGTAAATACATTATCAAAGACCGGTCGTCTCCTATGGAATCTGCTGAATTTATCGATTATTTGCACGACCTTAACAATCAGTACCATCTCAAACTTCTGGAAGATCCCCTCCATGAAGACGATTGGAAAGGCTGGATCCAGTTAACCCAGGATCTGGGAAGCACGACCACCATCGTCGGGGATGATTTTTTGGCCACGCACAAAGACAAAGTCACTAAGGCTATCTCGGAAAAAGCCTGCACCGCCGCTATTATCAAGCCCAATCAGGTCGGAACTGTTACCGAAACCATAGCGGTTGCCAAGACTGCTCGGGATGCGGGCTGGAAAATCAATGTTTCTCACCGTTCCGGTGAAACAAATGACACTTTTATCGCCGACTTTGCCGTAGGCATCGGCGCCGATTATGCCAAGTTCGGAGCTCCCGCCCGGGGGGAGCGCGTCGCTAAATACAATCATTTTCTTACCATCGAGGCAGAATTAGCTCAAAACCGCTCTTAAAGTGTGATATTTCTATGCCTGGTCCTGTCAAACCGGTAGTCCTAACCATCTTAGACGGCTGGGGAATCGCTCCCCCTGGTCAGGGAAATGCCGTTTCTTTATCTAACACTCCCAATATCTCTTCTCTTAGTTCCGCCTATGTGCATACCCAGCTCATTGCCCATGGTGAATCTGTCGGCTTGCCCAAACGCGAGCCCGGAAACACCGAGACCGGCCACCTGAATCTGGGTGCCGGCCGCATAGTTTATCAGGACTTGCCCAGAATCAACATGTCTGTAGCCGACGGTAGTTTTTTCCAAAATCCCGCACTTCTGGCCGCGGCAAACCATGTAAAGAAAAAATCCTCCCGTCTCCATCTCCTGGGTCTGATCGGCGGTGGGGGAGTCCATTCCGATTTGTCACATTTTTTTGCCCTCCTGCGTTTTTGTCACGAACAGCAAATTCCCCAGGTTTTTCTCCACCTGTTTACCGACGGCCGTGACTCTCCCCCCTCCGCCGCCATGACTTATGTAAAACAGTTGCAGACCGTTATGACCCGGGAGGGCGTGGGTAAAATAGCCTCTGTTATGGGCCGCTATTATGCTATGGACCGTGACTTTCGCTGGGATCGGACAGCCAAGGCCTATTCGCTTCTCACCGCCGGAATCGGTAATAAAGTCACTTCGATCGAATCAGCTATTTCCGCCAGTTATGTTTCCAACCTGACCGACGAGTTTATAGAACCGACTGTAATAGTCAACCCCGATTCGACCCCCGTAGCTTTAGTGGCAAATTCCGACGCCGTTATCTTTGTTAATTTCCGGATTGACCGTCCCCGCCAGCTCACCAAAGCTTTTGTCCTGCCTGATTTTGAAAAAACTGCCAATACTACCGGTTTCGACCCTTATGCCATCAAGTATCTCAAAAAACATGAGATCGATGCCGCCCAATTCAGCAAACAGGCTCCTTTTACCCGCAACGTTAGGCTCAAGGATCTGCTCTTTGTCACCATGACCGAGTATGAGTCCAATTTGCAGGTTTTAGATGCCTTCCCGCCCCAGGTAGTGGAAAATCCATTAGGCCGTGTAGTCTCCGATCACAATCTGCGCCAGCTCCGAGTTTCCGAGTCCGAAAAGGAAAGGTTCGTTACTTACTATTTCAACGGCCTCAGGGAAGACCGCTTCAGCGGCGAAGACCACATTATTATTCCTTCCCCCAAAGTATCCACTTACGACAAACAGCCTGAAATGTCTGCCCGGATTTTAACCGACCGGGTATTAACTGAAATCAGAAACCCCCGTTACGATCTGATCGTTATCAATTACGCCAACCCGGATATGATCGGCCACACCGGAAATATAAACGCCGCCGTCAAAGCCTGTGAAGCAGTAGACAGCTGTCTGGGTGATTTAGCCTCCACGGTTATTGGAGCCGACGGTATTCTGATTATTACTTCGGATCACGGTAATGCCGAGGAGATGATAAACATGGCTACCGGCGGTATCGATACCGAACACAATTCCAATCCTGTCCCTTTTATCGTAGCCGCCAACAGCTATCGCTTTTCCGCCCAAATCCCCCAGGGTATATTGGCTGATGTCGCTCCCACCGTCCTGTCACTGATGCACATCCCCATCCCCATCAACATGACCGGTAGAAACCTCCTCTCCTCCCTCCCCTCATCCTAAACATCACACACAAACATCACACACCCGGTGTGTGATTATTATACTCAGGCACATACACCAATACCGTAACCTCACCTTTAGCCTTCGTTGTTTCAGCTAAATAGTCTTCACCCTTCAAAAAACTTTCGTGAATTTTGGTCATCTCAGCAGCCACTACTACTTCTGCTTCCGGGTATCTTCCCTTAAGCGTCTTAAGCAACTTGGGCAACCTCACTGGAGATTCATAAATCACATGGGTCATGCCGGGGTTTAAATCCCAATCTTTTGGCAAAAATCCCCAAAACATGAATTTATTGGTGGGCAAACCTGATGCCGATAGTGCCGCAGCCGCAGCAAATGGACCAGGAATAGGGACAACCTTAAATCCTGCCTTCCTGGCCGCTCTGACGACCTTAAAACCCGGATCAGACAGTAGGGGAGTACCGGCATCACAAAGCAGTGCCACATCTCCCCGAGCCAGCTCCTCCAACACTCTGGGGACCATCATAACCTCGTTGAAATCCCGAACTGAAATAAATTTTTTTGTAAATAACTCCCCCTGGCGTCCCCCTCGTAAATTAAGAGGGGGATCATAGGGGGTGATACCTATAATTCCAGAATATCTCTCTCTCAAAATCTTCACTAATTGCCCAGTTCTCCGCGTATCTTCGCAAGCGATTACCGGTACCCCCAAAAGGGTCTTTATCGCTCGCAGGCTTATATCTTCCAGGTTCCCGATCGGGGTTGCGACTATATACAATATACCCATAAATCGTTTACCATTATAACTTGTGATTGATTTTTTTCTCCATATAGATGTCCATCTGGGTGAGTTGATTTCTCACTATGGCCTGTTCGTTTACGTCATACTTTTCTTTATCATTTTTCTGGAAACCGGTTTTGTGATCACTCCCTTTCTACCCGGTGACAGCTTGCTCTTTGCCGCTGGTGCTTTTTCCGCCTTAGGCTCTCTTAATATTTACCTCATATTGTTTTTGCTTTTTACAGCCGCCGTTCTGGGGGATACTGCCAACTACTGGATCGGTCATTTCTTTGGACAAAAAATTATTGCCCACCCCAAAATTCCTATCAATCAGCAACATATTGACCAGACTAACGCTTTTTTTGCCAAATACGGCACCAAGACCATTTTTCTCGCCCGTTTTGTACCTATCGTGCGCACTTTCGCTCCTTTTATTGCCGGAATCGGCAAAATGCATTATTCCAAATTCATTACTTACAATATATTTGGAGGCCTGGTTTGGGTTTTTTCTTTTACCCTCGCCGGTTATTTCTTCGGCAACCTCCCCTCCGTAAAAGACAATTTTTCCATCGTCATCTTGTTTATTATTCTCATCTCAATCCTGCCCATGCTCTACCACTTCCTTCTCACCAAAATCCGTCACTAAACTCTAATTCACTACCCCGTACCTTCTGATAACTCCCACCACTTTTCCTTGAATTCTCACTTTATCACCGGCCACGAAAATAGGTGACATAGTAGAATTTGCAGGTTCCAGTCTGACCCGGGTGGCTTCCCTAAAAAACCTCTTCAGCGTGGCAAACCCGTTATCCAGAAGGGCTACGACCACTTCTCCGTCTCTTGCCGTCTCCGTCTGTTCTACCACTACGTAATCCCGGTCGTATATCCCGGCCTCTATCATCGAGTCGCCTTTTACCTGCAGCACAAAACACCGTTTCTTGGGTGATACCATCGCCGGCGGAACGCCGAAAGTTGCATTCGGGTCCGTAAACGGCTCAATCGGTGATCCGGCCGCGATAAAACCCAAAATCGGCAGCTCCACTGCCACCATCGAACTTGATCTTTGCGCTGTTTCTTTATCCAGAATATCTATACCCCTGACCGATCCTTCAAATCTTTTAATTACTCCTTTTTTTACCATTGCTCCCAGGTGTTCATGCACTGTCGCCAGGGATGATACTCCCAAAGCGTTAGCAATTTCCTGCAGGGTAGGGGAGTAGCCGTTTCTTTGGATATACTGGGCGATAAAGTCCAATATTTGCCTTTGCCTGTTATATAACGTTACCGGCATTATTACTATTAAAACCGAAGTTATCCCAAATGTCAAGTGTATGCAAATCTTAAGGCTTACTCCTCCCACCAGTGCCATAATCCCCTCAACCACGTTCCCGGGTTAAACCCCATCTTGCGGCTTAGTTCAGAATGATCAATTTCCAAAATCACTTTCGCACTCCCATTACTGCCATTCATTCTAATTTGCACCTTTCCGCCGCGTCCACCGTTAATCCTAACTTGATCAGAGATTAACGATGCCACCTGCGCAGCCGCTAAAATCTCCGCATCTGAAAAAACATTTCTTTCCGTGGCCCCATTATGCAAACTTCAGTAAAATGGGTATATCACCCTTTTTTTTACATTCAAGCCAATATATAATTACCGAAACATACCCAAATACCATGTTCAAACTCAAATCTCCCTACCAGCCTACCGGTGATCAGCCCCGGGCGATCCAAAAACTAATTTCCGGCCTGAAAGCTGGCGCCCGCCACCAGGTACTATTAGGTGTTACCGGCTCCGGCAAGACTTTCACCATGGCCAACGTCATCCAGGCTTTAGCTAGGCCGACTTTGGTAATCTCCCACAACAAGACTCTGGCGGCCCAACTCTATCAGGAATTCAAGGAATATTTTCCCGAATCTGCCGTTTCTTACTTCGTTTCTTATTACGATTACTATCAACCCGAAGCCTACCTGCCCGCCACCGATACTTATATTGAAAAGGAGACCGATATCAACGCAGAAATCGACAAGCTCAGGCTGGCCGCCACCACCAATCTTTTGACCCGCCGCGATGTGATTGTTGTGGCTTCGGTTTCCTGTATTTACAACCTCGGCTCACCGGTGGAATACGGCAAGTCTATTTTAGAGCTTGCCGTTGGGTTGAAAGTCACCAGGAATCAAATCGTTATGCGTTTAAATGATCTCCAATACTCCCGCTCGGATTTCGATTTTCGCCGCGGTACTTACCGTCTCCGCGGTGATATCATTGACATTTTTCCGGCCTACGAGGATACATCTGTTCGCATTCATCTTACCTCGGATGTAATCAGCAAACTGGAAAAAATCAACTCTCTAACTGGTGAAACGATATCCAACCCTAGCGCACCCCCTCTTACGGCGAAGACACGAGCAGATGGCGAGAAATTAAGAGGGGGTGAAGGGGGAGTTATTATTTACCCCGCCAAACACTACCTTGCCCCTCAAGAAAACCTCGAAAATACTTTTTCCCAAATTCGCCTCGACCTCGATCTTCAAGTTTCCAGCCTCAAAAAATCCGGCAAACTTCTTGAAGCCCACCGCCTCAACCAGCGTGTCACCTACGATCTCGAAATGATTGCTCAGTTGGGATACGTCAACGGCATCGAAAACTATTCCCGCTATTTCGATGGCCGGTCTCCCGGTGATCCTCCGTATTCGCTACTTGATTATTTCCCCGCAGATTATCTGCTTATCATCGACGAATCTCACATTTCCATTCCCCAAATCAGGGGGATGTATCATGGGGACCAATCCCGTAAACAGACTCTCATAGATTTCGGTTTCCGCCTCCCCTCCGCTTTGGACAACCGCCCGTTAAAGTTCGAGGAGTTCATACGGCGAATGGGTCCTGCGATTTACACCTCCGCCACTCCCAATGACTGGGAGCTGTCCCAGAGCACCGGCCATGTAGTCGAACAGCTCATCCGCCCCACAGGTCTGGTTGACCCCCAAATTACGGTTTTACCCGCCACCGGCCAAATTCAGGATCTGATATCCAGGATCCGGGATCTGACATCCAAAGGTCAGCGCGCGCTTGTGACCACTCTCACCAAGCGTATGGCCGAAGACTTAGCAGATTATTTAAAAGAGCAGGGTATCAAAGTCCATTATCTTCATTCGGATGTCGATACCCTGGAGCGTCTGGATATTCTTTCAGATCTGCGTGGCGGCACTTACGACGTGGTCGTGGGCATTAATCTCCTTCGGGAAGGCCTGGACCTGCCGGAAGTTTCCTTAGTTGCTATTCTCGACGCCGATAAAGAAGGTTTTTTGCGCTCCAAGACTTCCCTTATTCAGACCATGGGTAGAGCCGCCCGTCATGAGCAGGGCCGGGTGGTGATGTACGCGGATTCCGTCACCGCGTCTATGGCGGAGGCGATCTCCGAAGTATCCCGCCGGCGTGACATCCAGCTCGACTACAACCGTAAACAACATATTACTCCTGTCAGTATTACCAAGCCCATCCGAGATCGGATTGTGGAAAAAGTTATTGATACACCTGTCAAATTCGATCCCCGCGATATTCTTTCCGGCAAAACGACGGATGTGGTAGACGTCGACCCGGATAAATTTGCCCAGCTGGTCCCTTCGGACCAAACCAGGTTAATAAAAATCATGTCCCGCCAAATGCGTCTTGTCGCCGGGGAATTGGATTTCGAGACCGCCGCCCGCATCCGCGACAAAATCCAAGATCTCAGTCATCACCCCTAAACTTATTTTTTCTTTCTCCTCACGAAAAATTCATCGACTTCTTTCAAACCTCTCCCGATAAAAACACCGGGTGCTTCAAATATCTCATAAGCACCAACAAAACCCACCATTAACGACGCTAATGCGGTAACTGCAATCACCGATAGATACCTTCCTTCTTCGGACAATTCCGCCGCTTCTCTTCTCCACTTTCCTATCAGATATCCCGTATCTTGAAACAATTCTGATGCCATTTGTTTCCAATCATACCATGTCCTAAATATTCTTCAGAAAAATCTTGACAACTTCCTACTCTCTATGGGATAAAATACAAATGCCGTCTGCCGAATTTTGCAAAAATTGGTCCCCCAAGACCCCTTTTCACCGCGATCAGGTTAATCAACAGCAACCACCGCCCAAAAAAAAGCCCGAGTGTCAAAAAAAACATGTCACCCGCGACCACCGCTGCAAAAAACCTCCTAAATAAGTTGTCTCCTGCCACTTGAACAAAACCCGAAACCCGCTGTAAAATAAGTACTTCTATTTTTCACTAACCATCTCCCCCTCTTACGGCGAAGACACGACCGAAGGGAGAAATTAAGAGGGAGATTGGAAACTTATGCCTGACTTCATTCACATTCGCGGCGCCCGCGAACACAACCTAAAAAATGTCGACATCGACATCCCCAAAAACAAGCTGGTGGTTTTCACCGGTTTATCCGGTTCCGGTAAAAGTTCTCTGGCTTTTGATACTATTTATGCCGAAGGCCAGCGCCGCTATGTCGAGTCTCTCTCCTCTTATGCCCGCCAGTTTTTGGGCATCATGGACAAACCTGACGTGGACCAAATTACGGGCCTTTCTCCCGCTATTTCAATCGATCAGAAGAGCGCTTCTCACAATCCCCGGTCCACCGTCGGTACCGTTACCGAAATCTATGACTATCTCCGTCTCCTGTTTGCCCGGATCGGACACCCACACTGTCCTGTCTGCGGCCGCGAAATATCCCGTCTCTCCGTCCAGCAGATAGTGGATAAAATTCTCCAATTAGGTCAATTAGAAATTAGCAATTCCAAAACCGCCAGGTTCCTTCTCCTTTCTCCCGTTGTCCGGGACAGAAAAGGGGAGTTTACGGAGCTTTTCAGTAGTCTTCGCCAAAAAGGTTATACCCAGGTTCGCATCGACGGTCAGATCATGGGTCTGTCTGATGATATTTTCCTTCTAAAAAACAATAAACACACCATCGACGTCGTTATAGACAGACTGGTAATTGATAAAAAAAATCTTGATCAAACCACAAAAGTCCCCCCTCTTACGACGAAGACACGAGCAGAAGGCGATAACTTAAGAGGGGGAGAAGGGGGAATTATAAGCAGTGACCTCCGCACCCGTCTCTTCGATTCCGTCGAGCAGTCCACCAAACTTTCAGAGGGATTATGTATTTTAGCCCAGGTCCTGGACAAATCTTTTGATCTGCCCGAGAAACCAAAGGTATTAAAAGATCATCTCTTTTCCGAACGTTTCTCTTGTCCCTTAGACAACATGTCCCTGCCGGAAATAGAACCCCGGATGTTCTCTTTCAATTCACCTCACGGCGCCTGTCCTACCTGCACCGGCTTGGGAACATTACTCAAAATCGATGACCGTCTTATCCTCAACCCCAATCTCACCATCAGTGAGGGCGGTGTTCTGCCCTTTGCCAATATTTTTTCTTACGATTCCTGGTTCGCCCGCAAAGTCAGCCAGGTTATTCCCATCCGTATCCCTATCAAAGACCTCACCCCGGCTCAAAATAATTACCTTCTTTATGGTGATAGGTCGAACAACTGGGAAGGTGTCATTCCCAATCTTACCCGCCGTCACAAACAGACCCAGTCCGATTTCATCCGTATGGAAATCGAAAAATTCATGCGCAAGGAAATCTGCCCTTCCTGTCAGGGGGCCCGTCTTAAGCCGGAAGCACTGGGAGTCACCATATTTGGGCAATCGATTGTAGAAGTTACCAGCCTATCAATTTCCCAAACCTTAGAATTTACCAAATCTCTTATTAATAACTTCCCCTTACGTCCCCCTCTTACGGCGAAGACACGAGCAGTAGGCGAGAATTTAAGAGGGGGATCAGAGGGGGTGTTATTGAACAGCCGTGAACAGGCGGTTTCCACCCCTATTATCAAAGAAATAGCCGAGCGCTTAAATTTCTTAAAATCCGTAGGTCTGGATTATCTGACTCTTGACCGTCCCGCCAATACCCTTGCCGGCGGAGAATCCCAGCGTATCCGCCTGGCTTCCCAGATCGGCAGCGGCCTATCAGGAGTTCTCTACGTTCTTGACGAGCCCTCCATTGGCCTGCATCAGAGAGACAATCGCCGCCTTATTGACACCCTAAACCGCCTTCGGGATTTGGGCAATACGGTCATTGTGGTCGAGCACGACCGGGAAATGATGCTCTCCAGCGACTGGATTATCGACTTCGGTCCGGGTGCCGGTGATCACGGGGGCAGAGTTATCGCTTCCGGTACCCCGGCCCAAATCATTCGTAACCCGAAATCATTAACCGGTCAATATTTATCCGGGAAAAAATCCATAACCTTCACTAATAACTCTCTCTTGCGTCCCCCTCTTACGGGTAAGACACGAGCAGAAGGCGAGACATTTAGAGGGGGATCGGAGGGAGCGTTAAAAGTCGTAGGTGCTTCCGAACACAACCTCAAGGAGATTGATGTCGAATTCCCTCTAGGCAAATTCATCGTCGTGGCCGGTGTCTCCGGTTCCGGTAAATCTACTCTGCTGATCGATATTCTTTACCAGGCTCTTGCGGCAGAATTAAATCCCGACCACAAAGAAAAACCCGGCAAATTTAAGAATCTGGAACTATCCGGATTGAATGATCCAAATGAACAAATGGTTAAATGGATAAACCGGGTTATACTCGTAGATCAGTCTCCTATCGGCCGCACGCCCCGCTCCAACCCTGCGACCTATACCGGTCTTTTTACCCCTATTCGGGAGTTGTTTGCCCATACTCCCGAAGCCCGTGTCCGGGGTTATCTTCCGGGCCGTTTCTCCTTCAATGTCAAAGGAGGCCGCTGCGAAAATTGCCAGGGTGAAGGTCAGATAAAGATTGAGATGCAATTTTTGCCCGATGTATACGTCACCTGTGAAATTTGCCACGGCTCCCGCTATAATTCCGAGACTTTGGAAGTTCACTTCAAGGACCGCCACATCGCCGACGTCCTGAACATGACTGTAGAGCAAGCTTTGGATTTTTTTAAAGCTATACCGCAAATTTCGGAAAAACTCCGGACATTAAAAGACGTTGGACTCGAATATATCCGCCTGGGCCAGCCGGCCCCCACCCTCTCCGGCGGTGAAGCCCAGCGGGTCAAGTTGTCTTCAGAGCTTTCAAAACGGGCTACGGGAAAAACCGTTTATATTTTGGATGAACCCACTACGGGGTTGCATTTTGCCGATCTCGAAAAACTCCTCCTGGTATTAAAACGATTAGTCTCCACCGGCAATACTGTTATGGTCATCGAACACAACCTGGATGTCATAAAAAATGCCGATTGGGTAATAGAGTTAGGCCCCGGGGGAGGGGACGACGGGGGACAGCTCATTGCTGCGGCAACTCCCTCAGCACTTGCAAAAATCAATTCCTCCCCCACCGGCCAATACCTAAAATAACCCCTCCATCACCCACCCTCACCCATCATCACACACCGGGTGTGTGATAATAATATTTGTCATGCCCAGACGTGCGTATCCATTAATATCCGGTGAAATCTATCACGTCTATAACCGCACCATTGCCAACCAATCAGCATTTACTTCAGAAAATCATTTTCAACGCGCCGTCAACCTTATTGATTTTTACTGTCGTTCCCAAACACCTATCCGTTATTCCTACTTTATCAGGCTAACTCTCAAAACCCAAACAGAAATCCTTTCCTCTCTTAGCAGCTATCGTTCGAAAATTATTTGTTTCTGTCTCATGCCTACTCATTTCCATTTTTTACTCAATCAATCCTCTGACGAGGGTATAAAAAATTTCATCCACGATTTTCAAGACAGTTATGTTAAATACTTTAACATCCTGAACAGAAGGAATGGAGCTCTTTTCCAAGCTTCTTTCAAAGCCGTCAGAATCACGTCAGGTCCCCAGTTTCTCCACGTCAGTCGGTATATTCATCTAAATCCCTACTCTTCCGGTTTGATAAAAAACCTGAATCAGCTGGTCAAATATCGCTGGTCTTCTTTCCCCTGCTATGCTGATCAAATCAAATACGATTTTCTGAACATTCAACACCTTATGAATAATTTCACTGATTTAAATTCATTTTTATCCTTTACTTTAAACCAGGCAGAATATCAAAAAACCTTAAATTTTATCAAACACCACTAATCATCACACACCGGGTGTGTGATTATCGTCAATCGAACCTTTCATTGTACAATTGCTTCATGAGTCCCAGATGGTTTTCTGCACTTGCCTTTTCCCTGTCTCTTTTTTTTTCAGTCTCACTCGCCCATTCTGCGCCGGACTTCAAAACTTCTATCATTCTTGACTACAAATACCTGCCTTCCGGTAAATCGCAGGTTACCCAGCAGGTCACTCTGACCAATCTCACTTCCCAAATATATGCTTCTTCATATCAGCTTTATTTTCAGGGTGAACTGCCTAAAAATCTCCGTGCTTTTGACTCCGCGGGAAACCTGAAAACTTCAATTTCCACCGGGTCACCTGAGTCCTACCTGGTCAACATCGAGTTCAACCAACCCTTGGTAGGGCGCGATCAGACCCGCAGCTTTTCCGTAACTTATGAAGGTCAGCCGGCGGTTCAAAAAGGTCAAATTTGGGAGCTAAACCTTCCCAAGATATCCAACCCTGAATTTGCCCAAAACTATACTTTCCGCCTGCAGACTCCATCGGCCTTTGGTCAACCGGCGTATATTTCTCCGCCCCCGTCCGCCTCCTCCACCCTCCCCGGATACAACGTTTTCACTTACCCGGCCCAAGCGTTATCCCAAACCGGGGTAGTTGCCGCATTTGGCGATCTCCAGGTTTTCAATTTTACCCTCAACTATTCCCTCCAAAATACTTCTTCGCAAAATGAACAGTTCGAAATAGCCCTGCCTCCCGATACTGCCTACCAAAAAGTTTCGTATAGCTCCATTTCCCCCTTGCCGCAAAACGTCTCTGCCGATACAGACGGCAACTGGTTGGCTGTGTTTGACATCCCGCCTAGTTCCCCGCTTTCGGTCACCGCTTCAGGCCAGGTGCATATTCTGGCCCAGCCTGATCCTCATTTTCCCGGGAATATATCACCGGATTTTCAGCCGCTTTTACAATCCGACGATTATTGGCCTGTAAACGACCCCCGTATTACCTCCTTGTCTCAAACTTACCGTACCCCTCAGGATATTTATAATTACGTGGTCAAAACTCTGTCTTACGATTACTCGCGTCTTGACTCATCTTCCGACCGGCTGGGGGCTCTTGGTGCCTTAGACGCTCCCGCAGCCGGTCTCTGCCGGGAGTTTACCGACCTTTTTATCACTCTGGCCCGTGCCTCCGGGATTCCCGCCCGCGAAATCAACGGTTTTGCCTATACCACGGATTCCCGCCTCAAACCCACCAGTCTGAAACTGGATACTCTCCACGCCTGGCCGGAGTATTGGGACCAAAATTCCAAAAACTGGATCAGCATCGATCCCACTTGGGGACGGACCACCGGCGGGATTGATTATTTCCATAAGTTTGATTTCAATCATTTTGCTTTTGTCATCCACGGCCGGGATTCTCAATACCCTGTTTCCGCCGGCCTTTACGATTCGGTTACTGCTTCAAAAGACGTTTCTGTTGAAATATCCGCCTTTACGGCCTTCCCCGAACCGTCTCCCCGCATCTCCTGGATTGCGCCGCGTCAATTGCTTCCCTGGTCTGTTTTTCCCGCCTCCGTTACCTTCTCCAACCCTTCCGGAGTAGCTCTGTATAATCTGCCCCTGAAACCCAACTTTACCCGTCTCAAGTCAACTGTTTCTCTCCCCGAAACAATTCCGGTTTTACCTCCTTTTTCCAGGTTAGATTATCCCCTGGATCTGTCTTTTTCTCCCCTCACCACTTTTTCCGCCAAAAGCCTTTCCTTTACCCTTGGCACCCAAACGGTTAAGTATAATGTCTCTGTTAAATCTCTGTCTGCCTGGTATGTTCTCGTCATCATCGCCGCCAGCCTCGGTGTTGTCGTTATTGCGGCAGTTACCCACCACCTCTGGAGTCTATATTTTCAAAGACGTCTCCGGCGGGATTCTTTACGTTGGTAAAGCCAAAAATCTAAAAAATCGGGTATCTTCTTATTTCCGCTCCCCGGAGAAGCTTGGCCTCAAGACAGCTCAGCTGGTCCGCAATATCCGTAGTCTGGAACATATTGAAGTCGGTTCGGAAACGGAAAGTTTGCTCCTGGAAGCCCGTCTTATTTCCAAATTCCGCCCTCCCTACAACTTGGCCTCCAGAGACGATAAATCTCCTTATTATATCCACATTACCCGCGAGAAATACCCCAAACCGGTTATTACTCACCAATCCCGGAAAGCGTCAGCCGGTCCTTTCCTAACCCGCTTTATTCCTACCAGGATTTTGCGCCAGTTTCGTTCTGTTACACCTTACTGCTCATCCCCTCGTCCCGTTACCAAACCTTGTCTCTATTCCCATCTCGGGTTATGTTCTCCCTGCCCGGGACAAAATCTCAATCCCCACCAAATTTCACTTTACCGCTCCAATATTTCCCGTCTCCGCCGCCTGCTCTCGGGTCAATATAGCTCCGTTTTGCGCTCGTTAAAAAAAGACATGCTCCTCTGTGCCAAAAAAATGGATTTCGAAGCCGCCTCTTTGCTTCGTGACCGTATTTCTGCTCTCAACCAGCTCCGATCAACACCGGTTTCTGCCGACGAATACCTAGCCAACCCCAACCTTGTTCAGGACCAGCGCCAACAAGCTCTCAACTCTCTCCGGTCTGCCATAAACCATGAATTCATAACTGACAACCCTTTGCATCGTATCGAAATGTACGATGTTTCCCATCTTCGCGGGCAATCCGCTACCGCCGCCATGACCGTCGCTTACGATGGTTATGTCAACTCCCGCCTTTATCGTCATTTTACTATCAAGAAAGCCCCTTCTGACAATGATGTGGGTATGCTGACAGAAGTTCTTGACCGTCGCCTCCGCCGCACTGATTGGCCGCCCCCCGACCTGATCGTTCTCGACGGAGGCCGTCCTCAGTTGTCCATCATTCCTTCTCTAAAACATATAACCTATAACCTGCCCCCCATAATTGCCCTGGCAAAGCGTGAAGAAACGATCATTATTCCGCTCTCAAGTGGTTTCAAAGAAATCCGCCTCGACCGTGTGAAGAAACGATCATTATTCCGCTCTCAAGTGGTTTCAAAGAAATCCGCCTCGACCGTTCTCATCCCGGCCTCCGCCTTCTCCAGCATCTCAGGGACGAAGCCCACCGCTTCTCACGCCGCTTGCACCACAAACACCGCCTTACAAGCCAGATTTTGACTTCTGCCAAGTCTTAGACTTAGACTGTTATCATGCTCCGCCTTCTCCTTCGTTCTATCGCCATCAATTTAGCCAGCATTTATATTGCCGCTCAGGTTCTCTCCAGTATTATTTCCTATGTTGGTGGTACGCAGACTTTACTTTTGGCCGCTCTTACTCTGGCCGCTGTAAATCTTTTCGTCCGTCCTGTGATCAACCTGCTTCTTTTGCCTATTCATTTGGTCACTCTCGGCCTTTTCCGCTGGGTTAGCAATTTAGTTACTCTTTATTTAGTCACTTGGTTAGTTCCCGGTATCCAAATCCATGCCTTTACTTTCCCCGGTCTCAACCTGAGGTATCTCATTATTCCTCCGCTGCATTTCTCCGCTTTCGGGGCATTTATGGTAGCCACTCTAATCCTCACCCTCATCTTCCATTTCCTTTACTGGCTTCTGCAGGACTAGTATAATCACCTCTTATGAAACTCACCCTTACTCTCCTTCAGCTGGTTATTGGTTTGGCTGTCACAATTCTCATTTTGATTCAAGCCAAAGGCACGGGTCTGGGCCGTACTTTTGGGGCCCAAATGTACCATTCCAAGCGCGGTGTTGAAAATCTGGTCTTTAAATCCACTATCTACCTCTCTGCCGTTTTTGTCTTGACGGCTGTCATCGCCCAAATCCTGTCCTAAACCACTTTCTTCATGTACAAAAAATTCAGGTTCACCCTCCGCTTCCTGGTAGCACTTATGAAAAAAAACCGTTTCGCTCTTTCATTCGGACTGATTTTAGCTATCGTCATCTCCTGGTTGTTACCTAAATTGCTTCCCTTGACCAACCGCTTCGGCCACACCCGCCATATTGGTCTCATCGGCCGCTATACCATCACCGATCTTCCCAAGGATATTCTCCAGCGGGTCAGCTTAGGGTTAACGACCCTTGACGCTTCCGGATCTGCGTCCCCGGCTCTCGCCACCGGCTGGCAGGCTACAGACAGCGGTAAAACATATATTTTTGATATCGATACTTCTCTTCATTGGCAGAACGGCGAACCTGTCAAAAGTCAGGATATCAAGTACAATTTTCGCGACGCCGAAATTGTTTATCCCGATTCTGGGCATTTGGTGATCAAACTCGACGATTCGTTTTCTCCCCTGCCTTCAGTCGTATCCAGGCCTGTACTCAAATCAACTGGGTTTCTGGCCCTTCTTAGCCGCCCGCGCCTGGTCGGCGTGGGCAGTTACCAAATTGGTTCTTACCGCAAAAACGGCAGTCTCTTAACGACATTGACCTTATTCCCGGTCAAACCCCGGTCAAATCTTCCCAACCTTGTATACCATTTTTTCCCTTCAGCCCAGATCGCTCGTACCGCCTTCAAAATGGGATTGGTGGACGAACTCAATCATCTCACAGATGTCGGCGATCTGGCGTCCTGGCCTAACCTCACTCTCGATAGCAACCCTCTTTTCGATAGATTCATTGGAGTGTTTTTCAACACCGATGATCCGTTTCTGTCGGGCACTTCAGGTAAGAATTTCCGCCTGGCCCTTTCATATGCCATCGACAAAAATCGCTGGCCCCATCGGGCTTTCGGTCCCATTCCTCCTTCCTCCTGGGCTTACAATCCCGACGTCAAAAAATACGACTTTGATCTTGACCGCGCCAAAGACTTGTTATCCAAGGTGGAGAAACTACCCGATAAGTTCACTCTCACGACTGTACCTATATATGCCGGTTTAGCCGAACAGTTGAAATCGGATTGGTCCGGTCTCGGACTTCAGGTTTCTATTTCCATCTCTCCTGAAATACCCAATCAGTTCCAGGCCTTGTTAATCGCCCAGGCTATCCCTTCTGACCCAGATCAGTATCATCTCTGGCATTCGACCGCGGAAGTCACCAATCTCACCCGCCTCAAAAATCCCCGCATCGACAAGCTTCTCGAAGACGGCCGGACTACCATGGAGCAGAACTCCCGTAAAATCATTTATTCCGATTTCCAAAAATTTCTGGTCGAGGAATCTCCCGCAATTTTCCTTTACTATCCGGACACCTTTACCGTCTCCCGCACCCCTTGACAACCTCTTAGCACTCGTTGTATAAAAGTGCTAAAAGCTTGCCCCTCTGAAGCTTTAGCGGAGGGGGGAAAGGAGGTGATAATAAATGGCATTTGATTTGATCACCCGCCCGTTCTGGCGCTGGCCCGCTGTTTTTGAAGACGATGAGGACTGGCTGGTACCCGCTACCGGAACTCCTGGAGGAATTACCATATCCGAAGATGACAAAAATGTTTTTGTTTCTGCCTCACTTCCTGGAGTTGCCGAAAACGATATTGACGTCACTTTTGACAAAGGTTCTCTCTGGATCAAAGGTGAATCCAGGCAGGAAGAAGAAAATAAAAAACTCAAATACTACCGCAAGGCCACCAGTTCCTTCTCTTATCGTGTTGCGGTACCGGGAGAACTCGATCCCAATGTTGAACCGGACGCCGCCTACAAAAATGGGGTCATGACTGTAAAATTTACCAAGACTCCTGCTTCCCAACCCAAAAAAATCACCGTCCGATCAAAAAAGTAATCGTTTTTCGGGAGGGTCAGATGGTAAAATCCCTTCATGTCCCTGACCCTCCCGGTTATTACCTCAGCGGCCCTGATCGACAGCGTCAATCCCTGTGCTATTTCGGTTCTTCTTCTGACCATCGGTTTTCTTCTCAGTCTGGAAAAATCCCGCCGGGAAATATTATCTATTGCCGGCTTTTACATTTTAGGTATTTTCGTCACCTACATTCTTATTGG